>Ga0255743_10001329_pt1 | contig 21282 bp, 18 predicted proteins | sample 101ome_19_FD_179950 | JGI IMG/M metagenome (GOLD analysis project Ga0255743, IMG submission 179950) | Coastal salt marsh microbial communities from the Groves Creek Marsh, Skidaway Island, Georgia - 101405AT metaG (version 2) | ecosystem: Environmental > Aquatic > Marine > Intertidal zone >... | reverse complement strand
AATTTTCTAAATAAACATTTCTAGATTTTGTTTTGATCAAGCCTACCAATTCCTCAATAACCCTGTTATTTTTAAGGCTTAAGTTTCCCTTGATAACTAACCCAATGTTCTTAAACATTCGCTAATTATATATTTAATTAAAATTAATTATGAAAATAGAAGCTTTCATACAAAAAATAAAAGAAGCAGACTCTATTACAATATTAACAGGTGCAGGCATCAGTACTGCTTCTGGAATACCTGATTTCAGGGGAGATAATGGGTTCTGGAAAACAAATAAACCTATTTACTTTGATGAATTTCTTTCCTCATCAGCAAAGAGAAAAGAATCTTGGAAAAACAATGTTGCTTTAACTGAGAAATTAAAATCTATAAGTTTTAACAAGGGTCATACGCTGGTAAAAAAGATTCTAAACATGAATTCAAAGAACATTCTGATTACGCAAAATATTGATGGCCTTCACCAAAAATCAGGTGTTTCCAATGACAAGATGATTGAAATCCATGGAACTGCGCTCAAGGCAAACTGTTTAGAGTGTGAAAAGATGTTTAGTCTTGAAAAGTTTCATGAAGCTTTTAAAGCAAATGCCCCCATACCAAATTGTGATGCTTGCGATGGGCTTGTGAAAGTTGCCACAATTTCATTTGGTCAACCAATGAACCCTGTAACTATGGAAAAAGCGGTAGCCTCAGCAGTTCACTCAAATTTAATGATCGTACTGGGTTCTTCTTTGGTGGTTCAGCCTGTTGCAGGTCTGCCAAAAATTGCATTAGAAAATGGGGGCAGATTAATTATTTGCAATTTACAAGCCACACCTTATGACCAACATGCTGATCTCGTCATGCATGAAAAAATAGAAAATGTTGCTGAAGAACTTTTACTTAATCGTGTATTAGACTAAGCCTTCCAAGCACTTTACCGTCTTTAAGGTCTGCAAGGGCAGCATTTACTTCGCTGATGGGTCGCTGTTCAACTGGGATGGGATCAACTTTTCCAGCATTTACTAATTCCATTAGCTCTTTCATATCCTGAGGGCTCCCTACATAAGATCCTAAAATTTTTCTCTCCATGATTGGGATCATGGGTAAAGGAACTTTAAGCTCACCGCCAAAGAGTCCAACAATAATATATTTACCGCCTTTTGCTAATGTATTGATACCAAAAGCTACGGACTGCTCAGAGCCTACAAAATCGATGGCTGCTGAAGCCTCCCCTCCTGTTAGCTCAAAAATTTTCATCAGTGCATCTTCATGGGTTGGATTGATAGCAGCTGAAGCACCTTGTTCAAGAGCAGCATCTAGTTTGGCTTGATCTACATCGACGACAATAGGATTGATATCATAGGCAGCCTTAGCAATCTGAATTCCCATCATGCCAACACCTCCTGCTCCTACAATTATCATGGAATTATTATGATATGGGGCGCCCTTTTTAAGTGCGCTGTAAGCAGTTAATCCTGAACATGCATAACTTCCTGCTAAATGAGCAGGAACATTAGTTGGTTTAAATAAGTATTTACTGTGAGGTACAACTACATGATCAGAAAACCCTCCTGTCTTCAAAACCCCTATGGTCTGTCCTGCATTACAAAGATGCTCATCACCTGAATTACAAATTGAACAAGCACCACAACCTATCCATGGATAAACAATGACTTGTTCGCCAACTGTTACATTGTTTGCATCTTCTCCACATTCAACAACTTCACCGAAAATCTCATGGCCTAATGTATAAGGCGAAGGAAGAGGTAGCTCTAATTTGTTACCGTTTCCTAAATCAAATGCTCCCTCATGAATATGAACATCAGAATGACAAAGACCGCATGCTATAGTTCTAACCAATACTTCTGTTCCAGAAGGCTTAGGTGTCTCCATTTCATTTAGTTCTAGAGGTAGCCCAGGTGATGGTACTTGATACGCTTTCATAAATTCCTTCCTTTAGGTGAAATGTAAAAACCTAAGCTTTATAATACATAGCTCAAAATTAAAAGGAAATAAAATGAGTCAACTTGAATCATTTAGACAAGAAGTGAAAGAGTGGTTGGAAGAAAATTGTCCTCCATCTATGAAAACCCCTATGCCGGAAGATGAGGTCGTATGGGGTGGAAGGAATGCTGTTTATAAAAATCCAGAATCTAAACTTTGGTTGGATCGAATGGGTGAAAAAGGTTGGACTGGCCCAGATGTTCCCAAGGAATATGGCGGCGGCGGTCTTGATAGAGAGCAAATTAAAATCTTGAACCAAGAATTATTTGCCATAGGTGCCAGACCTGCATTAAATAGCTTTGGTATCTGGATGCTTATACCTGTTTTATTAGAATATGGTAGCGAAGAGCAAAAACTTAACTTTATTCCTAAAATTCTTAAGGGAGAGATTAGATGGTGCCAAGGTTACTCAGAACCTGGCTCAGGTTCTGATTTAGCATCCTTAGCAACAAAGGCAGAAGATTATGGAGATCACTACTTAGTAAATGGTCAAAAGGTTTGGACCTCTTATGCAGATCAAGCTGATTGGATTTTTGCCTTAGTAAGGACTGGTCCAAAAGAGCCAAAGCATGATGGCATAAGTTTTCTGTTAATAGATATGGCCGATAGTGGAGTTTCAACAAAACCAATAACTCTCATAAGTGGTAAGTCACCCTTCTGTGAAACCTTTTTTGATAATGTAAAAGTGCCCAAAGAAAATATTGTAGGTGAAGAAAATAAAGGCTGGACCATTGCTAAAGCTCTTCTTCAACATGAAAGAAATTTTATTTCTAGCTTTGGTTTAGGGGGAAGTGCAGACGTTCCTGGTAGCTCTGGTATGGGTGGCATAGTGAAAATTGCTAAAAACTATATTGGAGAAAAAGAAGGCAAGATTTCAGATGGCTATTTCAGAGGAAAGGTTGCAGCACATAAAATGAAAGAACAAGCCTTTGGACTCACTCTGCAACGTGCTGGGGATGAAGGAGGTAAAGCCTCTGCAACCTCCTCAATCTTTAAATACTATGGTACCGAACACAACAAAAATAGATTCGAACTTATTGTTGCTGCATTGGGAATTCAAGGTCTAGGCTGGGAAGGAGAAGGCTTTACTGAAAGTGAGCTCTCAAAAACCAGAGCATGGCTAAGAACTAAGGCAAACTCCATTGAAGGAGGTACTTCAGAAATTCAACTCAATGTAATCGCTAAAAGAGTCCTAGGGCTCCCTGTTTAAGGAAAAAAATGAAATTAGTATTAACGGAAGAACAGCAATTTCTTAAAGATACTGCTCAACAGTTTGCAAGAGATAAAACTCCAGTTGAGCATTTTCGAAAATTAAGAGATGCTAATGACCAACAAAAATGGAGCCAAGATATTTGGATGGAAATGGTTGAGCTAGGGTGGTCAAGCATTCTTATACCAGAAGAGTATGGAGGGTCAGAATTTGGTGTGTCTGGGCTTTGTGTTGTATTACAAGAACTTGGTAAAACCCTCACACCCTCGCCCTTATTTGCTACTGGAGTACTTGGAGTATCCACTATTAACGCACTAGGCTCTGATCAGCAGAAGAAAGATTTATTTAGTGGGATCTTAGATGGAAGCATAACGACAGCTTTAGCCATTGATGAAAAGCCACACCATAATCCGAACGCAATCACCACAAGCGCAAAAAAAGATGGAGACAAATATATTATTAATGGTAAAAAGATATTTGTTATTGATGGGGCCAGCGCATCTCATATTATTCTTATCGCAAGAACTAGCGGCAATGAAGGTGATATAGAAGGTCTTACAGCATTTATTATTCCATCAAATACGCCTGGTTTAGAGATATCATCGCTTTCATTGGCTGATTCTAGAAACTATGCTGCACTTGAATTTGATAACTTAGAAGTTTCAACTGACTCACTACTTGGAGAGGAAGGAGCAGCATCCGGTGCTGTAGAAAGTATTCTCGATCATGGAAGAATAGCAATTGCTGCAGAAATGCTAGGCATGACTGAAGAAGCTTTTGAAATTACTAATAGCTATCTAAAAGAGAGAAAACAATTTGGGGTATTGATAGGCTCTTTCCAAGCGCTGCAACACAGAGCAGCTAAAATGTTTTGTGAAATAGAGCTTTCAAAATCAACTATTCTTGCAGCTATGTTTGCCGCAGATTCAAATAGCAATGATCTTGGAAGGTTAGCAAGTTTGGCAAAATTCCAAGTCGGAGAAACTTTGCATGAAGTTAGCAATGAATCTGTGCAAATGCATGGGGGCATAGGAGTTACAGATGAGTACGATATTGGTTTGTATTTAAAGAGAGCTCGTGTAGCTGAACAAATTTTTGGCTCAGTTGATTTTCATCAAAATAGGTACGCCGACATAAGCGGATTCTAGATGTCAGATTTTGAAGCTTTGCTAAAAACTATGGCATCGCTTCGTGATAAGGAAGTTGGTTGTCCTTGGGACATTGAGCAAACTCATGAATCCCTAGCCCACCATGCAATTGAAGAGGCTTATGAGCTCCAGTCTGCAATTCTTTCAGGAAATTCTAATAACATCAAAGAAGAGTTAGGAGACTTACTCTTACAAGTTATCTTCCACTCTCAAATTGCTTCGGAAGATAAATCTTTCACGATAGAAGATGTAATTCAGGCACTAAATGCAAAGTTAATCCGAAGACATCCCTATGTATTTGGTGATGATGAATACCCTAAAACCGCTGAAGAGCAAACAGCTTTGTGGAACAAAATTAAAAAAGAAGAAAAAAACGGTGATCCTACTCAAGCAACTATCGATGCTGCAGATAGCCTGCCACCGTTATTAAAGAGCATAGAAATTCAAAAGAATGCAACAAACAAATCATTTGATTGGGATGCGCCAGAACAAATCATTGATAAAATTCAAGAAGAATTGGATGAGATCAAAGAAGCATTTCGTAATGGTAGCCATCAACAAATTACTGAAGAAATTGGAGATACCTTTTTTTCATTGATAAATTTCTGTAACAAATTAAAAGTTAATCCTGAAAATGTCATAGCACAAGCCAATGCAAAGTTTTTAAAGAGGTTTGCAGCTATGGAAAAAATTATAAAAGCCAGAGATCTTGATATGTCGCAAATGGATTTAAATGCGCTCAATAAGATATGGGATGAAGCAAAAAATGACTTGGCTGATTAAGCAATTCAAGGGGTTAATTACGGTCACAATGATTGCTCTAGTGCTTACTTTGGGTGTAATCGTTTTGACCCTAGCTAATATCCCAAGATTAATTCCTTTGCAATCTATAAAAAAGAGCATTGGCAAGCTTTCTAATGAAATTGGATCATTGATTGTTGCAACTCTTAAACTCTCTATCCAAGTAATACATAGACCAAAATGGGAATTTGAATTACCAGAAAATTTGGGAACAAGTAATTGGTATTTAGGGATGAGCAATCACCTTTCTTGGGGTGATATTTTTATTTTACTTTTTGCAGGGCATAGAAAAGTTCCGCTCTTAAAATTCTTTATGAAAGATGAGCTTAAGTGGATACCCATTTTATATCTTGTTCATAAAACCGTTGATATGCCCTTCTTAAAAAGACATTCAATGAAAAGCTTAAAAAAGAACCCTGAGCTGAGAAAATTAGATATGATTGCTGCACAAAAAGCTGCTAAAAGATTTGCAAGAAATCCATCTGTCGCTTTTAGTTTTGCTGAAGGCACTAGATACACGCCTGAAAAGCATGCAACACAATCCTCTCCCTACTTTTATTTGCTTAAACCTAAGATTGGGGCTTTGAATATTGCATTAAGCGGAATGCCCAAAGTCTCTCATTTGCTCGACTTCACGATTATTTATAAAACTAATAAAACATCTGCGTGGAATTTTGCTTGCGGAGATATGAACGATGTAAAGGTTATTGCAAAAGCCTATGAGCTACCCAAAGAAATACTTGCCAGGCTTCCCTCAGATACGGAATATAAAAACTTTTTCCAGTCTTATGTAAATAAAATATGGGAAGAAAAATCTCGATTAATAGAATCAACTAAAAAAGAGCAATCTAGCCCTTAATGAAATTAAAAAATTCGCTTTGCAGTTCAGGTTGGCTTGTATAAATAGTTGGCTGCACTCTAGCAATTTTTGCATCGTATCTGCTCAAAAGCTCTTTACCAACTTCAGCAGGTGTGCCTATGATTGCAAATTTTTGAAGCACTTCATCAGGAATGATCTCTCTCATTTTTATCCATTCACCCTGTTTGGATAAACGATTAAGCTCTAAGTGCAAGTCCTCAAAACCATGTACTTCTAGCATCCCTTTGTAGGCTGGTGTAGAGCCATAAAAGGATATTTGTGATGCACAAGAGAGTTTTGCCTGGTCAATCTCATCCTGAGTAGTTCCAAGCCCCACAATAAGTCCAATCACAATGTCAAAGTTATTATCTTGGAAGCGATTCCCCAATGCAGGCAAGGTTAGTTCATGAAAAGATTTCGCAGAATGAAAGGGGTGAACAATAATGCCGTCAGCATTTTCTGCGGCAGCTTTTAGCATCAGAGGTCCAACAGCAGCCATTAAAATTTTTGGAATCCCGAAGGGGTTTTCTCCTGGATTAAAAAAAGGAGTCATTAGAGTATGTGAATAAAATTCGCCTCTAAAATTAAGTGGCTCTTGAAATTGCCAAGCATTCCAAATTGCTTTTATAGCCGCAACCATTTCACCCATTCTTTTCGCCGGACTCGACCATGGCATTGAGAATCTTTTTTCAATATGGGGTTTAATTTGAGATCCCAGTCCAAGGGTAAATCGACCCTTTGACATAAGCTGCAAGTCATAACCTAAATTAGCTAAAATCATAGGATTCCTTGCAAAACCAATAGCAACAGAAGTCATAAGATCAATAGTTGAAGTAGTTCCACAGGATATTGATAATGGTAAGAAGGGATCATGAGGGCCCTCAAATGTATACACTCCATCGTAACCCTCGTTTTCAAACCTAGTTGCCAACTTACCAGCATCTAAGTGGTCTCTTGTAATAAGTGAAGCATCTATTTTCATAATATGTGCATTTATATTAACCTAGTAATTCACGATCAAAAACTTTAAGGGAAAGATATGAATTCAAAAATTTGTGAAATGCTGGGTATTGAGTTTCCATTGATTGCATTTAGTCATTGCAAAGATGTGGTTGCCCAGGTTTCAAAAGCGGGAGGTATGGGTGTGCTAGGTGCTGTTGGCATGACTCCTGAGATTTTAGAACAAGAACTTAAATGGATTGATGACCATATTGATGGAATGCCCTATGGAGTAGATGTGCTAATTCCAGCCTCGTTTAAAGGCAAAGATGAGGATTTAAAACCCACAGATTGGGCGCAAATGATACCCCAAGAATATAGAGATTTTAGAGCAGATGTTTTAAAGCAGTACGACCTCGATGGAGAAGATCTTAGAAAACAAACAGAGCAAAATTCAAATTTTGGAAATAATATGCGAGATGAGACCGCTAAACAAATGCTGGAAGTAGCCTTTTCTCATCCAATCAAGCTTATTGCAAATGCATTAGGCGTTCCTCCGTCTTGGATGCTAGAGATGGGAAAGGATAATAATGTTTTAGTTGCTGCACTTGTAGGAGCAAAAGAACATGCTATTAGGCAAGTACAGGCAGGGGTAGATATTTTAGTTGTGTCTGGGACTGAAGGCGGAGGTCATTGTGGGAGTGTCTCAACCATGGTGCTTGTTCCTGAAGTGGCAAGGGCAATAAGGCCAATTAAGGAAATACCTATTTTGGCTGCTGGAGGCATTGCAACCGGTGAGCAGATGGCAGGGATTATGGCAATGGGGGCCTCTGGAGTTTGGTGTGCATCAGTTTTCTTAACTACCACTGAAGCTGAAACCTCTCCAACTGTAAAAGAAAAGATGCTTCAAGCAAGTTCAAGTCAAACTGTAAGATCTAGGAGTAGGACTGGCAAACATTCAAGGCAATTAAGATCTGCCTGGACAGATGCATGGGAGTCTAAAGATGCACCCGAACCATTGCCTATGCCCTTACAAACTATGGTCGGAGAGCCTGCCTTAAGAATCGTAGATAAAGCTGCTGAAATTGGACATGAGGGAGCTAAACAGCTTGCTACCTATTGGGTAGGACAAGGTATAGGATTAGTAGAAGATACAATAACTGCAGGTCAAACTGTGCAGAAATTTAAAGAAGAGTTCATTAATGCATACGAAAATATGCAAACTTTATTTGAATGAACTATCTACTCAGGAAAAAATAAGTGGATTTAACGTATACCAAAGAATATTTAGATTTTGAAAAAAATGTTGAAGAATTTTGCCTTAATTACAAAGACATAAATATAGTAAATAATTCTGCTGAGGGATCTAAAAAATCTATAAGTAGAGCAGAATGGCAAAATCTTCTTATTGAAAATGGTTACTTCGCAAGAGCTATCCCAAAAGAATACGGAGGTTTTGGTGGTGAGCCTGACATTCTTAAAAGCAGAATAATTGCAACTCAATTTGCGAAACATAAAATTCCATCTCCCATGGGAGGACAAGGTATCGATATGCTTGTTCCAACCCTGCTTGAATTGGGAACAGAAGAACAAAAAAAACAATATATTAAGCCCACTCTTGAAGGCAGCATGATCTGGTGTCAAGGATACTCTGAACCAAATGCGGGCAGTGATCTGGCAGCTTTGCAAACAAAAGGTGAATTAATAGATGGAAAATGGGTAATTAACGGACAAAAGATTTGGACTTCAACAGCCCAATATGCTCACATGATGTTTTGCTTGGTAAGAACTGAACCTGATGCTGCAAAGCATGCAGGCATAAGTTACTTACTCATACCCATGGATTCGCCTGGCATAGAAGTGCGACCTTTAGTAGATATGACTCTCAAAGCTGGCTTTAATGAAGTCTTTTTTAATGATGTGAAAATACCTGAAGACAATATTGTTGGCAAAAGAGGTGAAGGCTGGGCTGTTGCAAATGCAACCTTAGGACATGAGAGAGGTTCACTTGCGCCTCCAGATGCAACCATGAGTAGATTGAATAGCTTAATAGAGCTTATGAAAACAGAAACCATCAATGGGACATCTTTGCTTGAGCATCCGATCTTCAGAGACCGAGTAATGAAGATCCAAGCCAAAGTTATGGCATCACAATCACATTCACTAAGATTGCTATCAGCAAAATTAAACCCCAATCAAGATGTCAGAATTGGAAAAATGATCCAAAAATTAGTGGGCACAGAACTTCGACATGAATTAGAAGGTTTAGCAATCGATATTATGGGTGAGATGGGTTTGTTGTACGAAGGCAGTCCTTACTTGAGAAGCCATGGAAGCTGGCAATTCATTTATATGTATTTCTTGGGCTTGATTATTGGGGGAGGAACAAGCCAAATTCAAAAAAATATTATTGCTGAAAGAGGTTTAGGGTTACCCAAAGAACCAAAACTACAAGGAGCTTAAAAATGTATTTTGGTTTATCAGAGGATCAAACATTCTTTCAAGAAAACATCATTAAGTATCTAAATGACGCATGCCCTTTGGACAATCTCAGAAAGATAGCAGATGGAGATAAAGATTTGGCTGCAGAGATTAATCATGGCTTGGTAAATCTGGGTATTAACGCAATTATGATTCCAGAGGAATATGGTGGTTTAGGTCTTGATTTATTGTTTGCAACTTCAGTATCCCAAGGTTTAGGTTATGGGCTAAGCCCTACTCCATTTGTTGGTTCTTATGTAATGGCTCCAATTGCTATATTAGAAGCAGGCAACGAAGAGCAAAAAAACAATTATCTACCCAAAATTGCAGATAATTCTTTAAATTTTGGGGTATGTGTGAGTTCCTTTACTGGCGCTAGAGATAATGCCAAAATTAAAATAGCTAATAATACAGTTTCTGGCAATGTGTTATTTGCAATAGATATAGAAAATCCAAGCCATGTTCTCCTTGCAGATGAAAAAGGTTTATTGGGAATAGTTGAAATAGCCAATAACAATGTAACTATCAATAAACTCACTACTATTGATAAAACCAGAACCGTAGCAGAATTAATTTTTGAAAACTCGAGCATAGATATTCTTGAAGAATCTTCTCAGTCAAAAGATATTATTAAAGGCGTGTTAGATGCCGGAAGAATAGTGCTGGCAGCAGATACCATTGGTGCCTCTCAAAACATGATTGATAAAGCGGTAGCCTATGCTCAAGAAAGAAAACAATTTGGAAGGGCTATTGGGACATTTCAAGCGGTTAAGCACATGTGTGCAGATATGGCAGCTGAATTAGAACCTTGTTACAGCTTGGTTTGGCATGCTGCGCATCTTTATGCAGAAAATACTACTGAGGGAAAAATAATGGCATCGCATGCTAAATCTCACACTTCGGAAGTAGGCAAAATGATCTCAAAAACTGCCATTGAGGTGCATGGAGGCATGGGTTTTACAGATTTACTTGGATTACACTTTTGGTTTAAACGAATTGGTTTTAATAGGCAGTTATTTGGCTCTCCAGAGCAGTTACGAGAAGAAGCCGCCCTTCTGCAATTTAATTAGTTGAATCTATCAACTTTTCAAGTAAGTCCATCCTATCATTCCCAAAGAACATAGTATCTTCAAGAAAATAGGTTGGAGATCCAAAACCACCTCTTTCAATTAACCTTTGAGTATTCTGCTTGAGCGCTGCCTTTGCCTCCTCTGAGGCAATATATATTTCTAATTCAGACCCAGGTAAGCCTACTTTTACACCCAATTCTATAATAGTCTCCAATGAGGAAATATCCTTTTGATGTGTCCAATAAGCTGCAAATACTTCCTCTGCAAAAGCAGGAAGTACTCCCTTAGATGCAGCGAATATACATCCACGCATTGCCTTAACTGAATTCACGGGAAAAATGGAAGGCCAATTAAAAGTTATGTTTCTTACTTGTGCCCAGAGTTGAAGATCAGAGTTCGCATATTTTGCTTTAAGAGGATTGGGATTCTTTCTAAATTCATATACATCTTGGTTGACTGCATTAAATACTCCGCCAACTAATACTGGATGCCAAGCAATAGATAGATTTTTGCGCACTGAAATTGCTATAATTTCTCTGAACGCTAAGTAAGTCCATGGACTTGAGCAATCAAAATAAAAATCAACTTTGTTTAAGTTCTTCACTAAATAATTATAGGTATAAATTGAGCATTACAAAAAAAATTAGCTTACTTTCCTTTGCGCTTCTATTTGGCGGACTATACGCTGAGACAAAATTTGAGCCCATAGAGTTAACCAATGAAAAGATTTCTCTTACGGATGAGATAGTTAGCAAGATCTCAAAGGAACATTTCTATCAAAAGAAAAATATCAAGGAACTTGATACCCAATATGTATCCAAACTTCTAGACAGACTGGATCCTAATAAAATTTACTTTACTCGAGCAGAGGTATCTGAATTTGAAGCGCAAAACATTATTGATACTAGTTTTGACTTATCTATTGGATACAAGATTATAAATAACTATTTTCTAAAACTTGAAATAGCAACTCAACATCAAATATCTGTGATCCAAAATGGGAGTTTCGATTTTACTGGAGACGAGCTAATTGATGTTTTTCCTGATGATAATGAATGGGTTGATAATATTTCTCAGCTCCATGAAAAATGGACTGCCATTGCAAAAAATGATCTTCTGTCTTTAATGCTCAGCAAAGAAAATGTTGATCATCAAGAAAACCTAATTAAAAGATATAAAAGACGACTGAGAAGTATCTCTCAAAGAAATGAAGAAGATGTCTACTCCATTGCCATCAATAGTATTACTAATCTTTTTGATCCTCACTCTTCTTATCTTTCACCAAAATCTGCTGAAGACTTTGATATGCAAATGAGCTTAAAGTTGGAAGGTATAGGTGCTTTATTGGGAACTGAAGATGACTATCCCCAAATAGTCAAACTTATTAAGGGAGGTCCTGCAGAAAAATCAGGCAAAATCGAGCAAGAAGATTTGATAATTTCAGTAAGGCAAATTGAAGAAGAAGAGCCTGTGGATGTAATCGGATGGAGAATAGATGAGGTAGTTCAACTTATTCGAGGGCCATCAGGTTCGCAACTAGAGTTAGAGCTTGCCTCGAAAGACTTGCTAGGAGGAGAACATAAATTTGTAATCCTGGAGAGGGAGGAAGTAAAACTTGAGGAGCAAGCAGCCCAATCAAAAATAATTACCGCTCCCATAGATGATCGGGAGATTAAGCTAGGCATCATTAATTTACCAGCATTTTATGTTGATTTTAATGGGTGGAGAAACCGAGATCCTGATTTTAGATCAAGCTCTAAGGACATTGAAAAGATACTTGCTGAATTCAATGAGCAGAATGTGGATGCCCTCTTGCTGGATCTCAGAGGAAATTCTGGAGGCTCTCTTTATGAGGCAAATAGGTTAACAGGACTGTTTGTTGCAGCAGGCGCAACTGTTCAGGTAAAAGAAAGCACAGGGTATGTAAGACCTTGGGGTGATGGAAGAGCAATCCAGGCTTGGAAAAAGCCCCTAGCTGTATTAGTTGATAGATATTCAGCTTCTGCGTCTGAAATTCTTGCTGGAGCGATCCAAGATTATGAGAGGGGAATTATTATTGGTGATCAAACTTTTGGTAAAGGAACCGTGCAAAAACTAGATTCTTTATCTGCAGGGCAAATCAAAATCACCGAATCAAAATTCTACAGAGTTTCTGGTGAAAGCACACAAAGGAAAGGTATTGTGCCTGATATATTTTTACCAACCTATACCAGTCGAGATGATTTTGGTGAAGAGGCGCTTGAAACGGCACTGCCATGGGATGTAATAAGACCCATCAGACATAAAAAATATGGAATTGATGATGAAGCTTTAGAAGCCATCAAAATTTCATTTAACCAACGAGAGGCAGCGGATCCGAACTTAACCTATATTTCATCATTTAGAAAAACGCTTGAAGATGAACAAGATATTAAATTTTTAAGCTTAAATATTAAAAAAAGAAAGCTAGAAAAAGAAGCCAGGGAAGCAAAGTATTTGGGACTAGAAAATGCCAGAAGAAAAAGCTTAGAGCTTCAAATATTTGAGAGTTATGAAGATCTTTTGGAGTACCGCAAAGATCTTGATGAAGTAATTGATATCGAAAATGATCTCTTGCTAAATGAGGCTTCAAAAATTACTGCTGAATACGCTATTCAATCACAACAGCTTAATTCTATTTATGGTTAATTATGAAGATTTGTTCTTTCAATATTAATAGTATTAGAGCAAGGCCGCATCAATTAGAGCATGTTAGAGATACTATTGCTCCAGATGTGATAGGCCTCCAAGAGACTAAAGTTCAAGACAGTGAATTTCCTCTAGAAATGGTCGAGGAACTTGGTTATCACGTTGAATACTGGGGCCAAAAAGGCCACTATGGTGTCGCACTCTTAAGCAAAGAGAAGCCTCAACAAGTCTTTAAAGGATTTGCGCAAGATACCGAAGAAGACCAGAAAAGATTTATTCAAGCTACTTATAATTTTGGCAAAGATAAAATTACTGTTCTAAATGGCTATTTTCCTCAAGGTGAGAATAGAAGCCATGAAAGTAAATTTCCTAAAAAGGTCAAATACTACAAAGATCTTTTTGAGCATATATCTGAACTCATGAAGCAAACTAAAAATATTGCTGTTATGGGAGACTTTAACGTTGCCCCTGCTGACATTGATGTTGGCATTGGAGAACAAAATGCTAAAAGATGGCTTAGAGATGGTAAATGCGCTTTTCTTCCAGAGGAAAGAGAGATGTGGAATAAAATTCTTGAACTAGGTTTTTACGATAGTTGGAGACAGGTATATCCAGAAGATTCAATTACTTACTCATGGTTTGATTACCGCTCAAGAATGTTTGATGATGATCCTAAAAGAGGCCTTAGAATTGACCATATTTTATTAAGTGAAACTCTAAATCAATCCTTAAAATCTGTTGGCATTGATTACGATGCCAGGGCTATGGAAAAGCCTTCTGATCATTGCCCTATTTGGGCTGAAATAATTTAATTGCGCCTCGCTCTAAAAAATCTTTGCATAATTTCCATGCATTCATCTTTAAGAACACCTTCTTCAAAGCTCACGCTATGGTTGAGAAATGTGCTTTCAAGAAAGTTATCAACGGAGATAATTGAGCCCGACTTTGGCTCCCTGGCACCAAAAATGATATGAGAAATCCTTGCATCAATAATTGCTTTAGCACACATATGACAAGGCTCAATCGTAGAAAAGAGAATGGTGTCAACTAATCGATGATTGCCCAAATTTTTGGAAGCGTCTTCGATTGCAATCAACTCTGCATGAGCAAGAACACTAGATCTAGATAACGTTTGATTAAACCCTCTGCCCACTACTGCTCCATTGGAAACTAAGATGGCCCCAACTGGAACCTCCTCCATTAAAAAAGCTTCATGCGCTAAATCAAGAGCCTCCTGCATAAGGGTCTGTTTTTGCTGGATATCTAAAATAGTAGCTTTAGTCAAAGATTGTTAGCCATTCATCTGCAGATCTTCTTTCTGAGTGCAATTCATTAACTCTAGCTTGGGTATCTTTATAACCAATTGCCATTCCACAAAAAATATTTAGTTCTTCTGGAACGGAAAAAAATTCTCTAAGACTGTCTGGTTTAACTGCCCAAGCTTCTTGAGCGCATGTATCTATGCCATGCTCTTGAGCTAGTAGCATAAAAGTTTGCAAGAACATGCCCAGATCTGACCATTGAGGAGGTCCCATGGTTTCATCTACAAAGCAAAATAAAGCAGCAGGCGCTCCAAAGAAATTAAAATTTTCCATCAGATGAGCAAATCTTGCAGCCTTGTCATCACGGGGTATCTCTAAAAGCTGATACATAGCTTCTCCTAATTCAAATCTAGAAGTTCTGTATGGTTCTTTTAAATTGGGAGGATAAATTTCGTATTGAGGTTGCTCAGGATTATCCCATTGCTTCATAAATTCCTTAAAATCAGCCATTTTCTTGCCATTTAAAACGTAAATATGCCACGGTTGAAGATTTCCGCCTGAAGGAGATCTTGATGCGGTTTCAAGTAAATCTATTAAAAGACTGGTTTGAATTGGTGTATCTAAAAAAGCCCTGATGGATTTTCTAGAGTTTACAGCATCTGAAACTTTCATAATTTTGAAGTGGTGCCCAGGGCCGGACTTGAACCGGCACGAAGTTGCCTTCGAGGGATTTTAAGTCCCTTGTGTCTACCAATTCCACCACCTGGGCTAACCGAGAACAATTATAGTTGAATTTAGAATTTTGAATAAGTTAATCTTGGAACTTTATTAGATTTTATTCCCACTCAATAGTGGCGGGCGGCTTATTTGAGATGTCATAAACAACTCTGCTTATACTTTCAATCTCATTCACAATTCTTGATGATACCTTTGATAAGAAAGAGTATGGAAGATCTGCCCAATGGGCAGTCATAAAATCAACAGTTTCAACAGCCCTTATACCAATTACATCAGCATAGCGTCTCTCATCACCTACTACCCCAACGGATTTAACTGGTAAGTAGACGCAAAATGCCTGAGATACTTTGTCATAAAAGTCAGCTGCTATTAATTCTTCGATAAATATTGCGTCGGCTTCCCTAAGAGCGTCTAATCGATCTTGAGTCAACTCCCCCAGAACCCGGACGCCCAATCCTGGTCCAGGAAATGGATGCCTATTTAATAACTCTGGTGGAAGCTCCAGCTCCTTCCCAACTTTTCTAACCTCGTCTTTAAATAAATTTCTTAAAGGCTCAACCAGCTCCATTCGCATTTCTTGAGGTAAACCACCAACATTATGGTGAGATTTTATAATTCGAGCTTCTTTAGATTCTGAGACAGATGACTCTATTACATCAGGATAAATTGTACCTTGGGCTAAGAACTCAATTTCGCAATTTAGATCTAAAGACTCATTATCAAATACATCTATGAAGGTTCTTCCGATGATTTTTCTTTTTTGTTCAGGATCAGTAACTCCCTTTAGGTGTCTTAAAAAGATATCGCTGGCATCAACAACCTTTAAATTTAAGTCAAATTTCTCTTCAAAAATTTCTTTGACCTGACTAGCCTCATTTTTTCTTAAAAGCCCATTATCTATAAACATACAATAGAGCTGCTTACCTATTGCTTTCTGCAACAACATAGCAGTGACTGAAGAATCAACCCCGCCTGAAAGACCCAGTAAAACATTATTACTACCAACTTGTTCTCTTATTTCTTCAACTTTTCTGGCAATAAGATCTTCAATTTTCCAATCTTTATTACATCCACATATTTCAAAGAGAAAATTCCTGAATATAGCGGGCCCGATGCTGGTATGAGTCACTTCTGGGTGGAACTGCAAGGCAAAGATATCTTTTGTATTATGCTGGATTGCTGCTATAGGAGCAGATTCTGTTGAGCCAATTAAAATAAAATCTTTTGGCATAGAGGTTACTTTATCCCCATGACTCATCCAAATATCAATTAAGTTTGATCTATCTATACCATCAAATAATTTCGAGTCTTGTTCTATTTTGAGTTTAGCCTCTCCAAACTCCTTAGTATCTGACGCTGAAACTATTCCAGAGCATTGTTCGGCTAGAGTTTGCATTCCATAACATATACCCAATAAAGGTACTTCCATATCAAAACATACCTGAGGTATGCGAGGAGTAAAAGATTTGGTAACAGACTCGGGGCCACCAGAAAGAATGATTCCCTTTGGATTACATTCCTTTATCCGATCTTCTCCAATATCCCAAGGAAGTATTTCAGAATAGACTTCGTTTTCACGAACTCTTCTAGCAATTAATTGTGTATATTGAGATCCAAAATCTAGTACTAAAATTCTGTTATCTTGAGAGCTCATTATCAGGATAAATGATCTTCTAATTTAGAAAGCAGGTCTTTGATTTCTGGCTTATGATCTTTAATTTCACCCAGAGTAAGACCATCAAGCTCGTGAGGAAAAACAAGCCATTTGTCAGTTTCATGTAAATAATAGTCTGGAACTCTGCTAGTTTTATTTTTACTGGGCTTAAAGTAAGGAGTAGCAACTCTTATTTGGGGAGTATTTTTCTTACAAGCCGTTGAAAGATCAGAAATAATTTTATCTATAGAGATCCCCGTATCATGCACATCATCAACAAGCAATAAAGAATCTTCAGAATGAACATTCTTGATTACATAATTGAGGCCATATACTGATACCTCTCCTTCAGTTTGATCAATGCCCTTGTAATATGAAGTTCGAATAGCAATATGGTCAGACTGTATACCCAAAACACTGAGGAGTTCTTGAACAGCAATACCTATTGGAGCGCCACCTCTCCAAACACCAACAATATAATTGGGTTTATAGCCGCTCTCGAAAACCTTCCAAGCAAGCTTAAATGCATCGCTTAGAAGTTCTTCTGATTTGATGAATAACTTATCCATGGATAAGTGGATAATTCTACAGAATTGAAAACATTATTAACAAATAATATTTGCTTTTTATTTTAGTAATTCATGCTAAGACGAATCATTACCTGTCTTGGTGGTATTAATTCAAGCCCTGTAGCTGCAACACCAAACACATCCGTCATACTTGAATTGACACCATCTTCATCGGTAGCATTAAGAATCATAAAGTCCAAGCCCCACTTATCTCCCACAAAATCTATTCCAAAGGTAAGATTAAATATATCGTAGGAATCAATAGCATCCACTATAGAGTTATTTGAAACCCTCTGTTGAAAATCTCCTCTATGAACATATTGCAGGATACTGGTAAGCATTGCACCGGAAGCAAGCATTCTTTCATGCGTTAACATAATATCAGCTGTAAACTCAGGGCTTTTTGCTAATTCATTTCCTTTAACGTTTTCTCTGAGACCATACCTTAGGTCTTCTTGACCAAAGAAGTACTGGTAGGCATCAACATTATCTAAAACCATATAGTCTGAAGTTACTTCAGAATCTAAGAAGGCAATATTCATATCTAGAACTAAAGCATCACTTACTAAACTAGTGAATTCAATTTCCAATCCTGACATTTCTGATTCCGGGATGTTGGCAACCCCTCCCCTGTAAGGATCGGGATCGGTCGCTTGAAATTGAAGGTTTTCATAAGTATAAGAAAATGCAGCGATATTTGCTCTAGCTCGACCATCCATGAGATCAGTCTTAAGACCAAACTCTATTGCATCCACTTTTTCTGCTTCAAAAGTTGGAAATACCATGGCAGGTGCAACTGGTCTACCAGCAGCAATATCTTCAGCTTCTGTAAAACCAAAAGTTAAATTACTACCTCCGGGTTTGAATCCTCTTGTGAGTGATACATATCCCATTGTGTCATCTGAAAAATCAAGTTCTGCAGTAATTTTTCCAGTAGTCTCATCAGAAGTACCCTTTTCTTCGAAGGTTTCTACGCTAAAGAAGTTTGTTACATTGGTAGCAAAAGTATCCTCTGAATACCTTAGTCCTGAAACAAACCTAAAATCTTCTCTAATATTCAAAGTAGCCTGCCCATAAACAGAGTAAGACTCCCTGGTTGGTTTGGCATCGGTTACGAAATCAAAATCAGCTCCAAAAACTGCAAAAGCACCTGGAAATGAATAGATATGTTCGTAACAATAATTTGGATCGGCAAAAGATTCACCGCAAACATATCTAAACGCTGGGTTGTCATCATTGTTCCTATAACCTCGGATAGTATTTTCAATCTCGTGTTCCATGTAAAAAGCACCCACTGTCCAATCTAAGCTACCGTTAAGAATAGGTTCATTTGAAATTAAATTTATTTCAAAAGTTTTAGTATCTACTAAAGAGGTTTCTGGATTGAATTCAGCTCTTTGATAAGTAGCAAAACATCCGAAATTTCCTCCAACCGTCCCAGGCTGAGGATCAATGCATACCTCTGGATTTAAACCCGGAATTGAGAGGACTAAATCTCCTAAGTTATGTCTGTCATTGTCCCTAACAACTAGTATGTCATCCTCTTGGATACTCCCCATTGCTTTCAAGGTTGCAAACCCAAGATCTTTCTCAAAAATTGCTGCAAATACTTTTGAGGTTAGCTCATGTTTAGAGACAGTATCTTGAGCAAGCTTACGAATATCGGGAGTAGGATCATCAATACCTCTCATCGCTGATCCATTTCTATCAACATCAAAGATTTGAGCAAAAAATCTAAGACTAGATGATGCATCTAAGTCTATTAACAGGTCTCCTCTGAAGCTGAAATTACTTGCATCATCCAAGTCTTGCCCGGTAATCACATTCTTACTAAAACCATCTCTTTCAGTAGTTGTAAAAGATACCCTTGCCGCTGCATTATTGTTCAAAGGTATATTGTTAGATGTTCTGAATTTTTTAAGCCCATAATTACCAAAAGTAATATCAGACTTGCCTTCATATTCATCAAAGCTAGGCTTCTTACTGATTACATTTACAGCACCGCCCGTAGAGTTTTGACCAAATAAAGTTCCTTGAGGGCCACGCAAAACTTCAATGCGATCAACATCAACAAAATCAGTCTGCAGCGCAAAAGGAGAAGCAATAAAAATCCCATCCATATGAAAGGCAACGGAAGGAGCGGCAATAGCATTTTGATTAGTTTCATTTCCAACGCCTCTGATTGAGATAACTGTTTTATATCCCTCATTCTTGGCAACGGTGACACCAGGAACGATAGCGCTTAAATCTACAAAAGATTCTATGTTTTTAGATTCAAGATCTTCGCTGTTAATTGCTGTTACTGCTTGAGAAATATCTTGCAGGCTTTCGCTTCTCTTTTCAGCAGTTACAAATACTTCTTCAATGACATTATTTTGTGCATGGATATCAAAATTGAAGGCAAAAATGACAGCAAATGCAATAAAGATGCGCATATTTAATAAATTCATACCTAATCCTCGGTTAATAGGTTTTCAAATTACAAAAGTGATTTTGTTATTAAGAAATAAGCAACAATAATGCCAATTAGTATTATCCTCTACTCTTTTATAGATTTAATAACAATTCGATAGTATAAGTTGTAAACTAAATTTTTAAATATCATTTCAAGAAATTATGCTAGAAAAGTTATTTCATCTGAAAGAAAACAGCACTGATATCAAAAAAGAGCTCTTAGCAGGTTTTACCACATTCATCACTATGGCTTACATAATATTTGTGAATCCTCAAATGATGTCCAACGCTGGGATGGAATTAGGTGCAGTATTTGTAGGAACATGTCTTGCTGCAGCCATTGCCTGTATTGCGATGGGGCTCTTTGCTAACTGGCCCATTGGTCTTGCCCCAGGCATGGGTTTAAATGCTTTTTTTACATTCACAGTGGTAGGAGAAATGGGTTATCCATGGGAAATAGCTCTAGGGGCTGTTTTCATTGCTGGCATATTATTCATGATCATGAGTATTACCAGAATGCGTCAATGGATGTTAGAGAGTATCCCAATGAATCTAAGAATTGCTATGGGCTGCGGCGTAGGTCTTTTTATAGGATTTATAGGTTTAAAAAGTGGCGGAATAATTGTTGCCAATGAAGCTACACTATTAAGCCTAGGAGACATAATGCATTCAGAAACCCTGCTTGCAGTAATGAGTTTTCTTGTCATTGCAATTCTCTCAATTAGGAATATTCCAGGTGCGATGCTAATTGGAATATTAACCGTAACCATTCTAGGCATATTAATGGGCATGATAGAGTATCGAGGAATAGTATCCAGTCCGCCTGAATTTGCTTCAGTTTTTCTTAAGCTTGATATTCTGGGAGCCCTAGACCTAGCGATGGTTAGCGTCATCATGTCTTTCTTATTCGTTAATCTTTTTGATACAGCTGGTACTCTTTTGGGAGTAGCAAACCAAGCAAAGCTGGTAGATGACGAGGGTAACATTAAAGGAATGGATAAAGCACTCAAAGTAGACAGCACCTCCAGCGTTGCCGGGAGTTTGTTTGGCTGCGCCCCTGTGACCAGCTATGTAGAGAGTTCAGCAGGAGTGCAAGCAGGAGGCCGAACTGGTTTAACAGCTATTACAGTTGGCTGCTTATTTCTCCTCGCTATCTTTTTTGCACCCTTAGCTAGTATGATCCCAGCCTATGCAACTTCTGGTGCCTTGATTTACGTAGCTATTTTAATGTTGAGCGGACTGGAAAGGCTGGATTGGTCAAGGATGTCGGAGCTGTTGCCCGCTCTAGTAATGGTAGTCATGATCCCACTGACTTTTTCTATAGCCAATGGTATTGCTTTAGGATTTATAGCTTATGTAGTTCTTAAGATAGCAAATGGTGAAATTAAAAGTATTTCTTTGGGAGCCTGGTTTCTAACGATTGTGTTTCTTTCTAAATTTATCT
>Ga0255743_10001327_pt1 | contig 21298 bp, 21 predicted proteins | sample 101ome_19_FD_179950 | JGI IMG/M metagenome (GOLD analysis project Ga0255743, IMG submission 179950) | Coastal salt marsh microbial communities from the Groves Creek Marsh, Skidaway Island, Georgia - 101405AT metaG (version 2) | ecosystem: Environmental > Aquatic > Marine > Intertidal zone >... | reverse complement strand
ACGAGATTTTAAAAGATTTACCACTTGAAGAGATTTGGGGAATCTCAACAAGATGGGGAAGAAGGCTTCGACGAATTGGAGTAGACACCGCTTATGATTTAACACAGGCAAATGCTCGTCATGTCAGAAAAACAATCAGCATTGTAGGGGAGAGAATACATCATGAGCTAAATGGTATTTCCTGTATAGGCATAGAAGAGGTGAAGAATAAGAAGAATATCATATCCTCTAAGTCATTTGGTAGAAAAGTAATGTTAGTAAGTGAGTTAGAAGAAGCTGTTTCAAACTATGTTGCTAGAGCGTGTGAGAAGTTGAGAGCACAGGGTTCTAGGGCACAAGGCTTGTATGTATTTTTAAGAACCAGTCCATTTGTCGATCCAGAGAAAAGATACAGCAACGGTATGAGTACATTTTTTTCAATACCAACAAGCAATACGTCAAAGATAGTCAAAGAAGCAAAACATCTAACACGAAAACTCTTTGTGTACGGATATGAATACCAGAAAATTGGTGTAATGCTGCTAGACATCACCGACGCAGAGAACGAACAGTATAGTTTTTATGAATATGAGAACTACGATCAATCAGACCGTGTAATGGAGGTACTGGATGGCGTTAATAGCAGGTATGGATCAAGCACATTGACACTGGGAGCACAGGGTATAAAAAAAGACTGGAGAATGAAGTCGGAAAGAAAGTCTGCTGCTTACACAACAAATATGCTTCAAATACCAGTTGTGAAGTAAGAAAAGTGTGAAGTAATCTGTTTAAATTAAAGTTATGGTTTTACAGAATCCATATGCACACTCATTAGATGGTCTTGAAATAGAAGACCCAGTACAGAGCTTCTTTGATTACTGCAAGAAACGCGAAGCTGTGCGTGTAAAAAGAGAGTCAGGAGAAGCATATCCTTGGACTGATGATCCAATTTTACAAAAAGGACGTTTTTTAAATGTTTTTAGAGAAGATGACAAAGTAAGTAAATCCATTATTAAATTTGCTGAACCAGCAAAAGAGGACTTACCTTTGTTAATACAAGCCTTATTTTTTGGAAGGTGGTGCAATAGAGATTCAACAATAGATAAATTGTCACTTGATGATTTGGCAGACCCAGAAGCTTTAAAAGAAAAACTTCTTGGTTTAGAACAATGGGAAAATTCTACGGCATATCCAGTAGAAGATTCCTATTGGGGCGATAAGCTATATAGCCGCATTGATGCTTCAACTAACAAATTTTTTGAAAAAAAAGAAGAATTAGTCGAACTCGTTTTAAATTCTAGTAGAAGCGTTATTACTGCTACAGAAAATATTAATAAACAATTTAAGATGGCTAATAACTTTCCAATATTCATGGCTTTGATAGACATTGCATGGTTCCGAGAAGATGTAATACCGATCACAACAGATGTTCCAACTGGTATTGGTGCTGAACCATATTTAGACAGGCTTCAAAAATTTCTTAACTTAAATAATCACCAAGATGTAGGTACAAAAATGATAGAACTCCAAAAAAAATTTTGGCCAGAAGCAAAAAGAGAGTTTTATCCTATTGATATAGAATACCAATCTTGTGAATGCAGAAAATACTTTAGTTACGTTAATGGTACAAAAAAATTTGAAGGTAAAAATCTTTTTACTATTTGATTTATTTTTTAAGTTGTATCTAAATTTTTCCACATATTTTTAGTTGATAAATACCAAACAAATCCAAATATAAAACCTGTTACAGGAAAAAATTTAAAAATAAAAATCACCCCATAGACTGTTGCAAGATAGCCGATCATTAATGTTGAAATAGTGTTCATCAAAAATACAAGTGAGTAATCAAATCCTGCAATTCTCCCTCGTAATTTATCTGGAGTTAATACTTGAAGGCCGTAAGTTGAAAAAGCCCACTGAGAACCACCTCCGCAGTGACCAAGCACTAATGCAAAAACAGTTAATGACAAATACGGCGAAAACGGAACTATAAAATAAAACAAACCCCAAGCCATTATGCTGGGTCCTATAGTTAAAAGAAGCTTTCCATCAGTTTTACCAAAAAAGTATCTCACGATTATTGGACCAATTAAAGCACCAATTCCTCTTGCCCCAAACATTAGACCAGTGCCTAAGTCTCCTGAGTTATATATATCATACGACAAAACTGTAAACATTGGCAATAAACCACTTGCTGATATGCTAAAAGTTGCCTTCGTAGTTAATAAATAAGAAATATCTTTTCTTGATTTTGCAAAATTGATACCATCTCTAATTTGAATTTTTTCATCTTCTTGGTCACTTGAGTTTTCAGATAACTTTGTTTTTATTGATAAAACTATTAGAGCTGATACTAAAAATGAAATAAAATCGATTGTAAACAAGACTTCTCTTGATACTTGGCTAGCTAAAAATCCACCAAAACCTGCTCCAAGCCCAGCCATAATGCCCCAGCTTGAAAAAAATAATACATTTGCTTCAGGGAGTCTCTCTTTGTTAACTATATTTGGAAGTGCTGCATCAGATGAAGGCATATATGCTACACCAACAAAAGAAAGTAAAGAAAATGCGAATAGAATAAATACAATATTTTCAGTGTTTACAGCGTATAAAATTAATAAGACAATAAGTCCACTCAAAAACTCTGATATAGAAATAATTTTTTTTCTATCAAATCTATCAGCTAGATAACCTCCAAAACTGCCTAGTAAAAACAGTGGGGCACTTTGAACTACTAACACTAAAGATGCTGCAAGTGGACTATCAGTAAGGTTGTAAATAATTCCCAGTAAAGGTACGGTGAGCAACCAATCACCTCCCAAAGTTATCAATCTGGCAATAAATAATTTTCTAAAATCTTTATTTTCTTTTAGTAAGATTAAATAGTTCTGAAAATTTTCCATAGCATTTCAACTGTAACTGAATTGTAATTTAACGACTATACTTTAATGATAATGAAAACTGTACTTGTTACTGGTGGAACAAGAGGGATTGGTCTTTCTACTGCTCTAAAATTCATAGAAGAGGGGTGGAATGTTTATATTACTTCAAGAAAGCAGGAAAATCTTGATGCAGTACTTGAAGATCATTCTAATTTAAAAGGTTTTGTTGCCCGCGCAGATGATTTATCTGCTGCAACTGAAACTTGTAAAACTATTGTGAGTGATACAGGGTCTTTAGATGCCTTAATTAACAATGCTGGAACAAATCCTTCTGGAGGTAGCTTGCTTGATGTTGAACTATCAGCTGTACAAAAAACGTGGGATGTAAATTTAATGGGTCCTTTAATGTGGACAAGAGAAGCAGTAAAAGCAGGATTAAAAGAATCGGTATTAAATGTTTGTTCTGTTGGTGGAATAAAGCCAGCACACTACATGGGAGCTTACAATATTTCAAAAGCTGGATTAATTTATATGACAAAACAATTAGCAATGGAGCTTGCGCCTGATATTCGAGTAAATGGTATAGCTCCAGCTGTAGTTAAAACTAAACTTTCGGAAATGCTATGGGCAGGAGATGAGCAGGGAAGTGCAGACCTTCATGCTCTTAAAAAACTAGGAGAACCAGAAGATATTGCTAGTTTGATTTACTTTCTTTCAAGTGATGATGCATCCTGGATTACGGGTGAAGTTGTAACCATTGATGGTGGATTCCTTCTCTAATTAGCCAATAAAGTATTTAGCTAATTCGTTATACAAAGGTATTCCAACAATTATATTAAATGGAAATGTGACACCTAAACTGAGTCCAAGGTATATTGCAGGATTTGCATTGGGTATAGCATCTTTAACAACTGCTGGTACTGCAATATAGCTTGCACTTGCAGTTAACACCATAAGTAATGTTGCATTGCCTACTGAAAAATTAAAGTTTAGGGATGCCAGCAAAGCAATAATAGAACCAATCAATGGAGTACATAAAGCAAAAGCAATTAGGCTTACTCCTTTGCCTTTAAGTTCTCCAATTCTCTTTGCGACCCTAGTTCCCATAACAAATAAAAACACATATAAAACGTAATCAAATATTTCAACAATTATGAAATCTAAATTAGATAAAAGTGTTTTATTTAGAAAATATCCAACAAATAATGATGAAATTAAAATAATATTTGGTATTTCTAAAAATGCTGTTTTAATAGTTTCTAAATTATTGCTTTTATTTTGCTTATTGTGCGTAACTAAATAGAGTGCCATAAATATTGCTGGGAACTCCATTACAACTAAAACAGCAGACATATAGTTATCAAAGTTTTGATTAGTAGTTGTAAGATATGCAATAGCTGTTACAAATGTAACAGCACTTACTGATCCGTAAGTTCCGGAGAGTGCTGCTGCATCGTCGCTATTAAGTAAATTTTTAAGATAAAGATAAGCAATAATTGGAATTAAAAGAGCAAACACTACTCCAAGTGTTAATGCACTTATAACTTCATTTATAAATCCATTTTCTTGAAGGCTTGCGCCACCTTTAAGCCCCAGTGAAAGCAACAAATAATATCCTAAGTATTTAGAAATAGAGTTGGGAAGGATTAATTTAAAAAGAGTTCCAATCAGAATTCCTGAAAGGAATAATAGTAGTGCTGGATTAAGTATGGCTTCCATTCAAATAAAAATGATAGTTAGGTAATAGATTTGTATTGTAGTAATAAAAATTATTTTATTTTTCTTACTAACTCTTCAACTCTGTTGATGTCAACCTTTTTAGCAACATCATTATCAAATTTAAAACTTGTACCCACAATTAGTATGTCCGCCAAATCTTGATAAGCATCAACATTTGTTGAAGTCACCCCAGATCCAATAGCAAGTTTTCCAGTTGGAACTATGTTTCTTACTTTTTGTAAATCTTCAAGATTTATTTCATGTCCAGTCCCGTCTCCAGTAACTATCACTACATCTGCACCAGCTCTATGAATCAACTCATCTGCATGGTTTTCAATTTTTGAATCGGGAGGAGGTACGGCATGTTTTACAAATACATCAGCATATATTTCTACATAGCTATTAAGGCTTGATTTAAACTGATTAACTCCGTGAGCATCACCTTCTATAACCCCTTGATCGGTAAACATAGTATTATTTAAAACATTAATTCTTACAAACTGAGATTTAGTCGCTTCGGCAATTGCAAGAGCTGCTATACCGTCATTTCTTAAAACATTGATTCCAACTTTGATATCTCGTTCTATTGATAGATTTTCTACAACTGTAGTGAAGCTTGCAAGTGTACGTTTAGAAATATCATTTTTTACAAAAGGTGTATCTCCAAAATTTTCAATTATGATTCCATCAACACCACCATAAACCAAGCTATTTACATCCTCTTGAGCAGCGTCAATAATTTCATCAATAGACAATCTATTAGAAGGGGAGCCAGGAAGGCTTTTTAAGTGAACTACCCCATAAACTTTCATTATATTTTTACGTGATCAAATTTAAGGAATTTTTTAGCAAAATCACCTTCAGTTGAAAGTGTAAGTTTATGACCTTTAGGAACCCTACCAGTGACAACCCTACACCAGTCACTTGCATTTCCTTTTATACTGTTTTCACTTTGCTCGTCTCCAAATTGCCAAGCTTTGTATTCAGGTCCGATTAGTTCTATTCTTAGATCTTGATATTTAGCTTTATTAACTTTACTTGCTTGTTCTGCATTTAACCATCCAAAAAGAGCTACATGTTCAACTCGTACAGTGTCTTCATAATCTTTTTTCATTGCATCATAAACATCTAAACTGTGTGCCCATGTTTCGGCTAATTTTGTAACTGCGAACGTTCTACAATCGATTTCATTTTTCCACCAAGTTAATTTCTTGCCAGGAGAAGACTTAGCTAATATTTCAATAACAGAAGCTCTAGACATTCTCCACCATTCAATAACATCTTGTGGTCTCATATCGTTGCCTTTTTTGATTGCTTCTTTTTCAAATTTCTCTAAACCCTTAGGTCCTCTATATTTGTTAAATTCAGTACCTTTTTTCTTTAGAGCATTGTTAGCAAGATCTTCAAGAGCTGCAAGATAACTAACATGAGCTGTAATATCCCAATTTTTGTATGTAGTTTTTGTATTCCAATTTCTAACAGGAATACTCTGAAGATATTGATCTAATAATTGCTGTTCAGCGACGAGGTTACTTAGTATTTCTTGCATCATAATAAGTTTACTTGAGGTAAACAATTAACTCCAGTGTCAATTTGAGCAAAAAACCCTTTTTTTAAATTAAGTATGTATTTATGATGCATTTATGAAGAAAATCTTAAAATTCGTTTTAGTGATACTTGGGTTCAGGTATGTTTTAAGACTTATGGATGAAAATGTTGATATCAAGATTCAAATTAAGAAACTTAGAAATGAATTAGCTAATTTGGAAACTGAAGATTTAGAAAACAAAATTAAAGATTTTTTTAAAAAGTACGATCCAAAATTTAAAGATCAAGAAGAAAATCAAGAAGATTTTTAAAGTAAATAATCAATGTGGAGATTACTAGGGAAGTCAGCACATCTCTGGCCAGAATGGCTTTATAAGATAGTTTCAAAAATCCACACTAAAATTATAAAATTTAATCATTCCTTTTTAGGTGAAAAAATAATAGGTGATCACATTCTTTTACTTGAAACTATAGGTAGTAAAACAAATCAACTCAGAAAGACACCTTTAACTTACGCTAATTGCGAAAATGATTATATAGTTGCAGCTTCTTACAGCGGTAATGATAAAACACCAGACTGGTTTTATAATCTATCTTCCTCAAATCCATTTATAACAATTAATAATGAAAGATTTGAAGCTACTTATGAATTAATAGAATCCTCTGATAAAGAATATTACTGGAGTTTATTGGATGAAGTCTATCCAACTTTTCAAATGTATAGAAAAAGAACTGATAGAGACATACCTCTAATTAAATTTTCTAAAGTTGAGGCTTTATAGACGGCCCTTTTCTAACTATTGTGTTCCATAAAGTTTTGTAATGATCTAAGTCTTCTTTATTAACATGAGGTAGTACAAAGTTTTCCCAAGTGTCTTTTAGAGGGTCCGATGATTCTGCATATACATCTAAGCCTATAGGGATTCTCTCTACAATTGTTCTTAAACTCATAGGTGTTTCTATATTGATACTTATATCATCTGACATAAATGAGTTATTAATTTCTGTAGCTAGTTTAATTATTAAATCTCTGTATTCTTTTTGAAGTTTCGGATATCTTTTTTCAAAAATAGTATTTAGCTGTTCTTTATTTGGGAAAAGCTTATCCCATATAACCCACCTATCCGCAAAAGCTTTATTTAATGACTGGGTACCTGCGTAATCTCTTAAACTAGTTGGGTTCATTGTTCCAAAAATATAAGTATCTTCTCTTAGCGAAAGCACTTCTCCGTTTGGGAGCTCTAACTTTCTGTGTCTATCAAGTAATGAATGTAGAGCAAATAAAACTTCAGGGCCCGCTGCATTGAGCTCTGATAAATTTACAATTGCTGGTCCTCTCAATGCTCTTGTTAATTCACCATCTTGCCATCTACTTTCGGTCCCACCCTTACCATCTCCATACAACTGAACAGATCCTAAAAGTGTTACGTCTCTAACCTCTCCAGATAAAGGAATTCTGTAATACGGAAACTTAAGTTTTGCTGCGAATTGTTCTATATCATGATCCTTTCCTGTACCCATATGACCCATCAGTGCAATGTGTATAGGTATTTCATTATTAAATGATTTACTTTTTGAATTCATAACCTGAGCTAGTCTATATTGCATTCCTAGGTCTACATAGAATTCATCTACTTCTGGAATTCTGTTACTTCTTGAATCAAAATCATCTTGTTTTTTATCTAATTTGCATTCTTCTATTTCAACAGATTGTTTCTCATTATCAGGATTTACAAATTTTTTCTTACCCATTAGGCAACTCCAGATGTTAATTTAATGTTTTTTATAAGTATATCCTTTGTGATGTTTACTATGGAATGAATTAATTGTTCAGGTTTTTCAATTTGTACATTATTAATATATTCTCTCCATGAACCTCTACTGCCAATTCCTATTCCGATTACATCGACTCCATTTTTAGTTGCAAAGTTTATACTATTTTGAAGTTCATTCAATGATCCTCTAGTCATACCGTCTGAAAGTACAACTAACATCTTTGTATTCGATGGATGATTTAACAATCTTTTTGTTGCATGCATGATATTTATTTCATCGATGTTAGTCCCTTTTTCAAACATGCTTACAGGAGGAATTGAATCTTCACTTATACCAATATCTATTGAATCTCTTAAATTTCTTGAAAATTCTATCAGACCAATAAATTGTTGATAGTTCTCTCTCCATGAATCCTTAAATTCTTTAATAAAATAGTGATTTGCGGTATTGTAAAGTTCCTGAGCTGAAGAACCGTAAGTTCTATTTAACATTGAAGAAACTGCAAATTTTCTTTTATTATAAGTATCTTCATTTTCAGTATGTTCTGAAGCAAAAGCTCTGTTAAAAATAGAAACTTCAAAATCAATATCAAGTTCAAAACATATTTGCGATAAGTAACTAGCACCAATTAATGCTGAGGCTAGAGACCAAGGATGAAGTTCTTCTTTGTTTTTTTCAATCATCGAACCACTTCCATCAATTAAAAGAGATATTGCATATGACTTATTGGATAGTCGCTGTTTCTGCTCAAACATTCTTTCGTATCTTCCAGAGGCAAGCATGATTGGAACATGTGGAGATAAGTCTCCTTGATCAAATCCACTAATTCTTTGTCTTTTTTGGTTGTGTATAAAGTAGGGTTTTATCTTGTTTGTAACTTTATAAATAGGTAAATTCCACTGTTGTAATAACGATTCGTATGTTTCAAGACCATTCTTGAATAAATTTTTAAAATTATCGGGTATTCTATTTTCTACAACTTTCGCAGTATTTCCTGATGGAAAATAGATAGTAGTTGATGCCCCTACTTTAGAAATATGATCATCCATAAGATTTAATTTGTCATCAGTTGTTTTAGACTCCGTCTGACCAAGGAACTTCTGCAGAGTATTACCTGTTGTTACATTGTTAGAGGAGGGGATAAGAACCTTGTTTAAGTCATTCACTACACTTTCATCAAGCGATTCTTCAATTTCTTTTTGTTCTCCAAGAGTGTAGTTGTCTAAGTCTGGAAGAATATTGTACCGTTTACATATATCAACCATCTGAACTGTTGCTTCAATTAATTCAGATACATTCACATCCTCATAATTTAAAGTTTTTAAAATATGCAATGATTCGTTTAATGAACTTACTACAGGCTTTTTATAGTTTTCAAACTCGGGATCTATATACGAAGTAATTGAGTGAAAAAGTAATGATAGGTACTGACTAAAATTACTAAGCTTTCTTATCTCAGAAAACGACTCAGTATAAATATCTTCAAGAATAGAATTTAGACCTTCGTATTGTTTAACAAAGATTTTTTCTTCGATTGAATGAATTAGAATATCAAAAACATATTTTCCAAAGGGTCCTGTGAGAATTTCTAGAATGTCATCAATATCTTCTACATCATCCAGTTCTTCAGGGAATAGCTTGTTTATAGATTCAGAGTCTAGAGTGTAATTATTTGTTGCATGTATAGCTTCGTGAACTACAGTACCAATCATAACCTCATCTCTATCGAGATTTGTTTTTGAGATTGTATTAACAAGTATTGATGGATTTATTACAATATCATTCTTACTGTTAGATTTCGATCTTCCATATCGAAGTGATAAATCATCATTTTTCATTTGAGTTTGCAGTAATCTCGTTATAGCAGGTCTAATCTTTTCAAAATCTTCAACTATTTGAGCTTCGATGTTTTTTTTCTTTGAATTCATCTAATTATCATTATCATTAACAACTATAAGTATAAGGAATTATCAAAGATGAATGAAATCGTGCAAAAGACTGTTTTGATATCTGGTGGAGCAGGCTCAATGGGACAACTTGTTTCAGATTACATAAACTCTAGAAACGATTTTATCATGACAGCAATTCATGATCCTAATTATGATGGACAAGAATATAAAATCTATAAAGATTTAACAAATATAGAAGAAGATATAGTCGTAGAGTTTTCGCCTGCTTCAATAATAAATAAAAATATAGAAAAACTATTAGATTCAAATGCAGATCTAATAATTGGATCATCCGGAGTAAGTGAAGAAATGTTGTCAAAATTAAAAAAAACAACAGATAGAAAAATAATTGTTATTCCAAACTTTTCAATAGGCGCTGCTTATCAAAAGCTTTTCGCAGCATCACTATCTGAAAATTTTGATTCAGTAAATATAACTGAAAAACATCATGGTAAAAAACAAGATGCACCATCTGGAACTGCTATCGATTTAGCAAATTATTTACCATCAGAATTAATCTCTCATGAAAAAAATGGAGATTTTTATAAAACTAACAAAGTCAACAACAAAAATATTTATTCATTGAGGGACGATATATTTCTAGCTGAACAAGAAGTAGATTTCGAAAATGAATATGAATCTTTTAATTTAGATCACAAAGTAAATGATAGAAGAGCATATCTCTATGGTGTAAAAGTTGTACTTGATCTTTATGATGATTTGCAAGGTTTTAGTCTAGGTTTAGAAAATTTAATAGCTACAAAGATTAATATCTAATTATGAGCGATTTCGGAAAGCTATTAACAGCAGTAATAACCCCATTTGATTCCAATGGTGTGCTTAGCACTGATACTTTGTGGAGACTATGCAGAAAATTAATTCATGAAAAATCTGATGGATTAGTTTTATCAGGAACTACTGGAGAGTCTCCAAATTTAACAAAAGAAGATAGAAAAATCATTTATTCAACTGCCAAAGATTCAGTTGGAGACAAAGCAAAGATAATTGCTGGTACTGGCACATACTCAACAAGAGAATCAATTGAGTATACAAAAATGGCAAATGATCTAGGTGTAGATGGAATAATGATTGTTACACCGTATTATTCAAAACCATCACAAATTGGAATTTTGCAACATTTTGAACAGATTTCAAAAAATACTGATTTGCCGATTATGGCTTACAATATTCCTGGAAGAACAGCAACTCTAATAGAAATCGACACTTTAGAAAAACTTGTTGATGATATCGGAATACATTCGATAAAAGACGCAGTAGGGGATTTAAATTTTTCTAAAACTGAACTAGAAGTACTTAAGGACAAAGTTGATATCTACTCGGGTAATGATGGTGAGACTATAGAGTTCATGAAGATGGGTGGAAAAGGTGTAGTCTCTGTTGCTTCACATGTTGTTGGAAATGAAATTTTCAATTTAATAAATCATGTTCTTAACGATGAGATTGAATCTGCTGAACAATTGCAAACTCAACTTTTACCTTTTTTTGATTTATTATTTGAAGAACCTAGTCCAGGTCCGGTCAAATACTTACTTACAGAAACTTGGGAAGATGTTGGATCACCTCTAATGCCTATCACTAACGTTTCAGATGATTTAGCTAGTAAATTATTAGAAAATTTCCAAAAAATTAAGAATAATTAAACTTTTTCTACCTTTTTTTATGGTATAATGTTTTCGTGGCTGTAAAGACATCCACTCGCAAAAGGGTGAATGGGCGTAAGCGGGTGTCTAAACAAAACAAGTTAATAAATGTAGACAGGGCAGTAACTACACTTAAATCTACAACTTCTAGTACTCTATCTAAATTCGTCCAATCGTATCAAGCAGTAGCGATATTTATGTTTACGTTTGCTGCGTTAATCACTTTATCTATATTTCAAAAAGCCGGTCCTGTTGGACAAATTGTTTACAGAACTCTTGAATGGTGTTTTGGTTATGGAATTTATGCTATGCCTGTACTTTTCTTATACGGTTCAGCAATATTGATTCGTGATAAAGAAATAGTAAAATCACAAAAAGTTTTAATTGGAACTTTCTGGGTACAAATTATATCTTCAGCAGCTTTTCATTCCCTTATTCATTCTGAGCCAGTACCAATTAGCGCTGGTTCTGAATTAATAACTAAATCTGGTGGTCACATATCAGCATTTATTGTTCATCCATTAACTAACTTTTTTGGTTTGGAAATGACGCATACTCTACTCTTAATTGGACTAGTTATGTCAGTTTTGTACATGACTGATATTGAATTAAAAGATCTTATTGGTGGAGTTCAAGCAGTTTTTAAATATATTTATAAATTTATTTACGCATTCTTTTTGGCAAGAAAAGAAGCTAATAATTTACAATTTGATAACATTTTAGAAACTGAGGACGTTTCAACTAATGATGAAAAAATTAATAATACTGAAAATGGAAAAAATAAACTAAAAGAAAAAGTTGAAAATGTTTCAAATTTTACAGATTTCAAACAAAAAAAAGTTAAATCAAACTCAAAAGTTAACAATAAGACTAAATCCTCTAAAGATTATAAATTACCTCCAGTAAGTTTGTTGAAACAAGGTTCATCTCTGTCTACATCTAAAAAATTGTTACAAGAGACGGCTAAGGATTTAACTCAATTATTAAAGGAACACGGAGTAGAAGCAGAGCTAACAAATGTTGTTCCTGGACCTACTGTCACTAGATATGAAATTGAACTAGCACCAGGTGTAAAAGTTTCAAAAGTTACATCCTTATCTCATGACATTGCATATGCATTAGCAACTCCAGATGTCAGATTGCTCGCTCCTATTCCTGGTAGAAGTGCAATAGGAATAGAGATACCAAATAGACAAAGGAAACTTGTATCGCTAGGAGATGTGTTATCTTCTAGTGAAGCTGCTAAATTAACTCATCCTCTTAATGTTGGATTAGGCTTAGATATTGCTGGTAAAGCTAGACTTTTGAATCTTTCAGAACTGCCACATGTTTTAATTGCAGGTCAAACTGGTGCTGGTAAATCTTCCTGTATAAACTCTATAGTTACTTCATTATTGATTCGCACCAACCCTGATGATGTCAAAATGGTTATGGTTGATCCTAAGAGGGTTGAATTAGGTCAATACAATGATGTACCTCATCTACTTACAAAAGTTATTACTAATCCTAAAAAAGCTGTTGATGCTTTGAGTTGGGCAGTAGCAGAAATGGATAGAAGGTATGACTTGCTTGCCGATGGACAAGTCAGAGATATCAATGGTTATCATGAAAAATATGATGCGGGTTTGCTCGATGAAGATAAATTCGATCGATTTCCTTATATTGTTTTATTCATTGACGAATTAAATGACCTAATGATGGTAGCAGGAAGAGAGGTCGAATCAGCAATTGTACGTTTAGCACAAATGGCTAGAGCAATTGGAATCCACCTAGTAGTAGCTACACAAAGACCTTCTGTAGATGTTATTACTGGAGTTATGAAAGCAAATATTCCATCAAGGTTGGCTTTTTCAGTTGCTTCTACTACAGACTCAAGGGTAATACTTGACCAATCTGGAGCAGAGAAACTTATAGGTTTAGGAGATATGTTAGTTGTGACTGCCTCAAACCCAAGACTTGAAAGAATTCAAGGTGCTTGGGTAACTGAAGGTGAAATTAAAGATGTTGTTTCATGGGTTAAAGATCAAAAAGAAGCACAATATAATCCTGCAGTTACTGAGGAACAGAAGAAATCTATCACTTCCTCTGAAGAAGATTTCGGCGAAGATGAAGAGTTAATTTCTACAGCTAAAGAACTTGTTATAAGATCACAATTAGGCTCTACATCAATGCTTCAAAGAAAACTTAGAGTAGGATTTGCAAGAGCAGGAAGATTAATGGATATTCTTGAAGCTCAGGGTATTGTCGGTCCTTCAGAAGGATCAAAAGCAAGAGAAGTTTTGATTACTGTTGAAGAATTTGAAACAGGTAATTTATCATCAATTGAGGAACAAGACGATAATCAAGATGTATCTATTGAAAGTTCTGATTCCGAAGATGATGAATCTTGGTACGAATAGCTAAACCTTTATTTCTCTACCCTTAATTATCCTTCTTCTTATAGCCGCAGAAATTGTATCTACGATTAACACCATAAGTATTGTTACTACTAATACTGTGCCTGCTCGAGGAAAATCTCTAAAACGTAATTGATTAATTAATTCTGCTCCAACACCACCTGCACCAACAACGCCTAATACTGCAGATGCTCTTAAATTAATTTCAAATCTATATAACCAATAAGATGTTATTGTCGGCATAACTTGTGGTATTACTCCAAAAAAAAGTTCATTTAACTTGCTACCGCCTGAAGACTTGATCGATTCAAGAGGACCTTCATCAATTCCTTCAATCACTTCTGAAGACAATTTTCCTAATGTACCAATTGAATGTATTCCAACAGCTAATGTTCCAGTTAAAGGACCAAGTCCTGTTATCGGTAAGAGCACAAAAGCTAAAATCAATTCAGGAAATGCTCTAATTACATTAAGTACCTGTTTAGTTGCTCTGCTGAAAGAATTTAAAGAAACATTATTAGCTGCTAAAAAAGATATTGGAAAACTAAATATTGCACCAATAACAGTTCCAGCCCAAGCAATGAAAAGGGATTCGCCGACTTTTGGAACTATTCTGTCAATAGCCTCTTGTGATAAATCTAGAGGGAACATTGCAGTTACAAGTATCCAAACCTTACTAGGAGCTGATAAAAATCTCTCTGGTGTAATCTCTAGACCTGAAGCGGACCAAATTGATCCTGCAACAATTAGAATTGTTATTAGGTACTTTAATACTCTTTGATTTATCGGTTGTTTAGGTATGTTCATAAAATTTTTCTTCTTAACCAAACGCTAAATTGTTCGATAGCAATTACTGCTACAAGAATTAAAACAATTATTGGGGATATTCTATCAAACCTTAAAAAGATTCTTTGGGTCTCAATTATCCTACCTACACCACCTGCACCTACTAGTCCTAAAATAACGGATGCTCTAATACAAAGTTCAAAAATATATAAAAAATAAGCTGTAAAGTTTGGAAGAATTTGCGGAAGTGCAGAAGTAAAAACAGCTTGATTGTGTTTAGCACCACTTGCTTTAGCTGCTTCCAAAGGTCCTAGATCAATACTATCAATTGTCTCTGATAATAATTTCCCCATGATTGCCATAGAAAACATTACTAAGGCAAGCACTCCAGCAAATGGCCCTAATCCAACAGCAACTGTAAAAAGCATTGCCCAAAATAAGTCTGGAATAGTTCTAATGAAATTAAGAAAAGATTTATAAATTAAATATGTAACTGTTGTTTGATTAGTTGCCCTTGATGCATAGAAAGATAGAGGTAAAGCAATAAAACAACCAAGAATACTTGCGAGAATTGCAATCTGTATAGTTTCTAGTAAAGCTTGAGACGCATTTTCGATTGCCCATTCCCACTTAGGGTTAAATAATGTATCTGTAACAAGTTTTCTATTTTCCCAATTTCTTTTGAAGTCTTCTATATTAAATCCAACTTGAAAAAAAGAAAAAATAGTCAGGGCAATAGCGAATGGATATCCAATTACTGTTAGTAAAGAAGGTAAAGGCTTCTTAGGTACTTTAATCATCTTCTCCTAATAAATCCGAAGATTTTATTGCTCTACCATAAATATTTTCAAAATCTTTGTCGCTAACATCGTTAACTTTACCGTCATACACAAGTTCTCCATCTTTGAGACCGATTAATCTTTCACCAAACTCTTTTGCGAGGTCTAAGAAATGTAAATTAACAATTGTCGTAATGCCTAGTTCCTGGTTTATTTCTTTTAAGTACTTCATTACAACCCTAGAGGTTATAGGATCCAATGATGCTACCGGTTCATCTGCTAACATCACTTTGGGCTTTTGTGCAAGAGCTCTAGCAATTCCTACTCTTTGTTGCTGACCACCTGACAAATTCGATCCTCTAACGTATGCTTTTTCTAATATTTCTACTTTGTTTAATGATTCAAATGCAATTTCTTTATCATCTTTAGGCCACAATCCAAATATAGAACGAAGTGAAGAAACTTGGCTTAATCTTCCGGTTAAAACATTTTTTAATACAGATGATCTATTAACTAAATTGAAAGTTTGAAAAATCATTCCTATATCTGATCTAATGATTTTTAGTTCTTTTTTTGAGGCATTGGTAACATTTCGAGAATCAACAATTACATCTCCTTCAGTGGGCTTCACTAAGTTATTAACAGTTCTTAACAAAGTTGATTTACCCGCTCCAGACATACCTACAATGATGACAAAGTCACCCTCATCTATATCCAAAGAAACATTATTTAATGCTTTTACTCCACCCGGGTATGTAACACTTACGTTTTTAAATTCAATCATAATTTTCAAAAAAAAACTAGGGCAGTAATAACTGCCCTAGTTTTATATTAATTAGTCGTCGTAAAGACCAAATTCTTCAGCTGCTTCTCTAACCACATCAAACTCTGAGTTTTCTGCAGGTACTAAATCAGTCCATCCATAAATTTCATCCATTACGGCTCTTCCTTCTTCAGTAGCAATGTATTCAGCTAAAATATCATAAATTTGCTGTTTAATATCTTCAGGTAAATCTGTTCTTACTGCAATAACATCATTCGGTATTTCTTCTGTGATCGCAAATGCAATAATTTTTTCACCTACATCAGGATTGGTTTTTCTTAATGTTCTTCTTGCGTCATCAAATGTAACACCAAACTTAGCATCACCGTTATAAAGACCAGCAATAACACCATCATGTGAACCAGCAAATCTTTGAGTTATATCACTTGTATAATCAATTCCTGCTTTTTTAAGTTGTAGAGATGGATATAAGTAACCTGATGTTGAACCTTCTTCAACAAAAAGTACTTCCTCTCCCAACATTACAGATAGATCTGCTTCGCAAGCAAGTCCAGGACTAGTTGTAACACCGTCTCGAACTTCTGGGATTAACCCAGAATCACCAAATCCCCAACCTACTTGTAGAGCTTTTACATCAGGTGGAGTTGTTTCTGAACCAGTTACTAGAGTTGGTACACCATTGATATTTTCAAAAGCACCTATAACTGGTGGAGAATCACAAATACTTGCGTCTGTTGTCCAAAATGTTCCATGATAAGAACCAGAACCATATCGAACAGACTTAGCAATTGCCTCAAATCTTCTTGGAAAAGCATCCATTGCTGTTACATAACCTAAGGTTGCAAAAGCACCTACGTCAGCTTGACCAGAACCCATTGCAACTAGTAGACCTGAATAGTCACTTGTTACAATACCTTCCACTTCAATACCCAAACCATCAGATAAAAGTTGCATCATTGGCTGAATGTTATCTAATAATTCGGCTTGTTCCGCGCTAGGTACAAAGCCAAAAACAATTTTATCTAAAGTTGGCGCAGCAGTAGTTGCTGGAGCCTCTAAAGTTTCGACTTCTTCCGTAGCAACGGGTTCTTCTACAGTCTCTTCAGCAGAGCCGCCACATGCAGTAGCAACTAATGCAAGACAGAGTAGAAGTAGTAATGATTTTTTCATCATTATCCTCCGCTAGCTTATAATCCTATAATACATATTTACGATTTAAGGTACTTCAATTAAGTTAAAAATTTGTAAACTTTATTTCGCCAAAATCTCTAAAAATTATTTCACCATTTGTATCTAGAACTAAAGTTATAGGCTGACCAACTACTTTAAAATAATCTCTTAATTGAGGAGTGGAAAATCCAATTTTTAATTTACCTTCTAAGTTTTCATCTACCCAATCTAAAGTTGGACCATACTCACTGTGAGCAAGAGCAATAACATCATATTCTTCTTTTAGATTTTCTAATTCAGCTTCTAGGACAGGCAACTCCTGTCGACAAATACTTCAGTAATCTGCCCAGAAAATAATTATTGTCTTTTTGTTTGTAAAGTCTTCAGAATCTTCAACAAGATCTGAATTTATAAATGAAAAAGAGTTATCGGAAACTACACTTATAGGTTCTACACTTTCTACTTCAGCACCCTGTGAACAGGCTATAAAAACGAGGAAAATTGATATATATCTTTTCATGAAATAATCATAATATGATTGAATAATAACCTTGCTATTGTGAATACTGTGAATATAGCACTATTAAGCGTTGGTACAGAATTATTGTTAGGTGATACTGTTAACACAAATCTATCGTCTCTAGGGCAAACACTTTACAACAATGGTTTTATATTATCCTCTGAAGTTACTGTACCTGATAAAAAAGAAATCATAAAAGACGAGTTCTTAAAATTATTCGATAAAAATGATGTAATTATCTCATGTGGGGGAATTGGCCCAACAGAAGATGATTTTACAAAAGAAGTTATTTGCAGTGCTTTAGAGATAGATTTAGAAGTTGACGAAGAGCACCTATCTTGGATGAAATCTAGATGGGAAGCAAGAGGTTTCACTATGCCAGAAACAAACATAAAACAAGCTCAAATTCCTGTGGGATCAACAAAATTGATCAACTCACAAGGAACAGCTCCAGGGATACTAATAAATCATAGTGGAAAATATATTTTTATTCTTCCCGGTCCTCCCAGAGAATTTAATCCTTTAGTAATTGATGAAGTTGTACCTTTATTAAAAGATAATTTTTCTACTACTAATAAAGAATATGAGTTTGTTTTATTTTTTAATCAAGCAGAATCATCATTAGCTGAAGAAATTAATAAATTTAAACCTGAAGGATTAGATTTAGCTTACTTAGCAAGTAAAGGAGTTATTAAACTCAGATATGATAAAAATTCAATTGATGAAGTTAATCTAAAAGAATTTTTAACGCGTTTAAAAGATACCTTTAAAGATTCAATACTTGGTTATCAAAACATTCCAGCTTCTAAAGCTTTATTTAATTTATTGAAAGAAAAGAATTTAACTTTATCTTTAGTTGAAAGCATTACGGGCGGTAACTTATCTTCTGAAATAATAAATTATCCTGGTGCCAGTTCAATATTATTAGCTGCGAACACTCTATATTCTAATGAAGCTAAGAAAGAATACCTTTCTGATGATATTTCAGATGATTGGGAGATTTTGTCTAAAGAACTTTCAGAGAAATCAATTAAAAAGCATAAATCATCAATTTCTTTAGCCATACTCGGGGAAGCAGGGCCTATTCCTTCAAGTAATTACAAAATTGGAGAAATATTTATTGCAATATCTAACAATAAGGAAACAGTTAATTTCTACCATAAATTAAGGGGTAGTAGAGAAGATATTATTAATAGAGCAGTAAATAATGCTATTTGGGACCTAATTAATTTTATTAAATAGTTGTATTCGAACATATGTTCGATTAAAATATGTCATAGTAAGATGTTTTAATATATTTTAATTATTGTTATTAAAGGAGTTAAAAATGGATAAAGACAGGGCAAAAAAACTAGATACAGTTTTTTCTCAAATCGAAAAACAATTCGGCGAAGGCTCGCTTATGAAACTTGGTGCCGAACAAGTAAAAAAAATACCGGCAATTTCAACGGGAGCATTATCAATTGATTTAGCATTGGGAATAGGTGGTGTTCCAAAAGGTCGAGTAATAGAGATTTATGGACCAGAGAGTTCGGGAAAAACAACTCTTTCATTGCATATTGCAGCTGAAGCGCAAAAAGCTGGTGGAGTAGCAGCTTTTATTGATGCCGAGCATGCATTGGATCCAATTTATGCAAGTGCATTAGGTGTAGATGTTGATGAATTATTAGTCTCACAACCAGATACTGGTGAACAAGCTCTAGAAATTGCAAACATGCTTATTGATTCTGATGGAGTTGATGTAGTTGTTATTGATTCAGTTGCAGCACTTGTACCACAAGCAGAAATTGATGGTGAGATGGGTCAATCACACGTAGGATTACAAGCAAGATTAATGTCTCAAGCATTGAGAAAATTAACTTCATCAATAAACAAAACACAGACAACAGTTATATTTATAAACCAAATTAGAGAAAAAATTGGAGTAATGTGGGGTTCACCTGAAACAACAAGCGGCGGTAGGGCATTAAAGTTTTATGCTTCAGTTCGTATTGACATTCGCAGGATTGAAACTCTCAAAATTGGTGCCGAGATGATTGGTAATAGAGTAAGAGCTAAAATTGTAAAAAACAAAGTTGCTCCACCATTCAAAGAAGCGCAATTTGACATTATGTTTGGTCAAGGAATATCAAGAGAGGGCTCTTTACTAGATGTAGGTGTAGATCACGGAATAGTAAGAAAAGCAGGAGCATGGTTTACTTATGATGAAGTTCAACTTGGACAAGGTAAAGAAAATTCAAAACGTTTTCTTAGAGAGAATGCAGATATTGCATTACAATTGGAAACCGATGTTTATAAAGCTGTAGGTTTAATAGAATCTGAATCCAATGAAGACATTTCAGAGGAAGAAACAGAAGACACTACTTCCGAGTAATAAATTTAAAAATTAATTAAATTTTAATTTTATACTCTACATGTGGACCAATTAGTAGAAATAAAATCAAAAATACAGATTAACCCTTCAAGGGTTGGTAAGAAATATTTTATAAAAACTTTTGGTTGTCAAATGAATGAACATGATTCAGAAAGAATTTCTGGCATGTTTGAGTTAGATGGTATGTCAAAAGCAATATCTGAAGAATATGCCGACGTACTTTTTGTAAACACCTGCACCATTAGGGAAAATGCTGATGACAAACTTTATGGAACATTAGGACAACTAAAACAATGGAAATCGCAAAAAGATAATAGAAAATTACTAGTTGGTGGATGTGCAGCTCAAAAAGATAAAGAACTTGTAAGAGAGAAAGCTCCATGGGTTGATGTGGTTATTGGTACTCATAATTTAACAAATGTAGTTGATTTGTTAAATAGATCTGAAGATTGGGGCCCTTTAACGGAAATAATAGATGAGATTGAAACTCTTCCTACAGAAGCACCCTCAATTCGTGAATCAGAGTTTTCAGCATGGCTAACAATTCAAATAGGATGTAATAATTCATGTACTTTTTGCATTGTTCCATCAGTAAGAGGACAGGAGATAAGCAGAAGACCTAGTGACATTGTAAATGAAGCTAAAAAATTGGTTGATGAAGGGGTTAAAGAAATCACGCTACTGGGTCAAAACGTAAATTCATATGGTAGAGATTTAAAAATTGAAGGAAAAGCAAGACCATACTTTTCACAACTATTAGAACAACTAAATGATATAAAAGGATTAGAAAGAATTAGATTCACTTCACCACATCCTAAAGACTTCAAGGCAGAAACTATTGAGAGTGTAAAAAAATTAAAAAATGTTTGCAATCAAGTTCACGTACCCCTTCAAAGTGGTAGTTCTGATATTCTTTCAAAAATGCATAGAGGCTACAACAAAGAGAGATTCATTGAAAAAGTAGATATGATAAGA
>Ga0255743_10001301_pt1 | contig 21570 bp, 22 predicted proteins | sample 101ome_19_FD_179950 | JGI IMG/M metagenome (GOLD analysis project Ga0255743, IMG submission 179950) | Coastal salt marsh microbial communities from the Groves Creek Marsh, Skidaway Island, Georgia - 101405AT metaG (version 2) | ecosystem: Environmental > Aquatic > Marine > Intertidal zone >... | reverse complement strand
AGCAGCACAACCAGCAGCACAAACAGCTAAACCAGCAGCACAACCAGCAGCACAAACAGCTAAACCAGCAGCACAACCAAAATACTATCCTGGTGTAACAGAACCTGATTACAATAAAAGTCTGCGTATTGCTCAAACAACTTTAAAGCGATCGCAAGGCAAATTGTCACAAGGTAATCCAAGCAATCTAGATAAAATGCAAGCACAAGCAGATGTGCAAAGACAAAATCAACTTATTAAAATGTATCAGAATCATTTGTTAGCAAAGCCTCGTACAGCAAAAGGCAAACTGATTCATCATCGTAACATGCTAAACAGATCAGCAGTAGCAGCAGGACAAGCCGGCGATCAAGCAGCAAGGCAAAAATTTAAACAAGAAGCCGCAAAAATTGATGCTCAAATAAGAAACATGAAAGAATCAAAACTTATAGACTTACAAAGTTACATAAATAAGTTATAGGAGATAACAATGTCTAATATAGATATGAAATCATTAATAGAAAAAATGGATGATATTGATGATTTGTTTAGAGACAAGCCTAAGGCTTCGAGTTGCAGTATGTGCGGCGGAGATCATGATCTTGACGAAGAATGTAATATAGAAGAAGATTATGATAACGCTCCAGGAGAACAGTATGCTGATTTTGATGATGTGGCTACAAAATCTGGAAATGACTTGCTAAAAAGTAAATCATCTTCTCCGGCTGCTGCAGGCGGCGATAATCCTTTACCATTACGCAAAAAGTTCAAATCAATTGACGAGTCTAGAGAAGAAATAGAATCAAGAATTAGGGCAGAATTAACAGCACTATATAAACTATAGTATGAATAAAATACTAGACGGTAACTTAACTAAAAAAGCCCACCAACAGGAAAAATATACACAGCAGCAAGTAGCTCATTTAATGAAATGCATTGATCCTGATTTAGGTTACTTGTATTTTGCAAGAAATTTTGCTCATATTCAACATCCAGTAAAAGGCAAATTACTGTTTGAACCTTATGAATACCAACTACGGTTGATGGATAGTTATCATAATCATCGATTTAATATAAACATGATGCCACGACAGACAGGCAAAACTACCTGTGCTGCAATATATCTTGCTTGGTATGCAATGTTCCATCCAGATCAAACGATTCTTATTGCAGCGCATAAGTATACCGGTGCACAAGAAATCATGCAGCGTATACGCTATGTATACGAATTGTGTCCTGATTACATACGTGCCGGCGTCACAAGTTATAACAAAGGATCAATTGAATTTGAAAACGGTAGTAGAATTATAAGTCAAACAACCACAGGAACCACAGGACGTGGTATGGCAATTTCACTACTATACTGCGACGAGTTTGCATTCGTACAACCAAATATTGCAGATGAATTTTGGACATCAATATCTCCAACACTTGCAACAGGTGGTCGTGCAATTATTACATCAACACCAAATTCAGATGAAGACACTTTTGCTCAAATTTGGAAACAGGCTGAGCAAAAGTACGACGAGTACGGTAACGAAACTGATGTAGGCATAAACGGATTCCACAGTTTTTTAGCGTCATGGGAAGAACATCCTGACAGAGACGATGCTTGGATGACTGCTGAAGTTGGTCGCATAGGTGAAGAACGTTTTCGTAGAGAGTACGGTTGTGAATTTTTAATCTTCGACGAAACTTTATTAGATAGTATTTGGTTAGCAAATGCTCAAACTAACGATCCTATTATGAATATGGGCCAAGTACGTTGGTTTTCTAAATTAGACAAGGCTGCTACATATGCAGTTGCACTTGATCCTAGTATGGGAACTGGTGGTGATTTTGCAGCAATACAAGTATTTGAACTGCCTTCATACAAGCAAGTAGCAGAATGGAGGCATAACACAACTGCTATACCAAAGCAAATACAAATACTTAAAGATATTTGTTCTTACATTTACAATGAATGCGGAGCTACAAATTTATACTGGAGTGTGGAAAACAACGGCATCGGTGAAGCAGCACTACTAGTCATAAACGACTTCGGTGAAGAAAATATTCCTGGCTACTTTGTATCAGAACCTATACGAAAGGGACATGTTAGAAAGTTTAGGAAAGGCTTTAACACAACCCATGGTAGTAAAATTGGTGCATGTACTAGACTTAAAACAATGCTAGAAAACGGAAAAATGAATATAAGTAGCAGTGCTTTATTGAGCGAGCTCAAAGGTTATATAGCAAGCGGAAACAGTTTTAAAGCAAAACCAGGCGAAACTGACGATTTAATTAGTAGTGTACTACTTGTTATTAGAATGATGAGTGTACTTCGCGATTGGGATCCTAGAGTTTACGATAGTTTTACTACCATAGAAGATAATGATGATTACGAACCACCTATGCCTATTTTTGTAAGTCGTAGTTTCTGATAAATATTGTATATTCAGATACGGAATTCTTCATGAAACTTTTTGAAAAGTACAAAACTAAAATTAATAATATAACACAAAAATACAATTCTATATTATTTGAACAATCTAACAAGACTATAGAAATGACTTTTCCTGCTTTTACTAAAGAGTCTATAACAGTACCACTAGATAACGTCGGCACTGACGGCGGATATAAAATATCTGGCGGTAAAGATTCGAGATTGTTTCAAATAAATTATTACGGAAAATTAAAGTTTCGTACCATGACTCCTTCGGGACCTCTTGAGAAAAATAAACACTTTAAGTTTGAAGTACAAATTACTGACCCGACTGGTACTAAGCACGATATAATAGTCAAAGTGCCGAACGAAAAAACACCAATTAGTAACCAACTTGACGCTTCTAATAAACTTACAATTGCCTATTTGCAAGCTAAGGAAGGGCTAGCAACCGCAGGTGCACAAAGACACAGTATCTACTTTAGATTGCAAGATTTGATTGATATATTTAAAGCGCTTAAAGTAGATAATAGAATTAGTAATGCTAGAATAGACGCTAAATGGTTTGACAATGTTCGAGGTGCTTATGTACCTGCAGGGCATGACATCAACGTTGGATGGAATTACAGCAATAGACAAACAATTACTGTTGAACAATTAAAGACAATTACCGATTGGATGACTGTGTCTTGGGATGAACATGTAAATCCTAGTATTGTTAATAATAGGTATCCTGCTAATGACGTAAACAACATAGGTTATTCTAAAGGTCAACTTTTCAATTTAGGTAATAGGATTCAAAAATTATCTAGTGAAAAAATTACACAAACTGCAAAACCAGTACCAGCTGCTAATCCTTCATTCCGTGGAGTAACACTAGATGAATTAGAACAAGCCTTGGCTTTAATTGACGAGAAAAGTTATGCAAAAAACGTAGACATAAAAAATGCTAGTAACACAGCGGGAACTGCCGACATAAATTATATTGATTGGTATGATGTGCCTCTTCCTGGCGAGGCACTAACCAAAATACTTGCAAAGCGAGATTCTAGCTCTGCACGCACCGTCTCTGAAGATCAAGCAATACAAATAATAGAAGATTTTTTCAAGTATGCGTTGAGTGTACAAGACAGATACGAACAATTAGAAAATGGTTTACAAAAAACGGTAAATGATTTAAAAAAGAAATATAAATTAGTAGAAGAATATCATAGTATAAGACCAGACGTGTCTAGTAAAGAAGCAATAGATAGAAAAAATCAAATTGGCATCCAAATTAAAAAGGTTTTTGGGACAGACGCTGATTATTTAATGTCGCAAGATGTTTTTATGAATTTAAGAACATATCAAATTCAAGATATGATGTGGATAAGTGGTTTTGATGATAACTTAAAATCTCCGCCTTATAAAGAATTAGAAACATATATTAAAAAAGTATACATCCCAAATGTTCAAAAATTACAACCAACATATAGAAAAATATGGTTCATTTATCCGCAACTTAGAGATATATATAACCAAATTTTGCCTAACCGTGCTAACCAAGACGAAGTTTTAGCAGAATTAGAGCGTCGACGTAAACTACTAGATACGCAAGCAAGACAAAATATATTTAATTTACAAAATAAAGAAATTTCACGGCAAGTTGCTAAAAAAGTAGCAAATAGAATAGCAGCTGAACAAGAAACTGCAATACGTAATGAAATACGTTTAGCAGCAAAAGAAGCTGTTGCAAGACAAAAGGCCGGTGAAGAAGAACTAGCTAATAGGAATTTTATTAGATCTGAAGCAGCACGTATTGCTAGAGAAAAAAGATTAGCTGCTGAACAAGAAGCTGCTATACGTAATAAAATACGTCAAGCGGCAGCTAACGCTGGTGCAGCAGCAAAAGGAGCACGTGATCAAGACCTATATGGACCAGATGATGATGCTCCGCTAAGTCAATCAGAGCTTGGTGCTAGAGATCAAGACCTATATGGATCAGATGATGACAAACCACTAAGTCAAGCAGAGCGTGGCGCTAGAGAACAAGATCTATACGGGCCAGCCGATGATTTAGATTTAAGCAAAGCTGAACTTAGTGCTAGAGAAGAACTTGATGTTAGAAATGCAATACGTGATGCAGCTGATGCTGCTGCGGAACGTAGCGCAGCCGGTGAAGAAGAACTAGCTAATAGGAATTTTATTAGATCTGAAGCAGCACGTATTGTTAGAGAAAAAAGATTAGCTGCTGAACAAGAAGCTGCTATAAGGAATGCAATTAGAGACATTGCAGCCGCTACCGCGGCCTCTAAAAAAGCAGAACGTGACCAGGACTTCTTTGGGCCTGACGATGATGCACCATTAAGTCCCGAAGACGAAGCAGAAAGAGAAGAACTAGCCAATAGGCAAGAAATAAGACAAAAAGCGCAAAACAAAGCCGAAGCTCGTCAAAAAGAACTTGCTTCAACAAGTGAGCTTGCAAATAGAAACTATATAAGACAAAAAGCTAGAGATGCAGCAGCTGAAAAGCTAAGAAAGCAAAATCAACTCACCGCAGCTATTCAGGATCAACTTATGTTTAACATGAGAGACGAAGACATAAAGTGGGATCAAATTCGTAAAAAATCAAAAGCTATAACTAAAACATTAATTAATAGAATTAATAATGCAATAAATCGTGTAGATGAAATATCTATTGCAGAAATATCATACATAAGACAAAATCTTGATATTATGTTCATGGGTAAGAATTTCAAAGGTAAAAAACATATAGATACAATTTTAGATGACCCCGAAGCAATAAATGAAATTGATAAAATGGCTGACGGGTTTCAAACTTTACTTACATCAAGATTAGATGTACTTAACAAAGATGTAGACGAAGCAGTAGAACTTTATAATCAGCAATTAGAAAAAGCAAGAGAAAATACAAGAACTGTGGATACAGCTATCGTAACAACATTATTATCTCAATCATTCAGATTTGATCTTCTTGCACTTAAAGACATGTATCCCTACGTATTTACAAAAATCGGAAAGACATTTAGTCTTGACATTATAGATGTTCAAGATAAAATAGATAAATTCGAGCAGTCTTTACCTATTTTAAAAGCTGCACTCGGTAATAAACTCAATGATCCCTTTTACAAGTTAAACGAAAAAGTTGAAATGTCTATAATACAGTTGCAAGCAAAATCAACTGATGCTGATATAGATGAATATGTTGATGTTTTAGAAGAATTAGATAGACTAGACGAGTTAGTTATTGATTCCGATATGCAAATTATTTATGATACACGTTTAAATGAGTTTGAACTTACAGTCGATACTAGAGTAATTTTTGAAATTAGAAAAAATCAAAGTGTAATTAGAGATATGATGGTAGATGTAAACAATGCTGTATTATATAATAAACCTTACACTATGGAATTATTTAAGCCTTGGCAAGGAATTTTTGATAAATGGAAAGCTATTGGTGAGATATACGACACACTAGGACTAGAGCCGTCTGACGAATATAAAGAACACAGCACCCGTATATCTGACCTAATAAGTTACATGCCATTAGATACTTTACCTTTTCCAGGTAGATCTAAATTAGATAAAATACAACGTGATTATTATGAATTAGTATGGAACTGGAAACAAGGACAACGTCTTGGCGATGGGCCTAATAGAGGCAGTGCTGCAAGTGCACAAGACGAAATAGAAAAAAGAAAACAATTTGAGTTAACTAGAAAAGATAGTAACGGATTCCCAGTGTATGATTCTGAAGGAAACTTTTTAGAATTTGAGAAAGGATACTATGATTTTGACGGCTCTTTCATCACAGATCCTAATTCAACAGGGCCTAGTCCACGAGAAGATTATATAAGATTATTAGCAAGATCTAGCCCTGCAGAAAAAATAAGAGATCTGCTTGTACAAAGAAGACAATATCATATGGACAAAGCTAAACAGTATTTGTCTAATCCTAAAGCGGATCCTTATATTGCAAGAATTTTAGAAGGTATGCAAGAAGGAAGCCGCCAAAGCAGGGGCTGGAACGATAATGAAATAGAACAAGCATCGAGGTATACTGAAAGATATTTAAAATCTTTGTATCAAAAATATGTTACTGATAAAGATTACAAAGAAAAAATAAAACAGGCTCGGCGACAAGGTATACGACAAAACTGGGCTGAATACAAGCCTAACTACGGATTTGGAGAAAATTAATGATAGATGAAAAAAATTTAAACAACGTAGCTAGTCAATGTTTTAACAAAATTAGAGGTAGATTTCCAAATGTAACTTGTGGAGACCAGGACGGAAATATAACTAACAAACCTGATGAAGCAAGGTATTTTGATTTTGAATATTCAGCAAAAGGTAGTGCAATAGGAAAAATATCATGTTCGATTGAACCTGATTCTATTGTATTAATTTATAATGATAATTTAGTTGGCGATCAAGATGACTCAATTCGGGAAGATTGGTATAACTTTCTAAAAGGTATGCGTAAATTTGCAAGAGCAAGAATGTTAGGATTTGATGTACGTAATATTAGTAAGGACAGCAATTCAAAGCGTGATTACAAATTCTTAGCTGCTAACAGACAAGTTGAGTCTATTAATTTAAAAAATTACATAGAAAATTTATAAAATTTAGTTGACAAACTAAATAGTATTGTGTAGTATAAGAAATATGCTTTATTACACATTTAGGCATAACATATATTTAAAGGCAATGAAAGGCAAATTAATATGACATCACTAGCTGAAATACGAGCAAAACTTCAACAACAAGAGAATAACTCAAACCAAGGACCAAGTGGTCCGAATCCAATTTATCCATTCTGGAATATCAAAGAAGGCGAAAGTGCAACTATTCGTTTCTTGCCAGATGGTGATCCAGATAACACATTTTTCTGGCGCGAACGGCTAATGATTAAGCTGCCGTTTGCAGGAATCAAAGGACAAACAGATTCTAAGCCAATTGTAGTACAAGTTCCGTGTATGGAAATGTATGGCGAGTCATGTCCTATTCTTGGTGAAGTTCGTGGCTGGTTCAAAGACCCAACTCTTGAAGATATGGGTCGAAAATATTGGAAGAAACGTTCATACATCTTCCAAGGTTTTGTAACTGACAATCCACTTACTGACGACGAATCTCCAGAAAATCCAATTCGTCGTCTTATTATTGGCCCACAAATTTTTCAAATTATCAAGCAGGCTCTTATGGATCCTGATATGGAAGAATTGCCAACAGACTACACTCAAGGTATTGACTTTAGACTTAATAAAAGTTCAAAAGGCGGATACGCTGATTACTCGACATCAACTTGGGCTCGTAGAGAACGTCCGCTTAGTGATGCAGAAATGCAGGCTGTAAATCAATTTGGCTTGTTTAACCTAAATGATTTCTTACCATCAAAGCCAGACGAAACTAGCATTAAGGTAATGACCGAAATGTTCGAAGCTTCAGTTGACGGTGAAGCTTATGATCCAAATGCATGGGGTGCTTATTTCAAAGCGCCGGGCATGAACACAGGTGACCCAGTTAAAGCAGCACCTGCACCTGCTCCGATTCCTACTGAGGTTGCATCGCCCGTACATAGTACGGAGCCTGTTAATGAGACAGTAGCTGAAGATCCGCCTTTTGAGACTGATTCAGCGCCAGCAGCAGAATCAGCACCGGCGTCAAGTGACATTCTTGCTATGATTCGTGCACGTCAAAACGGTTAACGTTTGATACAAGTAGAGCTATGTATAGTAGCTCTACTTTTTATTTTATTTAGGAAAATTTATGACAAAGGCGTTTGACCCTACAAAATTTAGAAATAGTCTTACAAAATCTATTACCGGTATGAGTGCCGGCTTTCATGATCCTACTGATTGGATTTCAACTGGCAACTATGCATTGAATTATCTTATATCCGGTGACTTTAGCAGAGGTATTCCCTTAGGTAAAGTAAGTGTATTTGCTGGAGAATCAGGTGCAGGTAAAAGTTATATATGCTCAGGTAATATTGTAAAAGCAGCGCAAGATCAAGGAATTTTTGTTGTTCTTATTGACTCAGAAAATGCGCTAGACGAATCATGGCTGCAAGCATTAGATGTTGACACTTCGGATAGCAAACTGCTTAAATTAAACATGAGTATGATCGACGACGTAGCAAAAACAATTTCAACGTTCATGGCAGACTATAAATCAATGAACGAAGAAGATCGCCCTAAAGTACTATTTGTTGTTGACTCGCTTGGTATGTTACTTACTCCTACAGACGTTGATCAATTTAATAAAGGCGACATGAAAGGCGACATGGGTCGTAAGCCAAAAGCACTTACTGCACTTGTACGTAACACAGTTAACATGTTTGGCTCACATAACGTAGGTCTTGTTGCAACTAATCATACGTATGCATCACAAGACATGTTTGATCCTGATGATAAGATTTCAGGCGGACAAGGATTTATATATGCGTCAAGTATTGTTGTAGCAATGAAAAAACTTAAACTTAAAGAAGACGAAGACGGCAATAAAATCTCAGAAGTACGAGGTATCCGTGCTGCGTGTAAAGTAATGAAAACACGGTACGCAAAACCGTTTGAGGGCGTACAAGTAAAGATACCATACGAAACTGGCATGAATCCTTATAGTGGGCTACTAGAACTTTTTGAAGCTAAAGGATTAATTGAAAAAAGCGGAAATAGATTAAAATATACAACAGCCGACGGCGAAGAAATTTTAGAGTATCGTAAAAAATGGACTGGTGAATTACTTGATAAAGTAATGGATGAATTTTATCTTAAAAAAAATATAAATACCGACGAAGAATTACAAGATATAGACGACGACATCGAATCGTTACTTAATAAAAATCCTGCAGAATAATAAAGGTGTTATATTATGGATGAAAATCAAATTATCGACTTTTGGTCTGTATTTAAAGAATATATTGATAAAAAAAGTGTTACTGATGTAGCCGAACGGTATGTTGATACGTTAGTTGATTACGGAGTGTCTGACGAAACACTAAGAGATTGTTTAGGCCAAGATACAGTATTAGACGAGGCTATTGAGTACTTTTTAGACGAAGACGATGATGACAATGATGACTGGGATGAGTAATGGGGTGGTATAGCGAAATTTCTCGTGATATAAGTAAAATTCCTGATGCTGTGTTTTATTATAATAACGAATTAATTGAAGCTCGCCATGAAGTAAAGCTAAAAGGTAATGTAGAAAAATCAGCTGCTGCTTTGCCTGGTATTGTTGAATATAGATTTAATCAGTTACAAGAAATTGAGGCAATATTAAATTATTTAAATATTGAGCTTAGACGATTACGTAGTTCTTTTTTTAAAAAATATTTAGAAAATTATCAACGTGCTCTTTCAAGCAGAGATGTCGAAAAATATGTCGACGGTGAAGCCGATGTTGTTGACTATGAAAAGTTAGTAAATGAATTTGCATTAATACGAAATAATTGGTTAGGTGTACTCAAAGGATTAGATCAAAAACAATGGCAGCTTACTAATATTGTTAAGCTAAGAGTAGCAGGTATGGAAGACGCATCAGTCTAAGGAAAATTATGAAACTTATCTATAATTATTGGATGCCAACTACCGACAACCATTTTGAAAGATTAATTACAAAACAAGTTAGTAAGGGCGGCTTGCCTGAATATCAAAATGATGTGCGTGACGAAGCTTACAAACACGTAACTGACTTTTCTTTAGTTATAGACGTAGGGGCTAATGTAGGATTGTGGGCAAAACCACTTACAGAAAAATTCGATAAAGTAATTGCTTTTGAACCTTTACCTCAAGTTTATACGTGTTTAGAAAAAAATACTGTAGACCTGCCGGTAGAAATTCACAAACATGCGTTAGGTAATACAAATAGTCATGCTCAAATGATTTATAATAGTGTAAATACCGGCGGCAGTTATATATCAAAAACTGGCGAAGGCAATATTGTAATAAAAAAATTAGATGATTTAAATTTACCTAAATTTGGTTTGATTAAAATTGATTGCGAACGGCATGAATTAGAAATTCTAAAAGGTGCTCAAAAAACTCTTAAAAAATATAAACCAATAATTGTTTGCGAGCAACACCCTGACACAGAATATGTAGCTGGAAAGTTTTTATTAAGCTTAGGAGCTAGGCAAATAACTAATGTTAGAAAAGATTATATTTTTGGATGGTAATACATGGAAACACCTTTAAAAATTTTTATTGGATGGGATAGTAGAGAAGATATTGCATATCAAGTTGCTAAAGCTAGTATCGAAGAGCATGCATCGGTGCCTGTTGAAATTGTTCCTATACGATTAAAAGATTTAAAAAAGAAAAATATGTATTGGCGTCCGGCTGATAAACTAGCAAGCACAGAATTTACATTTTCAAGATATTTAGTACCAGCACTTACAAATTATACTGGTTGGGCATTATTTATAGATTGCGACTTTTTATTTTTAGATGATGTAAAAAAACTGTTTGATCAAATAGACGATCAATATGCAATAATGTGTGCTAAACACGACTATACTCCGAAGCCCGGAGTAAAGATGGACGGAAAAATTCAAAGACCATATCCTAGGAAAAATTGGTCAAGTATGATGCTTATTAATTGCGAACATCCAAAAAACAAAAAATATTTAACTGTTACACAAATAAATTCACCTTTTGTAACACCGGCGTATGTTCATAGATTTTCGTGGTTAGATGATGATGATATAGGAACATTGAGTCATGAATGGAATTGGCTAGTTGGTTGGTATAAAGAACCAGAAGACGGAAATCCTAAAGCTTTACATTACACAGAAGGCGGTCCATGGTTTGACGATTACAAAAAATGCGAGTATGCAACCGAGTGGAATCTTATGCTAGCAAGTCACGCTCGGCGTATGTTAGAAGATAAAGATAAAAAAATAAAGTATCTAAGAGATAGAGACATTACAATCGATGATTTAGATTACACTGAAAATATAAAAGTAAAGATACACAATTTTGTTAATAAACTTATAGATCCTGCAGAAAAGTTTATACAACAAAAAACTAACGAGGATAATATTATGGGCTCTGTGAAAGTAGCTGCAATCGATAGCGGCTTTAACTATGCAAAAAAAGAGTTAGAATTTGATCCTATTCTCACTTCATTAGCATTAGGAATAAACGGTACTGTTAGTTCGTTTGAAAAAGAGAAAGATACAGATAGTGTGTTAGTTATTCGCGGTGCAGGAAAAACTAGTAGAGAAGCATTACAGTTTTGTTGGGATACTAAACGGGACTTTTATGCTATAGACACGGGTTATTTTGGTAATAAAAAATTTAAATACTATCATAGAATTACAAAAAATAAATTACAATATATAGGCCCAATACAAGATAGACCAGCTGATAGATTTAGAGCAACTGGGCAAAAAATAAGATCTTTTACTCCTGGTACAAAAATTTTAGTTTGTCCGCCTAGCGATAAGATAATGATGCTTTTTGGTTTAGCTAACCCTAAAGAATGGACTGATCAAATTGTACAAGAAATACAACAATTTACAGATAGACCTATTGAAGTTAGACTTAAGCCTACTACTAGGCTAGAAAGGATATCTACAAATACAATTTGGGATGCATTAGAAGACGACGTACACTGTTTAGTTACGTTCAATAGTATCGCAGCAACTGAAGCATTGCTGCACGGAGTTCATGCTATCACTTTAGGAGAAAATGCAGCTTCGTCTATATGTAGCAGTTCATTAGAACAAATTGATAATTTGATATTTCCTAGCAAGGATGAAATTGATGCATTTGCACATCATCTTGCATATCAACAATTTACTGAAAAAGAAATGCGTAATGGTACTGCATGGCATATATTAAATGAAAATAGTTAGTTATACCAAAGTAGTACCTGGCGCAAGGCCTAATCCTGAAAAAATAAGTATTATAAAAAAGTTTGTAAAAGGTGTTAATGTAATTGGAGACGAAGGTATTATTTCCGACTCCAATATTCCTATAGATTGTGATGTAGCAGTAATACAGGGATGGCAGCATCAAGTTGGTAAAGATTTGCCACACTTACAATTAAGGCAAAAATTAATAGATAGGGTAAAAAACAGACACATAATATCAGCTGATAGTAATTTGTTTTTTTACAGACAAAAAACAAATCAACCGCATTGTTATCTTAGGTATAGTTTTAATGGAGTATTTCCTAATACTGGAAATTATTGCGATACAAAAATAGATCCTGTGCGATGGCAAAAAATTAGTAAAGATTTAGATATAAAGTTGTCTAAATGTAAAAGCAATGGTAAACAAATTGTTTTATGCTGTCAACGTAACGGCGGATGGAGCATGGGAAAGCAAACTGTGTATGAATGGGTAATTAATACTATTAAAAGTATTCAAAAATATACAGATAGACCTATAGTTATAAGAGCACACCCGGGTGACAAAAATGCTAATCAATATTTAAAACAACTGCATTCTTTACATATGCAAAATGTAATAATTAGTGAGCACCAAACACCTCTAGAACAAGATTTAAATAATGCGTGGGCTGTTGTGAATCACAACAGCAGTAGTATTGTAGGGCCTATTATAATGGGATATCATGCTTTTGTAACAGATGCAATAAGAAGTCAGTGTGCTGAAGTAGCAAATAATAATTTTGCAAATATAGAAAACCCTAATCAATACAATAGAGAACTATGGTTACAAAGATTAAGTATGTTCCATTGGAATTTTGAAGAATTAGAAAATGGTGCGTGCTGGAATCATATGCGAGAATTCATAAAATGAATATTTATGGTTTTAAAAAAATAAGCAAAACATATAGAGGGCTTATTAATGGAATTGAAAAGCATAACGATAATTTGATAATTTTAGATTCAGTTCCAAAAAAATTACAAGATGCAGAATGCTTTTATCAAACAAACATTGCAAAATCAAAACACTTTATTAGTGATTATCATAATGATACTTTTGGCGTTAAGTATAACTTTATAAAAAAACAAAAAAAACCAGTACTTGTATCAGAGTCTGCATGTTTCCGTAATACCAATTGGCGTAGATACGGTTGGAATCACTACGGATGGACTAGTGGAAATTTTAACAATAAAAATGTAGATGATAGCAGATGGAAAAATTTTGAAAAGAAAACAAATACAACTATACAACCTTGGACTAGTTTGGGCGACAACATAATAATTATAGGACAAAAAGAAGGCGACAGTGCTCTAAATTCTCTTTATACTGAGTTTGGTTATAATAATTTTTTTGATTGGGTAAGTGATATTATTAGTGAAATACGACAATATTCAGATAGAAAAATAATAATAAGACCGCATCCAAAAAATATAGCTAGAAGTATAAGGCGATCAAAACACATTCCAAATAATTTTAAAAATGTAGAAGTTTCAAATTATACACCAACTGGTACTTATAGCGGCGGAGAATCCTTAGATGCAGAATTAGCGAATGCTTATTGTGTTATAACATTTAGCAGCAACGCAGGTGTAGATGCTGTTGTTAAAGGAATTCCTGTTTATGCTTTTGATAAAGATTCAATGGTTTATCCGTTGAGCCAAGGAAAATTATCATCAATAGAAAATTTAAACTATGACATGCCTATAAAGGACTGGCAAAATAAAATTGCATATACTTTTTGGAATACTGAAGAATTAGAATCTGGCGAGACATGGGCACATTTAAAACCTGTTTACTTTTGATTTGTATTAATAAAAAATAAACCATTTGTTTTTACAAAATCTTTTTTACCTGCAAATTTACCTTCAGTATTCATAGTACTAACATCTCTAATTTGTTGTGTTCTTTTTTCATCAAATTGAAAACTGTACTTATCAAATGTTTCAATCCAATATTCCTTTGGTTTTATGTTTACATGATGATGCCCGGGCTTTTCACTAAAAGTCATCACAACATATTTTGCTAATTGAAAATCTTTTATATAGTTTGGAATATATTTTTCGTCAACATGTTCGACAAATTCACAACTCCATGCAAGATCAAAAAATGTTGTTCCTTGAGAAGTGTTAGACGGACTTAATGTATAATCATTAACTTCTACTGATAACTTACCCCTATCTATAGTAAAGTCCCCGTCTATACCGTGTGACTCTATTCCTAACTCTTCAGCTAAAGCTAGCATTCCCCCAGGACCGCATCCTATATCTATCATACTTTTTATATTGTATGTTTTAATCATAAAATTTAAAACACCATAATCTAGATGTGTTCTATTTTTATGTCCGCCTAAGTGACTCGGAAGATTACTGCCAGTATTGTTCATTTCTATGCACCATTAAATCTTTTGCTAAACTTTTGCCTTTGTTTTTTCGGTCGCCTTTCATGTGATCTATCCAAGTACCTAACACAGTATTAATAAGAGGATGACCTCCGCCGCCTGTTTTGGCTTCTTTCAAATACATATCTGCACTATAGTCTAAAACATTAGGGTCACGTTCTTTAATTTTATTTAATAAATCACCAAATACAAAACTGTCGTGCCATTCTTCTAATTTAAAGATACCATTTTCGGCATCTTCATACACACGTTGGAATTCTTTCAAAAACTTTTGACATGTTTTATCATTTAGATTCATACCATAAAATCCGCACTCGGGCCATGTTTGTGAACCTTTGCCTCGACCTACATATGTAAGCCATTTGTTGTCGGGTAATAGATTTTTAAATTGGTCGTATGACCATTTAGAATGAACAACAGTATCTGCATCCATCCATACACACCAGTCATATGATTTCTCACAAGCGTCGAATACTGCGTATACTTTATTTGCAAAACGCACTGCATCCCACTTAAATGCTTTGTGGTGATCTCGCGGACGTCTTGCTTTTATTTCGTCTGGCGGTATACCGTTTGCTTTAGGTACACTACTCCATTTTTCTTTAAACGCATTTAGTTTAGATAATGCTTCTTTTGCGTTAAATACTATTACCTGTGTTGGATCTTTTACAATCGGAGAGCAGTCTTCTGCGTATACATAAAGTTGTATACGTTTATCTACATTATCTTCGAAGCTGGTAATAAATTTTTGGCCGTATAAATCTAATCCCGGTTTATGAAAAGTGGTAACTACTTTTATATCTTTAAATTGCATAAGGTATTTAACTATGAAATTTAACTTGTGGACAAATAATGGAGCAATGAATAGTGCTCCTGTGTTTAAAGCATTTGAGATAGGTGCTAGAAAACTAGGTCATGAAGTTGTGCATAACAGCACAGATGGCATTAACGTTATATGGAGTGTACTATGGCATGGGCGTATGGCAAAGAATCGAGAGATTTGGGATAAAGCTAGAGCACAAGATAAACCAGTAGTTGTAATTGAAGTAGGAAATATAAAGCGTGGCACTTATTGGAAGGTTGGTGTAAACGGCGTTAATCGAGATGCTTACTTTGCACCAACTGGTTTCGACGGCGCACGAAAACATATATTAGATTTAAGAGCCAAGCAGTGGAAGGACAACCAAGAAGGTGATATTTTACTTGTGACTCAGCATGACAAAAGTGAGCAATGGCGTAACATGCCAAGTATGTCTACTTGGGTATACAACACTATTGAAGAACTAAGATCTTATACTGATAGAAAGATAACAGTACGATCTCACCCTAGATGCAGACTTGCAGGTTTGCAATTTGAATTTAAAAATGTACGAGTACAAGATCCACAAAAAATAAACGGCACTTATGATGACTTTGATTTTAACTGTAAGCAATCATGGGCAGTAGTAAATTGGTCAAGCAATCCTGCTATAGAAGCAGCAATGGAAGGTATACCGGTGTTTGTAGGTCCTAGCAGTTTAGCTTATGATGTAGGCAATCACGATTACAGTACAATTGAAAATCCGATTAAGCCAGATCGAACACAATGGTTAAATGACTATGCACATGTTGAACATGATATTACAGAAATACAAGAAGGTATACCGATAATCTACTTGACAGATTACTTAAATAAAACTAAAATGTAATAATGTATTATTTAGAAGACATTATTGAAAAAGCTGCTACTGAAGAAAAATTTAAACAAGATATAAAAGAATCTGATCTTGAACTTTTTAAAAGTATGCATAAGCAGATTACTAAAAAGAAATTATCACTAACTGATAGACAGTATGATTTAATTCTCATAAAGATTGAAGATTATAGAGATTTTTTACTAGAAGGTCTTGATGACTTGCCAGTATCTAAACTTAATCTTAAATATACAATTAGAACAATAGATAGAACTAGATATATAAAATTTAAAAATGATAAAATAATCGTAAGATTTATTTTTAATAAAAAGTTAATTGATTTTATAGAACACTGTAGAAAATGGTATATTTCACATAACAAAAAAGAAAACATTTACACTTATATGTTTACAGATGCAAGTTGTTTTCATATAATCGATAAAGCACAAAATTTAGATTTTGAAATTGATGCACAATTACTAGATCGGTTTTCTAAACTTAAAGCTATGTACGAACAACCAGAGAACTATATTCCTGGTGTATATGATTACACTTTAAAAAATTTAGATGACGATGCAATAGAAAAATATCATAATCTTTTAGGCAAGCCGTGTCTTGAAAATATACACTTATACAAAGATAAAGCAAAAAAATTTGGACTAGAAACATTTACAGGCATTTACATTAAAACTTTTGATAATAAAATTTTAAATGATATTGTAAACCGGACTAACAAATTTGTTTATATCACGTCTAACGATTTACTACAAAATGTTTGCGAAGCATTAAACGTATTAAATAGAAATGATACTTTAATAACTTATGACTACAATTATATAGACGATCATACCGATGTAGCAGACTCGATACAAGACGAAATGATTCGTTTCTACAAAGGTACTGTTAGAATGCAATTGTCATTACACGACGATATAAAGACTGATACAATACTTGCTGTTTATCCAGTAACTCAACGCTGGTTTTTTTCTAGATACCCTAATGCAGACTTAATTATATGTTATAATAATCCTAGCTTTCCGATATTGGAGCAAATATCACATGCCTAAATGTAAACTTATAATCCAAGACGAAGTTAATATCAAGCTTGAAGGGCTTGACGTTGACATCCGTCGCAAACTAGCAAACGCACTAAAGTTTGAAGACCCGACAGCTAGACATAGACCTCAATATAAGCTAGGACGCTGGGATGGTAAAGTAGCTTTCTTTGGTATTGGCGGAACTGGATATGTAAATCATTTAGATACTATTGCTAAGATACTCGAAGATAATCGAGTTACTATTACAGAAATAGAAGATCGTCGTGTTTCTATCAATCTTAGCTTTGAACCAATTACAGAGCGCTATTGGGCTGATCAAGGTGTACGTTGGCCTAAAGGGCATCCTGCAGAAGGCGAAGAAATTATTCTGCGTGACTATCAAATTGACGCTATTAATAACTTTGTAAAACACCCGCAAAGCCTCCAGCAAATTGCTACAGGTGCAGGTAAGACAATTACAACAGCTACGCTATCGCATATGAGCGAGAAGTACGGACGCAGTATTGTAATTGTGCCTAACAAAAGTCTTGTAGTGCAGACTGAAGACGATTATGTAAATTGCGGGCTCGACGTCGGTGTATACTTCGGCGATAGAAAAGATTTAAATAAGACTCACACTATTTGTACTTGGCAGAGTTTGAATACACTTGATAAAAAATATAAAGAAGGTAAGTCAACTTTATCGCTTGATGAATTCTTAGAAGACATTGCTTGTGTAATTATCGACGAAGTACATCAAGCGAAAGCACCTGTTCTTAAAGATCTACTTACCCGTAATCTTAAGTTTGCGCCGATACGCTGGGGGCTAACCGGAACAGTGCCAAAAGAACCTTTTGAATTTGAAAGCTTGCATGCAAGCTTAGGGCCAGTAGTTGGCCAAATCTCAGCAAAAGAATTGCAAGACAAAGGTGTGCTTTCTAAGTGTCATGTAAACGTTATTCAGTTAAATGATCAAGTTACATACACAGATTACCAAAGTGAATTAAAGTACTTGACAACAAACGAAAAACGTATACAATATATAGCAAGTATTTTAAATAATATAAAAACATCAGGTAACACTCTCATATTAGTAGATCGTATTTCAGCGGGCACTATGCTACAAGAGTTAATACCAGGTAGTGTTTTTGTAAAAGGTGATGTAAAGTTAAAGGACAGAAAAGAAGCTTATGATGAAATCAATGAAGGAACTAACCATGTTGTTATCGCGACTTACGGGGTTGCGGCTGTGGGAATTAATATACCTCGCATTTTTAATCTTGTGTTACTTGAGCCTGGCAAAAGTTTTGTTAGAGTAATTCAAAGTATCGGACGTGGTGTTCGAAAAGCTAAAGACAAAGACTTTGTGCAAATTTGGGATATTACAAGTACATGTAAATTTGCTAAAAGGCACTTAACGCAAAGAAAAAAGTTTTATAAAGAAGCTGAATATCCTTTTACTATTGAAAAACAAAACTGGACTTAATTTTGAATATTTTAACCTTAGATAATAAATGCTTTAATTTAAACAATCTACCTGAAGAAATAGAGGAAGATATACGATTTAGTGTGTTAGATAATTCTAATACAAATGATCCAGATTTTTTCTTTTTACCTTTAATTTTTTTAGAGTCTTTTAACTCGCCTGCTATTGAATTAGAAATTGATAATCAACATAAATTAGTAATGCCTTTGGACTGGTGTGTATTAGTTGGAGACCCAAGTGCAGGCAACGATTTAGAAATTTTGCCTTTAACAAGTATCAATGATCGAAGTTTTGAAGCATTTGCTTTTAATCCTATTTCTAGTTATACTCACAAATTTTTCAATATATCTATAACTAATATATATAATGATGTCAAATGGTATTTTCCTAAGACAAAAAATGCACAACTAATATCGACGCCAATTGTTGATCAAGACGACCCTTTGTGTATATTTTTTATAAAGGAAATAAGTCGACAAAGTGAAACATTACAATTACACAATTTACTGTAGGAAAATGTATGGGAATTAAAGCAGGTAAGATATGGGGTTCTACAGAACTTATTCATGCAAATGGTGTCTTAGAATTTCATAGAATTGAATTTAAAGCAGGATATAAGTGTTCAGAACATGACCATCAATTTAAATGGAATGGATTTTTTGTAGAATCAGGCGAAATGATAGTTCGTGTGTGGCAAGATGAAGAGCAAGAAGGCTTAGTAGACGAGACTTTACTTAAAGCAGGAGATTTTACGCAAGTCAAGCCGGGAAAAATTCATCAGTTTGAAGGTGTAAAAGATGGAGTAGCATTTGAACTATATTGGGCAGAGTTTGCTCACGATGATATTCGTCGTCGTACTATTGGAACCAAAACGTAAGGAATATAAAATGATAAATTGGTTAATGGATTTGCTAGGTATTAATCGAGCAAAAGTCAAAGAAAAAATTGTAGAAAAACGGTCAGCAGTCAAAGAAAAAATTGCAGATGTAAAAGCAACAGTAAAAGAAGAAGTAGCAGAAAAGAAAGCAGAAGTAAAAACGAAAATTTCTAATGCTAAAGCTAAAGCAACTGATTTTGCAAAAATGAAAAAAGCAGATTTGTTAGCTGAAGCAAAAAAACAAAAAATTAAAGTGTCAGCCTCAGCAAGTAAAGCAATAATTATTGCAGAACTAGAAAAGAAATTAGGCAAATAAGTTTATTATGAAAATTATTGCAGGTCCATGCCAACACGAAAGCTTAGGGCACAGCAGGATGATTGCTGAACACTGTAAATCAATATGCGATAAATTAAACATTGATTACTATTTTAAAGCTAGTTATGACAAAGCCAATCGGACTAGTATAAATGGTAAACGTGGCGTTGGCATGTCTGCAACTCTTAAAGATTTTGTAAAACTTAAAACACACATTAAAGATTTGCAAATTCTAACAGATGTACACGAAGTTGGGCAAATTAATTACATTTGCGGAAGCTATTATGATGCAGTTGATGTTTTACAAATACCTGCTTTTTTATGTAGACAAACAGATCTTATAAAAGAAGCAGTAAAGTCTAATAAAATTGTAAACATAAAAAAAGGACAATTCTTAGCACCATGGGATATCACAGGCATACTATCAAAAACCAAAGGCGCTAATGAAGTTTGGATAACAGAAAGAGGAACAAGTTTTGGATATAACAACTTGGTGGTTGATTTCACTGGTATACTTTACATGCTTGAGCGCTACAACTGTCCTATTGTATTTGATGTTACCCACTCAGTACAGAAACCAGGCGGCCAAGGTGCTAGCTCAGGTGGTAACAGGAATTTTGTTGCTCCACTTGCCCGCGGGGCTGCTGCTATGGGCGTGGATAACTTTTTCCTAGAAGTACACGACGATCCTGATAATGCACCTAGTGACGGACCTAACATGATACATCTTGACAATTTTGAAAAAGTAGTTACAGACATTAAGGATAGTTATCGTGAATAACACTGCTATTTTTATTCCGGCAAGACTAGCAAGCACTCGCTTTCCTAAAAAGATGCTCGCTGATCTTAATGGCAAAAGTCTTATCCGCACTGTATATGACAAGTGTGTAGCTACTGGTTTAGATACGTATGTGTTAACTGACAGCGCTGAAATTAAAAAAGAAATACCAGCCGAACATGTACGTATTACACCTGATGCTGACAACGGCACTGAACGTTGTGCTTACGGTGTTGAAGCAGTATCTAGTAGGGGCTTTTTTAGACGTGCTACTGGAGTGTACAAAAGCTACATTAATGTTCAAGGTGACATGCCTGACATTACAGAAGATATAATTCTTGCTATCAAGCAAGGACTTGACGAAGGACATGAAGTAGTTACAGCGTACACTGATATGGCTTCTGAGCTGCGCAAAGATCCTAACTCAGTTAAGATGATTCATAACGGCACATATGCTCACTGGTTTTGCAGAGCAAGTTTAAAGTACGGTGATCATCATCTCGGTGTATATGGATATAATTGGCGTACACTAGTTAGTTACAAGTCTATGCCTCAGTCTCAAGAAGAAAAGATAGAAAAATTAGAACAGTTGCGTTTTCTACAGAATGGTGTTAGTATAAACATACGAAAAGTTGACTTTGACGGTATAGAGATCAACACACCAGAGGATTTAGAAAAGTGGCTAACAAAGAATTAGATTTA
>Ga0255743_10001282_pt1 | contig 21763 bp, 24 predicted proteins | sample 101ome_19_FD_179950 | JGI IMG/M metagenome (GOLD analysis project Ga0255743, IMG submission 179950) | Coastal salt marsh microbial communities from the Groves Creek Marsh, Skidaway Island, Georgia - 101405AT metaG (version 2) | ecosystem: Environmental > Aquatic > Marine > Intertidal zone >... | reverse complement strand
CCTCCATCCAATCCAGGTATAGGTAAAATATTTATGTAAGCAAGATTAACGCTAATCAAAGCCATTAGAAAAAGAAAGGGTACTAAGCCTGCTTGCGCTGCTTGACCTGCCATATCACCAATCATAATTACACTTCCAACCTCGTCTCGTGATACGTTTCCTTGAAAAATCATTTTTAGTGATGAGGTCATTAAAGTCATTGCCCAAGTCGTTTGATTGAAACCGTACACAACTGACTCTTGAAAATTTAATTCAACTGGAACTTGAGACTTTGACACCCCCAATGTACCAATCTGTTGATCAACTCTTCCTGTGGATAAATTTGGTCTAGATCCCATAGAAGCTTCCAAAAATAATATTTCTCCACTTCGCTCTATAACGATTGGTATTGTTTCATTTGGGTGTTGTGAAATATTTGCAACAGCTTCATTCCAAGTTTCAACCTCAACATTATCAATGGATATTATTTTATCACCAGCAATAATCCCTGCAAGCTCAGCCGATTGTTCGGGTACCACATAGTCTATGACAGTGTCATTAGTTTCAACTTTTGTGTCTCCTTGCAGATTTCCAATTAAAACAAATACAAAAAATGTTAATATCAAGTTCATCATGACACCTGCGCTCATCACCCATATTTTTTGCAAGGCATTTTTAGATTCAAGCTCATCATCAGCACCTTTAAATTCGCTATCCATACTTTCATCTAAGATACCTTTCATTTTTACATACCCGCCTAAAGGCAGTAATCCAATTGTATATATCGTTTCTGAGGGTGTGTTGAATGAACTGAAAGTTGTGGAAAATACTTTTTTCCACTTAATTTTTTTATCCTGAAGGTCAAAAAAGAATATATCTATCACTAAACCCTTTTTCGTTTTTGTAAAATCAATAAAATTTGGTGGCATACCAACGGAGAAGCGCTCTACTCCGACACCGACGCTTCTTGCAGCCCAAAAATGTCCAAGCTCATGAACAAAAACAATTACGCCGATTAATACTATAAATGCTAAAATATATATCATATTATTTTAATTAGGGTTTAAATATAGTTGAATATTTTTATCTAAAATAAATAATTCTTCTAAAGAAGGTAAATCATCGGAAGCAAATTCATCAACAACTTCTTTAATTAAAGAGAATATTTCATTAAAAGAAATTTTTTGATCAAGAAATTTTTGAACAATATAATCATTGGCCATGCTCATTGCTGCTACTCTATTTCCACCTAAGTAAATTAGCTCTTCAACAAGCGATAAAATTGGATACCTTTCTAGGTCTGGTTTTTTAAAATCTAAATTTAAATTATCAAAATCTAAGCTTCCTACAGTGGAATTTTTTCTTTCAGGAAAAGTTAATGCATACTGGATAGGAACTTTCATATCAGGCAAACCTAGGTGAGCCTTGTAAGAACCATCAACAAACTCAACCATTGAATGTACAATAGACTGTGGATGAATAGTAATTTGTATCTTATCAAGCTTTATATTGAATAGCCATAATGCTTCAACCAACTCTAAGGCTTTATTCATCATTGTCGCAGAATCAATGGATATCTTTGCTCCCATGTCCCAATTGGGGTGTTTTAGTGCTTCGTTAGGTGTAATAGTATCAAATTCATGAATCGGTTTCTTAAGAAAAGGCCCACCACTGCCAGTAAGAATAATTTTTTTCAGCTCTCTTTGATTTTCGCCATTCAAGCATTGAAAAATAGCTGAGTGCTCACTATCAACAGGAATTATATTTACATTTTTTTTGTTAGCCAACGGCATAATAAGATGACCCCCAAGCACTAATGACTCTTTGTTGCTTAAAGCGATATTAACACCGTTCTTGATTAATTCAATTGTAGGTCGTAAACCAGAAGTACCAACGATTGCATTAATTGCTAAATCTAAATGGCTAAATGGTATGTTGCTTGAAGCATTGTTTCCAGTTATAAGTTCAATATTATTTTTTTTACAAAAATCAAAAAGATTGTGGGAAGAATCAATTACATCAATTGCAACAAAATCAGGTGAATATTTTTTAGCTTGCTCAAAAAGAAGATCAGCATTAGAGTGGCAAGTAAGACCAATCACCCTGTGAGAGTTATTTTTCGAAATTACATCTAATGATTGAATCCCAATTGATCCTGTAGAACCCATTACAACAATATTTTTCATCGGAAGTATTAAATGATGCCTCGCTTACTAGAGTCATAAAAGTGAAGAATTTCATTGATATACTTACTATCAGAAAGCTCTTCTTTAACTCTAGCAAGAGCATCTGATTGATTTAAATCAGATCTAAAAAGGTATCTGTAAGCTTTTTTAATTTCAGATTTTTCATCATCTGAAAAACCTCTTCTGCTCAAACCTAAAGAGTTAATACCAGAATATTGAACTGGATGTTTACCAGCCAGTATAAATGGAGGTACATCTTGTACAAGTTTTGAGTTCGCTGCCACCATAGCATGTTTTCCAATTTTACAAAATTGGTGCGCATTGCTTGCTCCGCCTAAAATGGCCCAATCATCAATTTCTACATGACCACCCAATGCAACTAAATTTACTAAAATAACATTATTACCAATAATGCAGTCATGTGCAACATGAACACCAGTCATAATTAATACATCCTCACCAATTCTGGTTTCTCCTGTTGCATTTGTTCCTCTGTTTAAAGTCACAAACTCTCTAATAATTGTTCTATCGCCAATAATTAATTTTGTATCCTCACCGCCAAATTTTTTATCTTGAGGAATTGCACCAATACTACTGTTATTTACTATGTGACAATCATTTCCGATCTCTGTAAATTGAGAAATGGTATTAAAATTACCAATCTTTACGTTGTCACCAATTATAACATTATCTTCAATTACGTTATAAGGTCCAATCTCAACATTGTGACCAATTTTGGCTGAGCTTGATATAATATTTGTTTGGTGTATCTTGCTAATTTTATCTCCTATCTTTCAACCATTGAGGCTAAAAATTCTGCTTTGGCTACAAGCTTATCATTAACATGACAAGTAGATTCAAACTTAAATGAATTTAACTTTTCATTAACTACTTTTGCATCTATAATGATTTGGTCGCCTGGTATAACGTTTGAATGAATTCTAAAATTGGTCACTTTTGATAAATAAACTAAATGGTTTTCTGGACTCTCAATAAAGTCTAGTATTATTAGACATGCTGATTGAGCCATTGACTCTAGTATTAGCACTCCAGGCATTATTGGCTTGTTAGGAAAGTGTCCTGAAAAAAATGGTTCATTAATTGTAATATTTTTTAAAGTTTTAATTGCTTTTTTGTCCTTGTGATCAATGATCCTATCTACAAGCAAAAAAGGATAGCGATGTGGAATCATTTCTAAAATGTAGTTTATATCTTTCATTTGAATTGGTCTTTGAATTCCTCTCTTAACATTCGTGCAAACTCAACATTTCCTTTATGTCCGCTTTTTATAGCAGTTACATGTCCTTTAATTGGCATCCCAAGTAAAGCTAAGTCGCCAATCAAGTCTAATGTTTTATGTCTTACCGGTTCATTTTTAAACCTTAAATGTTGTGATTTATATAATCCGCTTGATCCTTGATAGAACTTAATTCCAAACTTGTCCATAAAAAACTTTACCTCATCTCCGTCGATATCTTTATCAACAATTACCACCGCATTACCAAGATTTCCTCCTCTTATTAAGCCTTGCTTAGCTAGTTCAGTGACTTCACTTAACAAACAAAATGTTCTGGCAGGTGCTATCTGCTTTTCATAATTAGTGTATGCGTTTTGAATGGAGCTATATTGAACATCCAAGTCTTCTAAATCATATTGAATAGTGAAAGTAGTTTTAAAACCTTCAAATGGAACTGCTATCACCTCAACATCTTTATCTTCGTCATTATAAACTACAGGCTTTGTAATTTCTAAAAAATTAACTGGTGCATTTTGATCGATGATTTCACCTTCTTTTAAAGCTGCTACAAAATCTTTTGAACTTCCATCCATAACAGGAGGCTCTTTACTATTTAGTTCAATTAAAAGATTATTAACTCTCATGCCCGCGCATGCCGACATTACATGCTCAGTGGTGTGTACTCTTACTCCATTCTCTTCAATTGTAGTGCCACGGGTTAAATCAACGACATTATCTATATCTGGGGTAACTACTTTATCCCCTTTATCATTCCTAATAAATTTGATTCCAGTATTTTCATCAGCAGGATGAAACGTAATGGTACTTTGCACACCAGTATGAAGGCCTACTCCGGTACATGACACAGAATGTTTGATAGTTTTTTGTTTAGGTGGCATCTTTTTTTAATCTTTTTTCCAATAATTCAAATCTTTTGTAGATAGCATCTCTTTTTTGTTTCTCTTTAATAGGTCGCGCTGGATTCCCTGCGTACATTTCAAAACCTGGAAGAGATTTGAGAACGCATGACCTTGCAGCAATTACTGATTTTTCGCCTAAAGTAATATGTGGACCTATATCGCTCTTTCCAGCAATTGTTACAAAATCTTTAATTTTCGCACTTCCACCAATAAAAACTCCTCCAGCAAATAAACATGCTTTTCCAATTGAAACATTGTGTGCGATATGTACCTGATTATCAAATTTGCAAAAATCTGCGATTGTTGTATCTTGAACCGAACCTCTATCAATAGTACATGCAGCACCAATTTCAACATCATTACCAATAATTACTGATTTTATATGTGGGATCTTATGGTGTTCATTTGCAACTGTATAATAACCAAAACCATCACTTCCTATTACTGTCCCGGCATTTATAATACAATTTTTCCCAAGAATAGTATTATCATACAACACAACATTATCATATATAACACTATTGTCTCCAATGATACATCCAGCATTTATTTTGACACCATTTCCAATGAATACATTGTCACCAAGAACTACGTCTTGTTCAATCACTGAAAAAGCTCCAATGTGAAGGTTGTTTGGTTTTTCAACAGAATCATGTAGTTCCGAATGCTTGGAAATATTAAATATAGGAACAGGTCTATTATCAAAAAGATCCAAAATGGTTATCATAGCTAAGTATGGGTTTTCAACAACTATACCAGTATTGTCCTTTAAATCTTCATCAGAAGTAACAACAAATGCCGCTGCACTTGATGAAGCAATTTCTTTTTTATACTTAGATAAAAATGCAAATGCTATTGATTTATTAGAAGCAGATTTTAAATCATCTACTGTGGAAATAGTAATGCTACCATCACCAATCAACTTTCCATTTACTTTATCAGCTAACTCTTTAAGAGTAATCAAATGCTAACCTTATTATTCAGATGACTGATTGGTCTTTCTAAGCTCGTATAGTACGTCGTCAGTTAAATCAATAGTTGGCTTTGTGTATAATGAAGCTTGAGATCCATCAATAATCAAATCGAAACCCTTAGATATTGCAACAGCATTTACAGCCGCTTTGAATTTTTCTACTAATTCAAATTCTAGTTGAGCTTGCTTTCTAGTGAGTTCACCGTTTGGTCCAACTTTAGATAATTGGTAGCTTTGCATTGAGTTGTTCATATCAACAATGTCTTGCTCTTTAGCTTTCTTAAGTTCTTCTGACATCATTAAGCTTTGCTGCTCATACTCTTTAACCATACTATCCAACTCAGTTGCCATTGATTGATATTCCTTTTGAATGACTTCTAATTCCAGCTGCAATTGTTGTTCGACATCCTTAAACTCTTCAAAATCAAGTCTAATTTTTTCAGAAAATACAATGCCAATTTTTTGTTGGGAAAAAGCAATTCCTGTTAATAATAATACTGTTAATATTTTTTTATACACTTTATTCTCCTTATTTAAAAAGTTTGTCCAAATGTGATAGTATACTCCCAACCTTGGGCTTCTCCATCGCCATTTATATCATCAAAACCATATCCCATATCAAAGCCTAATTTACCAATTCCTGGCATAAAAAACCTAACACCAACTCCTGCAGACTTTTTCATTGAAATTGAACTAAATCTATCAATGTAAAACGGCTCTGTCAATGCAGATGTATTCCAAACATTCCCCATTTCTCCGAAAGCCATTATATAAATTACAGGATTTTCGGAAAGTGGAAATCTAAGCTCTGTCACAAATCTACTCATTGAATTACCACCGACTGCTTGACCTGAAACAGTTTGAGGCCCTATAGCATTATCGGGATAACCCCTCAATGCATTGCCGTAAGGTATACCGTTACCTCCCATAATAAATCTCTCATCAAATGGCACAAATGATTGTATGTCATCACCAACATCTATGGTTTTAATAACACCAAGCTTTACTGAATTATATAGAATAAACTTTGAAAAAGTAGGAGTAAACCAATCAAGGGTCAGCATATGCTTTTGAAAATTCTCGTTTCCTCCAAGAAATCCTCCAGAATAAGTATTCTCTAAAATAAATGTTGAACCATTTGTAGGGAACTCTGCTCTATTTCTACTATCTCTTGATAATACTTGGGATAAACTAATACCCCTGGTCTTCTGAAGCCCACCAATATAATTATCTATATCGGATTGGGAGCCTTCATATTCTTTTTGCATGAACTTTGCTGACCACATTACTCTAAAGAAGTCATCCGGCCATTCTAATCTCCTACCAAAGCTTGCTACTGCTCCGCCTACAGTAAAATCTAATGGAAAATAATAGTTTGTAGATGAACCTCTAAAAGAATAAAAAATAGATGCCCCTACAAGATAAGGACTATCATTAATCATTGGATCTTGGAAGCTAATATTTAATGATCTGTATTTGGAAGGTTCTTGTGTGGTATAAATGGAAAAATTAGTACCAGTACTAACTCCAACGTTTAACTTTTGACCCTTTCCTCTAAAATTATCGAACTCTACACCCGCTCCCCCAGTGATACCATATTCACCCGTAAAACCAAGGTTGGCATTGATTCTTTGGGTTGATTTTTTTTCCTCAACAACAAAATCGAGATTTACTTTATCATCAGATATTGGGGTTACATCAGGAATGACATTATCAAAATAATTTAAAATCCATATATCTCTTTGACTCCTCATAAGCTTAGATCTACTGAAAACATCTCCTGGATAAAGCTTTAATTCTCTTCGAATTACATTTTCTCTAGTTTTTTCATTTCCAGAAACAAAAATATTTTCTACATATACCTTATTACCTTCATTGAAAACAAACTTAACATCTAATGAATCTTTTCCAGCAGGAGTAACCTCGGGTGTAACACTACTAAAAATATAGCCTTTATCCTGGTATGTACTCATCATATTTTCATACACTGATTTGTCAAACTGTTCTTTAGAAAACATGTCTCCAGCTTGTATCCCTAAGAGCCTTTTCAATTCATCTTCTTCAGCAATTTGATTACCATCAAAAACGAAATTTCTGTAGTAATATTTTGGCCCCTCTTCAACATTTATTTCAAGAGTTAATGATGCATCATCTTCATTAACAATTAAACTATCGCTTAAAACTCTAAAATCTCGATGACCTTCATTCTGATAAAAAGTTGATAATGCTTCTTTATCTTCCGCAAATATTTTAGGGTCAAAATTCTTAACCCAAAATGTCCACCATTTTTTTTGCTTAGTATTGGTTAACTCTTTTCTAAGTTTTCTTTCTGAAAAACTTTGATTACCATTAAAAGATATATTTTTTAATCTATACTTCGTGTTTTCATTAATCGTAAATATAACATCTCTAGGATAATCTACTCTCACGACAGTGTCCTGAGGGACTGTAACTGAAGAAGATATTTCTACATTGAAATATCCATCCTCCTTATACATTTCTGTAATCTTTCTAATAGCTTTATCAATTGAATTGGGCTTAATACGCTGCCCAGACCTAAGTTCAATTTTTTCTCTGAATCTTCCTTCGCGCACGGTCATACCTTCAAACAACACCTGATTAAGAATTGGGCTCTCTGAAACTTTGATGGTTATTTCTACACCATATTGTGATTCGTTGTTTAAAACAATATTTACATCCTCAAATAGGCCTAAATCCCATAATCTAGTAATTGCAGTAGATATATCTGATCTTTGGATTTGTGTACCATCCCTTAGGCCAGCAGAATATTTAATCATTTTATCCGAAGTAGTAGTATTGCCTTCAACATTTACTCTATAAAGAGTTACTTGCTGAGCAAATATCTGCGTGTATAGACATAAAAATAGTATAAATATTTTCGCAAAATTCATTTTCTAAACTTTCCCAAATGTTCTATTTCTGTTTTCATACTCTTTTAAAGCTTTTTCAAGTTCTTCTACATCAAAATCTGGCCAATTTTTATTACAAACATAAATTTCTGCATAGGCTGATTGCCATATTAAGAAATTGCTCAGTCTATATTCACCACCAGTCCTGATAATCATATCTGGATCTGGCAGTTCAGGGCAATATAAGTGATTTTTAAGAATTTCTTCATTAATAATTTTCACGTCTGATTTTATCAATGAATTGAATGCATCAACAATCTCTTGTCGTCCTCCGTAGCTAAGCGCCAAAGTTAAAATTAGTCCTGTGTTGTTTTTTGTTTTTTCTATTGTAGATAATACCCAATCCCTTGTTTTATCCGGTAAATCCTCTATTTTTCCTACGATATTAAACCTAATATTGTTCCTTAGCATATTTTCAGTTTCTTTTTCAAGCATTGTAGAAAGTAAAACCATTAACATATCTATTTCTTTTTTTGGTCTTGACCAATTTTCTTTTGAAAATGTATAAAGAGTTAAGTGTGGTATTTCCTTTTTAACACAAACATTTATGATTGTTTTTGCAGTTTGAGCTCCAGCTTCATGACCAAAGGTTCTTGGATAATTTTTTTGTTTAGCCCATCTACCGTTACCATCCATTATAATTGCAAGATGATTAATGGAGTTATTACTAATACTTTTCTTCAAGGCTCTTTGCAATTTTATTAAAAATTTCTGATACGGCGTGATTATCGTTTGAAAAAACCAAAGGTTTCCCCTTATCAATAGATAGCATTAGGTCTTCTGAATATGGAATTTGTCCTAAAAGTGGAACATCAAGACGCTGGCTTTCTTTAAGCCCCCCCCCATCTTTAAATAGATGAAATTTATAATTGAATGATTTGTCACCTTCTAGAGATATTTTCTTTTCATTAATATAAAGCTCAACATCAGATAAATCAGTATTTGGGGATTGAAGTTTTCCACTGATTTGCATAAATGACATATTTTCTACTACCCCCAATAAAGGTGTGTTCACTTTACTAAACATATCTGCTCCTTTGCGAACATCAGTTAGTGCAATATCATTTGGCGTTGTTACAATGATTGCTCCATCTAAAGGAATTTTTTGTGAAAGAGTTAGTTGAACATCTCCAGTGCCTGGTGGAAGATCTAATATTAGATAGTCTAATTCCCCCCATACTACATCTCTAAAAAACTGTTCTGTCATTTTAGCTACAAGAGGTCCCCTCCATACAACGGGGGCTTGATTCCCACTTATAAAACCAAAACTCATTAATTTTAAATTATCTTTTAACACTGGTATGATTTTTTGCTGATCATTAACCTCTGGATTTTCAACAATCCCCATAGTAATTGGTAAGGAAGGACCATAAATATCTAAATCTAACAGTCCTGTTTTATGTCCTGCTTTTGATAGTGCTGCTGCTAAATTTAATGCAATAGTAGATTTTCCTACGCCACCTTTTCCACTTGCAACAGCGATAATATTTTTAATATTTCCTTGAACATTTGCGTCTTTATTGCTTGTATCGACAGTTTTTCTGGGCGCTTGGTCCAGAACTTTAATTTTAATCTCAAAACTATCTATTTTAATATTATCAGATATTTCCTGAACCAGTTGATTCTTTTTTTCTTCATTTGAAGAAGAAATAGCAAGAATTATTGTGATGGTGCTTTGATCAATAACAATATCATTAACCATTCCAAAGGAAACAATATCTCTATTAAACCCTGGATAATTAATTTGTTTGAGTTGATCTAATATTTGATTTTTATCCATTTACTATATTATTGTATGAGTATAAAAATAGATAACGAATGTGTAAAATGTTATAAAATTATCAATTTATCTTTCTTGACCAAAAAAAGAATAATTTTTCTCTATTGATGGCTCATACTCATCAGGTACTTCGTCTTCATCGTAAATAGCATCAACAGGACATTCTGGCTCACAAGCCCCACAATCTATACATTCTTCTGGATTAATATATAATTGTTTGTTGGTAGCGTCGTAACCGTCTTCTTTTGCCTCTTCGCCTGATCCTTCAGGATCATCAGGGCCGTGAATGCAGTCAACAGGGCAAACCTCAACACATGCTGTGTCGCACGTTCCAACGCAAGGATCTGTTATAATGTATGTCATAATTATGTTAATTATACGTAGTTTCAGTCCGATGTTCAAACAAAAAAACTTAAATTTATTTTTATTATATGTGCCATTAATGAATTCAATAGCCAGGGCTATTTATGATGTAGCATTTATATGGCTTGTTTTAGAATTAACCAACTCAGAAAAAATTACTGGTCTGGTGGCAATGACATCTTACTTACCAGCTATACTTTGTGGACTGTTCATTGGAGCAATCGTTGATCTTTTTTCAAAAACTAGAATGATATCATTTGCAACAATAATGCAGGGATTGATTTTGACGTTAATACCAATACTCTTTTTTTTTGATATAAAATCTGTTTGGATTATTGTTTTAATTGCATTTTTTCATAATGCGTTTGGGTTGCCGATGGTGCCCGCATTTAATGCGTACCTACCAACTCAAATTGAAAAAGATGGTCTTTTAAAAGCAAACTCAATTGTAAATATTTCTTGGCAAACAGCTGTGTTAATAGGGCCAATTATTGCTGCCCAACTATTGACTGTCTTTGATGTAGAAAATTTATTTCTTTTTTGTCTAGTTTTCTATTTTACAGCGGCTCTCATCACTTCTTTTGCTCCTAAAGATGAAGTTGAAAAAGAAGAAATTAACTTTAAGAAGATTTTTAACAAAACGAAGGAAGGTATACTGTATCTTAAAAAACATACAACCTTTGCTTTCATAATCTTATTGACTTTGTTAAGCAACCTATTTGTTATGGGTCCTTCTATTGTTGGTATACCAATTTTAGTTAAACTTTATTTAGGAGGAACAGCATCTGATTTTGCGCTTGTTGAAGCTTTTGTTGGTCTTGGCATGCTCATAGGAACTGCTACTGTTTATAAAATTGGTCACAAGTTCCATCATGGAACCTTGTTTCTGTTGGGTCTATTTATCGATGGCATAAGTTTTTGCTTTTATTACTTTATTGAAACTATGATACAATTAAACTTTTGGTCATTTGTGCATGGTATAGGAGTCCCTTTTTTAATTATTTCAAGGGTATCTATTATGCAAAAGAATATACCAGAAAAATTGCTAGGCAGAATCTTCGCAATTATTTCTGTTTCCATCTTAAGTATGACAGCCGTTTCAAGTGGCATTATAGGTTTTTTGGCTGAATTCATGAGCATTCATGAAATTTTTTTATTGTTTGGTTTACTAGCTGGATTATGTGGTATTGCAGGAGTGTTACATCCTAAAGTTAGATACTTAAACTAGAAGCTCTGATATTCTTTCCCTAGTTAAATCTCTCAACTCTTCAACTGACATATCTTTATAGTCTTGTGGAGTAATTGGTTCTCCAAATACTGTGGTAAGCTTACCTGGATTGACAATCCAGCTATTTCTTACATTTGCTCTGTAGGCGCCAATTAACCCAACAGGAACAATCGATGCTATATTTGTACTTTTTGCAAAATAGAATACACCTTTTTTGAATTCACCCAATTCTCCAGTGAGTGTCCTTTGACCCTCCGGAGATAATATCATAGAATCTCCATCTTCAACCAAAATTTTTTCTGCTGCTTTGAGGGTTTTAATAGCTTTATCTGTATTATCGTGTGTTACTGCATAGGCGCCATATCTTTTAGCAAAAAAACCAAATAGGGGCCATTTGAATACTCCTTCCCAGCCAATCGCATTGATATAGTAAGGAATGGATCCCCCTAACATAAAAACATCAAACATGGATTCATGGTTAAACATAAAAATGTATGGGCCATTTTCTTTTTTGGGCGCTTGACCTTTTACGCTAAACCGTTGAAAAGAAACTAACATTAACAACCTAGATGAAAAGGGTATTAAGGGATAGTATGCATTTCTCATATGCGTAAAGTATGAGCAAAAAATACCTGTTACTAAAAACAAAACAAATAATGGTAAAAATAAAATAAATACTATTACGGATATTAATGTTTTTATCATTTCGGCTATTTTAATTTAACTTTTTAAGAATATCTAACATTTTATGATTTGCTTTTGGAAGTGGAAAGTTCAAAATATCTTTTATATTGATCCACCGATGCTCTCGATATGAATTGAGTGTTTTTATTGATTTCGGGAATGATTTAAACAAAGAAATATTAACTCCAAAATGTGAATATTTGTGTGTTATGTTTCCTAAAAATACTGGTTTGGATATCGTAAGATTTGTCTCCTCTTTAACTTCACGAATAATTGCATCTACAGCAGTTTCATTTTTTTGAATTTTCCCTCCCGGGAATTCCCATAAACCAGATAAAAACTTTGTATTCTCTCGCTTCGTAATTAAAACTTTATTTTGATATTCAATGACTGAGATGGCGACATCGTATATAGGTATTTTTTTTGAAGCTTTCGGTGTTGGATATGATGTTGGAGATGAGCGCGTATATGCTTTGCATATATTTTTTAGAGGGCATTCTTTGCAATGTGTTATACTCGATTTACATAAAGAACTTCCTAAGTCCATTAATGCCTCGTTATAATCTCCAGGATTTTTGGTACATTGATTTTCTTCTAAAAATCCTATAACTCTTTTTTGATTCCTTTTTGTTTTTGTCTTCAAGCCTAAAATTCTATACCCAATTCGCTCAAGGTTTGTATCTATACCAACTAAGTTTTTTTTAAATGCAATTGCTAGAATAGTTTTTGCAGTATAATCACCGATGCCTGGTAATTTAATTAAGTCGTCATAATTATTAGGAAAAGATGATTTGATTAATTTTGCAGCATTGAACATATTTTTACATCTAGAATAATATCCAAGCCCTTCCCAGATTTTAATTACATCGTCAAATTTTGATTCTTTAAACGAATTTAATGTGGGATATTTTTTTATCCATTTTTTATAGTATGGTATAACAGTTTTAACTTGGGTTTGTTGCAACATTATTTCTGAAACCCATATACGGTATGGAGACCTTCCATACCTCCATGGAAGATCTCTTTTATTTTGATAAAACCAGTTTAGTAGCTCGTTGTGCATCACAAGCTACAATTTAATAATTTAACTACAAGTTGTGTCTATTAAAGCAGCGCATGCTTTATATGGGTCAACATTTGATGCGGGCCTTCTGTCTTCTAAATATCCCTTACCATCATTTGCTACACCCATAGGAATTCTAATCGATGCTCCTCTATCGCTTACGCCATACTTGAATTCATTGATGCTACATGTTTCGTGGTCTCCAGTTAAACGCTCTTCATTAGCATCTCCATAAACTGCTATATGTTTGTCAACGTTTTGTCCGAGTTTTTCACATGCTTCTTCAATTACTTTTAATCCTCCGTCAGCGCGCATAGATTCTGTACTATAGTTGATATGTGCTCCTGAGCCATTCCAATCGCCTTTTATAGGTTTTGGATGTAGTTCTACTCTTAGGCCATATTCTTCACCAACTCTTTCGAGAAGCCATCTTGCTACCCACAACTGATCACCAACCTCTAAAGCAGGTAAAGGTCCTACTTGATATTCCCATTGTCCCAACATTACTTCAGCATTGATTCCTGACACTTCTAATCCTGCTTCTAGACATAAATCTAGGTGATCTTCTACCATGGAGCGAGCAGCAACATCTTCAGACCCTACGCTGCAATAATAAGGGCCTTGAGGCCTTTCAGGAAATCCTTCTTCTGGCCATCCCGCAGGTTGCTTGCCGTCCATAAGTGTATACTCTTGTTCAATACCAAACCAAGGTTTATGTTCTTTAAATTTTTCTGCTATCTCTACTAAAGTAGCTCTCGAATTTGATTTATGGGGTGTACCGTCAGGATTGCAAACTTCGTTCATGACTAAAATATTTTCCCCACCACGAATCGGATCCGGACACATCCACACTGGTTTAAGCAAACAATCACTATCTCCTCCATCAGCCTGCAGTGTGCTTGACCCATCAAAACCCCAAGTTGGTAGTTCAGAAACTGAAGATACTGCTCCATTCAATACTTTAGTTTTTGATCTTAAATTGGCAGTAGGCTCATATCCGTCAATCCAAATATATTCTGCTTTTACTTTCATTTTTACCCCTTTTTTTGAAAAATTGAAATGCTAATAAATATGAAATATATTGATAAAAATAGAAAAAAGAATTAATTATTTAAGTATTTAATATTTTTTACCTAATATATTAAGGTCAATTGATGTTTCTTCCTTATACGTAGAAAGAACTAAATTAGATTGAGTTCTTGAAACTCCAGGCCAGTTTTGTATTTCATATAACAGATCTTCTAATGCCTGTGAATTTTCGACCCTTACTTTCAAAATATGTGAACCCCCTCCAGTAATTGAATGACACTCAAGGACAGCTTTACAGTTGTTAGCCTCTTCAACAAACTTTGAATAGTGATCAGAATGCTCACTGACAATAAAAACAAATGCTGTTAAATCTAATCCCGCTTTCTTATGATCTAAGATAGCAGCAAATTTTTTTAAAAGACCTTTTTCAGAAAGTTTTTTTATTCGTTCACCAGCAGCAGGTATTGAGAGCTTTACATTTTTAGCTATTTCGCTTACAGATGCTCTTCCATCCTCTTGCATGATTTCAAGTATTAATATGTCAGTTTTATCTATCATAATTAAAATTTTTAACTGAAATTACAAATTAATTAATAAATTATTGTTAATGCATTAAATATAGCTAATGAATTAATGTTTTACAAAAAAACTAATTATGACAAAAAAAGTTGATATAGAAATTTTATTGGAAAGAATTGAAGCACTAGAATCAAGGTTAAACAAACTTGATCCGGTAAGCAAAAGGAATCTCCCTAGCAAAAAAGATCAAATTAGTGAAATTAAAAACAACCTTGATGAATGGTCTCAGAAATTTCCGTCAGTTGATATTGAGTTTGAATTATTAAAAATGCTTGATTGGCTTCAAGCTAATCAAAAACGTAAAAAAGACTACAAAGCTTTTTTTAGAAACTGGCTAAGAAAAGCATCTAACTCTATTGAAAAAGAAGTTCAAGATGTTTATCGCTATGTTTATGGCTGTAGCACTGACAAGAGCTGTAAACATCAAGAGTCTGAATACAAAGATATGGTTATCTTTTGTAACAAGTGTAACTCTCAGAAAAAGATTATTAAGTCTGTAAAAGCTTAGTCTTCTTTTTCAACTGTAAGAGTGAAGCTTGCAGTCATGTCTTTTGTAAATACAATATCAACTGTATGTTCGCCTAAAGTTTTAATTGGGGAAGATAAATCAACATATTTTTTATCTATAGTAACACCATTTTCCTCTAAAAGCTTTACAATATCAAGCTTGGTGACGGAGCCAAAAAGCTTACTGTCTTCTTCAGATTGCATTTTAAGAGATAAGCTTAGGTCTTCAACCTGTTTCAACACCGATTCAAGTTGATCCTTTTCTCTTTCTAGCTTTCTTTCTTCAACTCTTTGAGCTTCTTCAATACTCTTTTTCTGTTGCTTAGTAAACAGGATGGCAAGTTTCTGCGGCATTAAGTAGTTCCTAGCATATCCAGATTTTACTTCAACAACATCACCTTGTTGTCCTAGATTTTGTACATCTTCTTTTAAAATAACTTTCATTTTAATCCCTATCTACTGCAGCAAATGGAAGTAATGCAATATTCCTTGCTCTTTTAATTGCTAATACAAGCTTTCTATGCATTTTACTGCTTGTACCTGTAACTCTTCGTGGAGTTATTTTTCCTTGATCGTTTATAAATTTTGTTAAGAGCTTAACATCTTTATAATCGATTTCTTGAATGTTATTCCTTTTAAAATAACAGGATTTTTTTCTACTTGATAACATTAACTCTCCTCCTGTGCCGCACCTTCTTCTTCAGCGCTTACTTCTTGTTGTGCTTCTTTAGAAGGCTTTTCATCTAATTTGATGATCATGTATTTCATAACCTCTTTATTCAGATTTAAAAATACTTTAAACTCGTTTACAAAGCTTGCATCTTTAAATTCTGTATTTAGCAATACAAAGTTTCCATATTTATGTTTTTTAACGTTATATGCTAATTGTTTTTTGCCCCAAAAATCGTGATTAACGATTCCATGTTTCTTCTCTTCAACAAAGCTAGAAACCTCGCTCATTACTTCAGCGATTTGTTCTTTGCTAAAGTTTGGGTTCAAAATGTATAGTACTTCATAATAATTCATTGTTTTCTCCATTATATAAGTGGTGCGATTACAAGCGATACCACTGATATTAATTTGATTAAAATATTTAGTGATGGTCCCGCAGTATCTTTAAAAGGGTCCCCAACTGTATCACCGACAACTGCAGCTTTATGCGCTGTACTACCTTTTCCGCCATGATTACCAGATTCAATGTATTTTTTTGCATTGTCCCAAGATCCACCAGCATTCGACATAAAGATTGCTAGTAGAACGCCAGTTACTGTCACCCCAGCTAGAATACCACCAAGCATTTCTTTTTGGCCTAATACCAAGCCAAATATAATTGGTGTGAATACTGCTAATGCTCCAGGTAGTACCATTTTATTGATTGCGGCAGTAGTAGCAATATCAACACATTTAGCATAATCTGCTTTTGCTTTTCCATCAAGCAAGCCTTTTATTTCTCTAAATTGTCTTCTGACCTCTTCAATCATTTCAAAAGCAGCATCTCCAACCGCCTGCATTGCAAGAGCTGAAAATACAAATGGTAATGATGATCCGATTAATAAACCTGCCATAACTTGAGGGTTATTAATATCTAATGTTAAGCCACCAACTGTTTCTCTAAATGCTGCAAATAGCGCTAAAGATGTTAAAGCAGCAGAACCAATAGCAAAGCCTTTACCAATAGCTGCAGTAGTATTGCCCACAGCATCAAGTTTATCAGTTCTTTCGCGAACCTCTTTTGGAAGTTCTGCCATTTCAGCGATACCACCTGCATTGTCTGCAATTGGTCCATAAGCATCAACTGCTAACTGAATTCCAATTGTTGATAGCATACCAAGTGCAGCCAAAGCAATACCATATAGATGTGCAAAGTGATATGCTCCAAGAATAGAAAGTGCAATTACTAATACTGGCAGGGCAGTTGAAAACATTCCATTAGCCAGACCGGAAATGATATTCGTTGCTGACCCAGTTTCACTTGAAGCTGCAACATTCTGTGATGGTTTTTGATGATCAGATGTATAATATTCTGTTAATACTCCGATTAAAATTCCTGAAACTAAACCTACTATAGTAGCAAGAAATAAATCAAGCGCTTGTACATTTTGGTATCCATCAGCTAAAGCGACAGGATTTTCGATTAGTCTACCAATCAAAAAGTAACTAACCACGGTCATTACAGCTCCTGAGCCAAATACTCCAATATTTAGTGCTGTTTGAGGATTTCCTCCCTCTTTTGTTTTTACAAAAAATGTACCAAAAATAGAAACTATAATTCCAGCTGCCGCTAAAAATAGTGGTAGAAATACTAGACTTGTTTCTCCAGCTGTTGCTGCTAAAACCATAGCTCCAATCATTGAACCTACATAAGATTCAAAAAGATCTGCACCCATTCCTGCAACATCTCCAACATTATCACCTACGTTATCAGCAATCGTTGCCGGATTTCTTGGGTCGTCTTCGGGAATACCTGCCTCTACCTTTCCGACTAAATCTGCACCAACATCAGCAGCTTTAGTATAGATTCCACCGCCTACGCGGGCAAATAAAGCAATTGATGAAGCACCCATTGCAAAACCAGAAACTTTAGTCATTACTAATGAAAAGTCTGCATCACCATTTAAGCCTCCATATAAATAGAAAAGTAGGGATAATCCTAATATTCCTAAACCTACAACATTCATGCCCATAACAGCACCACCGCTGAAAGCAACCGAAAGTGCTTTACTTAAGCTGTTTCTTGCCGCTTCAGTTGTTCTGTGGTTTGCTAATGTTGCAACTCTCATACCTAGAGCACCAGCTAAACCGCTACAGATTGCACCTACTATAAAAGACAGTGCTACTTCTGTAGTGTTTGACGATATGTTTACCCAGTATAATAGTGCTGCAACTGTTAAAACAAATATTGTTAAAACTTTATACTCTCTTACAAGAAAAGCGGTGGCTCCTTCGCGAATTGCTAAGCCAATTTCTTGCATTTTTTCATTTCCTGGATTCTGATCAGATATCCATTTACTTCTCATTAACCCAAATACAACTGCCAATAAACCTGACAGCGGTATTAAATAGAATAGATTTTCCACTATGCTACTCCTATAGTTTGATTATTATAATTATTCATTGTGAATTCTTCACCATTATCTAAAAGTGACTGCATTGCTTCATTAGCAAAAATTAAGACCTCATCAACCATTGCACTAAAACGCTTATTAAATGGTTTTAAAACATATTTTTCAGAAGGTCTTTTGTAATCGGAAGCTGCTATTCCAACTTTTAATCTTTTTACCTTATCGCTTGATAAATATTGTAAGATGGATTTCATTCCATTGTGACACCCGTCTCCGCCATCAGCACGAAACCTTATTTCTCCAAGTGGAAGATCTACATCATCAAAAATAATTACTAGATCTTCTTTCTTTGCCTTATAAAAGTTCAAGACTTCATTAATAATAGCCCCACTATTATTCATACCAGTTGTTGGTTTGATGAGCATAAAACTAGATCCTTTTTTTGCAACAAAATAATTTCCTTTCCCAGGCTTAAATTCTAGACCATATTTTTTTGCAAAACTATCTAACACCCAATAACCAACATTATGTTTGGTATTGTGGTACCTAGTTTCATGATTACCAAGTCCGACAAAAATTGTCATTACCCCTCATCTCCAGCGCCATCTTTTGCTTCTTCAGAGCTCTCTTCTGTGGCTTCATCTTCTGCAGGCTTTTCATCTGTGTCAGGCGATTCATCTGTTTCAATGCTTTCTGTGCCTTCAACAACTTCTTCTTTTTCTTGTTTAGGCTCTTGAACTGAAACTACTGCAATATCTTCAGCTGTTAACATTTCAACATCTGTTGGCAGAGTAATGTCCTTAACAAAAAGATTGGTGTTCATTTCCATATCTGTTACATCAATTTCAAGGAACTCAGGAATCTCTGCTGGTTTACATTTAATGGTTACTGAGTTTAGCATTTGAACCAACAGTCCTCCAAGTTTTACACCCTGAGCCTCTCCGGAACTTCTAACTGCTACCTCCAGAGAAATCTTCTCATCTTCTTTAACTTTTTGAAAATCTATGTGAATGATTTCATCTGTGACTGGATGATACTGGATTTCCTTTACCAAAACAAATTGGTCTTTATCTTTAACATTAATCTCAAAGATCATTTGACCTGTTCTAAGTGCTTTATTTAAACTTTTTTTATCTACAGAAAGGGGTGTGGCCTCCATTCCCGAATGATATACGACTGCGGGCACCTTATTTTGCAACCTAGTTCTTCTAGCTGCTGATGTGCCGTGTTCTTTTCTAATATCTACATTTAACTTTTCAAATTTACTCATATTACTTTCCTAAATAGTTGACTGACTGATTCACCGCTATGAATCCTGTTGATTGTTTCTGCAAAAATTTTTGCAGATGAAATAGTTGTAAGTTTTTCACATTTATTAATGTGTGACATATCTATTGTGTCTGTAATGAATATAGAATCAATAATATCATCTGATAGTCTTTCAATTGCATTCGAAGATAATATTCCGTGTGTTGCAGCCACAGTTACTGATAGGGATCCTTTTTCTTTAGCTACTTTAGCAGCATTAAAAGTAGTGCCGGCAGTATCAATCATATCATCAACAATTAATACATGTTGATTTTTTAACTCTCCAACAACAGATACAACTTCAGAATGATTATGTGCGTTTCTTCTTTTATCAACTAGAGCAAAACTCATGCCTAGTCTTTTAGCATAAGATTGCCCCAACTTACTTGATCCCATGTCTGGGATTAAAACTGTAAAATTGTCATCAGATGATAAATCTTGGAAATGTTTTTCTAATACAGGCATTAAGACAAGGCTACCGTAAATATTATCTACAGGTTTGGATGAAAATCCTTGAATTTGCGTTGAATGAAGATCCATGGTCACTAATCTATCTGCACCTGCTTTAATAAAAATATCCATCATGACTTTAGCAGAAATGGGAACTCTTGGCTCATCTTTGCGGTCTTGTCTAGAATATCCAAAGTATGGCATTATCACATTAATTCTTTGGGCGCTAGCTCTTTTTGCTGCATCAATAAGCAACGCTAATTCTACAATATTATCTGCAGGCGCGTTAGTAGACTGAACAAGATAAACGTCATTTCCTCTAAGGTTTTCCTCAAATTTTACCCAAATTTCTCCATCGCTAAAGCGTTTAATAGATAATTCTCCAAGGGGTACACCACACTCTTCTGCAATCTTTGTTGCAAGCTGAGGATTGCTAGATCCTGCGAATATTTTTTTTACATATTTACCCATAATTTTGTTGGGGAGCAGGGACTCGAACCCCGACTGCCTGGACCAAAACCAGGTGTCCTGCCAATTAGACGACTCCCCAAAAATTAAATTGGATTTACATAGTATGTTGAGTATTGGGGACTGAAGAAAGATTTCGCTTTAAGCAAATCTTTTTTTGAGGAAAATATTCCAAACACAGTCGAACCCGTACCCGACAAACTGGCATATTTTGCACCGAAATCCAAAATTTTTAATTTTATTGCGCCAATTTCTGGATGTGTTTCAAAAACGTACATCTCAAAATCATTTTTAAATAGCTTAGAATTAAAACTATAATTATTTAATTCTCTTAATAGTTGCGAAAAGTTAATGTCCATATTTTCATTTAACAAATGGTTTTTTAAATGACTAAAAGCCTCTTTTGTACTGATTTTAATACCCGGGTGAACTAATAAAATATGTTTGGGTATCTTTCTATTTTGGATAACATCAAGCACCTCTCCTCGCTGGGTGCCAAATTGCAATCCTCCATTTACAAAAAAAGCAGAGTCGGAGCTAATCTCTCTTGCCATTTCAGATAATTTTTGGTTACTTAATTCAAGCTTGAAAAAATTGTTTAATCCCACCAATACTGCGGTTCCATTACTGGACCCCCCACCAAGCCCGGCATTTGTAGGAACTGTTTTTTTAATTGAAATACTTACATTGGGCATGTCGGGATATTGTGCTTTCATTATATTAAATGCTTTTGTTCCAAAATTGTCTTTCTCTATAATAGTACCGCAGTCTGTTGTGCATGAAAATTTTTTGTCTTCTATCATTTTAATTGTATCACAAAGATCTATCTCTTGAAATAATGTTGAAATATTATGAAAGCCATCACTTCTTTTATTGTGAACGTGCAGCCCTATATTAATTTTTGAAGTTGATTTTATTTCCATCGTTTTAGAGAAATAATTACTTCTGCTCCCCACCCATTTTTCATATCTATAAAGCTCAGCCCGTTACTTGTGATACCCTTGATCGATATTTGGC
>Ga0255743_10001271_pt1 | contig 21842 bp, 20 predicted proteins | sample 101ome_19_FD_179950 | JGI IMG/M metagenome (GOLD analysis project Ga0255743, IMG submission 179950) | Coastal salt marsh microbial communities from the Groves Creek Marsh, Skidaway Island, Georgia - 101405AT metaG (version 2) | ecosystem: Environmental > Aquatic > Marine > Intertidal zone >... | reverse complement strand
CGACGATCTACTATGACCCGCTGGCAAACTTCAAAGTCAACCTGCCGGGGTCCGGCGCTACGGGTGCCGGGACAGCCTTTTATCTGCTGCCTCAATCCCCTGAGATTGCGACTCAGATCTATGAAGCCGTGGTGAATGCCTCCGGCTATCGCGATCCGGCCCGGGACATCAGGCCCAGCCCGCTTGTTCAGGTGATGGCCAAAGCACTGGGCGATGACGTGGTGTTTCGCCGTCTGCAGGATGCCGCTGAACAATACTCGGAGCCCAGATTCTTCGGAGAAAACGGCGATCGGTTCGGCTGGTGGTCCAATCTGGATGAGCCCTGGCCACGCGGAACCTCCACTGCGCAGCAGATGATGAGCGAAATTGCAGAGGGCAACTGGATCGAGGCATTTCAGGGTAAACACATGGACAAGTACTCGGCGCCGACGCTGGAGGGCGTGGATTATCCCAATCTCGGTGTCAGCACCGCCTGGAACGATACCGAGAACGGTGTCCTGCATGTCGGCACCTACGTAGGTGACCGCAATGCGGCAGGGCGAGCGACCAGTTTGCGCATCACAAATCTGCCCGATGCGTCGCAGGCCGTGGTGATCAAAAACGGGTCAACGGTGAATGGGATACAGGTTGTGGATGCCAACACGATCCGATTTGATACTGAAATCGGCGATCACCAGTATCAGATTCGCACCGGTTATTTTGGACACGGTGTGGTCATGAATCCACCAGATCCTCTGAGTGCTGGCAGCGCTTCCTTCGTGGCGGCGACCCAGCGTACGGCCGAGCAAAATGCAAAGGCCGCGGAATCGGTGATGCTGAGCGGTGGTGGTGGATGCCCCTGCTGCGGCGGGTCAGCCTGAACCTGATCAGGTTTCGGCCTCGGTCACCAGCGCCAGGCAAATGGCGTTATCCGGTATCTCCGGGTTTTGTCCGGCTGCGTTCAGCACGGCAGCCACGCCAGCCGCACCTGAGGGAGTGGTGCGCAGCTGATGGGCTGCCAGAAATGCCACTGCCCGCTCCGCATCCAGATCGCTGATGCAAATAAACTGATCCGCCTGCCGGTGCAGGATGTCGAAGGCGAGAGTTGAAGGCAGCTTGCAGTCTAGCCGGCCCATCGAAGATACCGGCCCGGCCACTTCGGTCAGAGTTTCTCGCCGATGACTCTCCATCAGGCAGGCAGCGGCGTCGGGTTCAACGACGATAATCGTTGGCTGGTGCGGCCACAGGCTCCGAATGTGAGTGGTGATCGCAGCAGCCAGCCCGCCGACGCCGGCCTGCAGAAAGACATGGGTTGGCCAAAGGTCTTCAGCCTGAAAGCCTGCCCGCATTTCCTCCGCCATAACCGTATAGCCTTCCATCACCAGCGAAGGAATCTGGCTGTAACCCTCCCAGGCGCTGTCCGAAAGCAGAATTTCGCCGTTCGCGCAGTCTGCCGTTGCGGCGTGCATACTCTGCTCATAGTTTGCTCCCGAGCGCACGACGGTGACACCGAGAGCCAGGAGTCTGTTTTCAAAGGCAGCAGGGACAGTGTCTGCCAGATGGATTCGACAGCCGGCGTTAAAGAGCTTCGCCCCTGTGGCAACGGCGAGGCCGTGATTACCCGCACTGGCACAGACGAAGGTAAACTGGCGGCTCCAGTCCTGAATCTCTTCCGTAAACAGTTGTTCGGGCTCAATGTCCGCCTGATTTTCCTCGCGCCATCGTGCAAGCAGAACCGCCGCCATGGCATAAATCCCGCCCAGTGCCTTGAAGGCGCCCATCCGGAAGCGACCGGTCTCATCCTTAATCAGCAGTTGATGACCAGTCGGCGCTTTAATTTTCTGAAGCGGAGTCGGCTGGTACACCGGGCAGTGCCGGATCAGAGTCAGCGCGCGCTGACAATCGAAATCAATTGATCTGTCCATGTCTACAGTCTACTCGAGAGAGCGAAGAGTGACGAACCCTCTGGGCATGATGACCGGCCGCTATCGCAAAAGTCACGGGTCAGGGGCCCGGCACAGCCCTGATGTATTCATCAGAGTTCGAGTGAACCGGGTTGGCAAATATAGGGCCTTGTCTCCGGAGAGGGTGATGGCTGAGCAATCCCACTGCCACCGGGGTCGGGCGGCTTAGCAGTCGCGTCCCGATTCGCTATACTGACGCTTGGCTACCAAGTCCAGACGGTTGGCGAAGGTTTGTCTGTTGCGCGTTGCCTTACCGGGAGAGTAATCATGAATCCACCTCTGTATTTGTTGCCGATGCGGGCCGGTTTCCTGCTGACGCTACTGCTGCCTCTGTCTGTCTCATCGCACGAGTCGCTGGTGGAGATCGAAGTCATCGGGCGCAAAGTCAATCTGCTAGGTGATGCTTTGAGCGCCTCCGAAGGGCGGGTTTCCTTTCAGGAAATACGGCAGCGACCGGTTCTTCGCGCCGGCGATGTGCTGGAGACCGTGCCCGGGCTGGTGGCTACCCAACACAGCGGCAGTGGTAAAGCCAATCAGCTGTTCTTGCGTGGGTTTAATCTGGATCATGGGACCGATTTTGCGACCAGCATCGATGGCATGCCGGTCAACCTGCGCACCCACGGTCACGGTCAGGGCTACACCGATCTGAATTTCATCATTCCAGAGATGGTGCAGGAAATCTTGTATCGTAAAGGGCCTTATTATGCAGAGGTCGGTGATTTTTCCGGTGCCGGCTCAGCAAATTTCGTAACGCGGGATAACTCTGTTGACAGCGTTGTTCAGCTGGGCGCGGGTGAATTTGGGTATACGCGTGCACTGGCCATGGCGAACGCGCGTGGGGTAGGGGGCGATCTTGTGTTTGCTCTGGAGCATCAGCGTTATGACGGGCCCTGGGAAAATCTTGAAGAAGATGTTGGCAAGACAAACCTGCAGCTCAAACAGTTCTGGCAGGGCGAGTCGGGCGAGACCACGCTCTCACTGATGGCTTACCGAAACGGCTGGAACGCGGCGGATCAAATTCCTGACCGCGCGGTGCAGAGTGGCCTGATCAGCAAACTCGGCTCCCTTGATCCGACGACCGGGGGCGAATCGTCGAGATACAGCCTGTCGCTATCTTCTCAATCAGAAATCGCGTCCGGAGATCTTTCGGTAAACGTCTTCGCCATCGACTATGACATGGATCTTTATTCAAACTTCACCTATTTCACTTCGTCCGAGGGTGACCAGTCCAAACAAATAGACAGCAGAAGAATTTATGGCGGAAACATCACTCTGGAATCTGAACAGGAGTGGGCAAGTCAGACTGTCATCAACACCTTCGGAGCCGATGTGCGGCTGGACGACATCAATGAAGTGGGCCTGCTGAGCACTTCGGGACGGCGTATTCGGGATACGCTGCGCCTCGATCGCGTCATCGAGAGCAGTATCGGAGTGTTCTGGCAGAGCGAACTCAGTTGGACAGACCGGTTGAGGACTGTTGCGGGTGTCAGATATGACAGATTCTGGTTTGATGTCAAAGCTCTGGATGCCTTGGTGCCTTCGACTCTGACGGACAACTCCGGCAAAACTGACGACGGAATAACAACAGCCTCACTGCATACTGCCTACCGCCTGGGCGACAGTCAGGAGTTGTATGCAAGCCTTGGCAGCGGCTTCCACAGCAATGATGCCCGGGGTACCGTGATCAGTCGGGACCCGACCACAGGTGCAGAGATTGAACCGGTTGACGAGCTGGTTCCGACACGAGGGGCTGAGCTCGGTTGGCGTGTCTATCTGACTGACAGGCTGAATGCGACAGTCGCGCTGTGGCAGCTCGACATTGAATCAGAGCTGGTATTCGTCGGCGATGCGGGCTCCACGGAGGATACCGGCGCATCGAGTGAGCGAGAGGGTCTGGAACTCAGTGCTTATTACCAGCTCAACAATGCGGTTGGGCTTGATTTTGAGTATGCGCAATCCAAAGCGCAGTTCACCGCACCGGTAGATGGTAGCTATGATGTGCCGGGCGCCCTGGATCGGGTGATCAGCGCCGGCGTCAATTATCAGCCTAACGACCGGGTTTTTACCCACCTGCGGTTTCGGTATTTTGGTGATTATCCCCTTGCAGGCGGCCAGAGGGCAGCAGGGAGTAGCATGACCAACCTGCGGCTAGGATACGAAGTCAGCGATTCAATCCAGTTGTCTCTTGATTTGCTCAATCTGTTTGACTCTGACGACCATGATGTGGAGTATTTCTATCCATCACAGCTGATAGGCGAACCCGGACCTGTGGACGATCATCACTATCATGTTTTCGAACCCAGGGCGCTGCGTCTTTATCTGCAGTTTCAGCTTTGATGCTAACGCTGTCCTATGCCGCTCGGTGGGGTCTCGAGCGGGGAATGACAAACCTTAAGGCGCTGACATGACCATTTTTTTCAAAGGAACGACAGGACTCGTTGGCGTCCTTTTTTTGCTCATTGGTCTGGCAGGCTTGCTGACGCCGCAAGATTTCGCCGCCTCACTGCAACTGAGCCTGGACAACCCGGAAGGCGCCGGCAGCGTCCGCGCGATGATCGGTGCGCACTACGTGGCGATGGGGAGTGTGTGTCTGTTTGCGAGTTTCAGGGCCAGGCCTGGCTTATTGTGGCCGGTCGCTGCGATTGAAATCGCGATGGTCTTTGCCCGCTTGCTGTCCGCGGTAAACGGAGAATTCGGGGCTTCTGCTCTGATTCCGACAGTGATCGAAATCTTGGCCTCGGTCCTGCTGGTGCTGGCGGCAACCAATCAAGGGCGTGCCGGGTCAAGCCGGACCGAGGGGCAGGAGTGATGAAAAAACTGAAAATTGGAGTAGGCGCCACGGCGGTGCTGCTCGCAGGCATTCTGGCAATCCTGCGGGTGACGGGTCTGGAACCTGAGTACATGGATTACACGACAGAAGCCTATAACCAGAGAGGTCGTATGACTTATCCGGGGCTTTGGTTAACGGGTGAAGTGGTGCGCGAGCCGGTTGATGACTGGAACTGGGTTCAGGAAGTGTCCCATCCGGTCAGGGGCAATACTATTATGCTTGAGACCCGCACCGGGTTCGGCATTCCCTACTCCGTCACCATTTTGCCAACCCCCCGAGGAGATCGTCTGTATATTGGCGGGAGCGCGCGAGGAGAACGCCTGAGCAGAGCCTTTCCCCACTACAAGCAGTGGTGGGTAAATGTAGAGCGTGATCCCAGAGTGCGTCTCAAAATCGACGGCAAGATTTATGAGATGACGGCTGCGCTGGTCCATGATCCGGTTGAGCTGGAAAGTATTCTGGGCAGAGCGCCGGTGACGACACGCCTGAATGAAGACGGCTCAGAGGAAGTCGTGGCAAAGTGGTACTACTGGCGCGTGACCCAGAGAAACATCGTCGAGTACTGACCCCCCTCTGAAATTATCAGTCCCTCGCGGCTGATGAGCGCGTCATCAGATGCCCGTTCGTAAGATCAGGCCGCTTCGCTGCCTAGAACCATCGCAGTCGCCGGAACATGGCAAGCTGTATCCCGACAAGCAGTGATAACAGACCGCAAAAAATCCAAAAGGCAGTGGGTGCCTGGGCTCCGGGGATACCACCCACGTTGATGCCAAGCAGCCCGGTCAGAAAGCCAAGCGGCAGAAAAATCGCGGTGATCAGGGAAAGCTGGTAGAGATTCCGGTTCATTTCATCAGAGAGTGCGTTGCTTAACTCGTCTTTGACGATCTGAGCGCGTTCTCGCAAGGCATCAATGTCTTCGATGTAGCGGATTACCTGATCCTGAGATTCCTGCAGCTGGTGCCGCTGGGACTGACTCAGCCAGAGCGGCCCGCTGAGTCGCAGTGCCGATATGGCTTCCCGCTGAGGGGCGATGTAACGTCGGAATATGATTGCCTGTTTGCGTAAGCCGATGACCGCGGAGCGCTGGCTGCGATCTGGCGACTCCATGACTTGCTCTTCCAGATCATCCAGCGCTTCGTCCAGCGCAGAAAAAACGGGCTCCATTCGCTTAAACAGGCCACCAACCAGAGTCGTGACGAACTCCCCTGCATTCGTCGGACCCTGTCCGGCCTTCAATCGGTCGACGATGTCTGAAACGGCCTTTAATTTACGCAGTCTTACGCTCAGGATACGGTTTTCCGTGATCCACAGGCGAATAGAAACCATGTCTTCCGGGGCCGAGTTCTCATTCAGATTCATCCCGCGCAGAATCAGCAGAAAGCCGTCGTCACGCTCCAGCAGGCGGGGTCTGGTTTCCCCGGCAAGCAAGGCCTCCACGATCAGATTGTCCAGATCCGGAGCGTACCTGGCCAGCCAGTCTTCCGCCAGGCCGCCGCCGGCATCGAGATGAATCCAGACCAGTTGATCCCCCGAAGCAGCCTTAATCTGTTCGGCATCGGTCAGGGGGGTAGCGCTGCCTTCGCCATCAAAAGCCAGAGCCTGTAAGAGTGCTGATTCGGTCCGCATGTTCGAGTTCCTCAAGGGGCGGGTCTGAGAACGCCGGCAGGTATCCTTTGCCAGATTGTTCGCAGGGTTTTTAACGGTTAAGTGTCTGTGCTCTCGCCATTAACTGACCGGCGGTTCGGAGCTTGTTTCAACGTCAAGGCTCGGGTCAAGGCGGTTCTGGAACCGCTCGATGTGGGCTTCTGCTGATTCCGGGCGAGAGACCCTGGCGACATGAAACAGGGCCTCACCTTCGTTCACCAGCGGCAGGTTAGTTTTGCCAATGACGATGCCGTCAAAGGGCGCCCGTGCAGGTTGTTCCTGTGCGCCGAAGGGGTCGGCGACGATTCCTAATATCTCATTTTCTTCGACCCGTGAGCCGAGTGGTTTGATCAACCTGACAATGCCGCTTTGTGGTGCCCGAATCCAGACGCTGGAATTTGTGGTGAACGTTTTTGCCGGTCGCTTACCTGTTGAGCCCGTCGGCAGCATGCCCAGCGCACGGATGACAGACATCACGCCCCTCACGCCGGCGCGGATCGCCACCTCGTTAAACCGCAGGGCCTCACCGGCTTCATACACAATCACGCTCATGCCTCTGGCTTCAACCGCTTTTCGCAAGGAACCATCAATGATGTCGCTTCCCAGAATCAGGGGAGAGCCAAAGGCGTGGGCCAGTCGTCTGGTCTCGTCGTCATCCATAACAGCCCGGATGTGAGGGAAATTTTCCCGATGTACCGCAGCGGTATGAAGGTCGATGCCATGGGTGCAATCGGCAATTACCTCGTTCAGAAAAAGATGGGCTAACCTCGAAGCCAATGACCCTGACTCAGAGCCTGGGAAAGAGCGGTTGAGGTCGCGTCGATCCGGCAGGTAGCGGGACTGGTTGATGAAACCAAAAATATTCACCACTGGCACAGCGATCAGCGTACCCCTGATCCGACTCAATGATTTTTGGTTGAGTACCCGCCGGATGATTTCGACGCCGTTAATTTCATCGCCGTGGATGGCCGCTGAGATAAAAAGACACGGCCCCGGCTTCTTGCCACGGATAACCTGAACGGGCATTTCCAGCTGGGTATGGGTATAGAGGCTGGGAACGGCAATTTCAATCGTTTTGCGTTGCCCGGGCGCTATGCTCTGCCCGCCAATAACTATGCTGTCTATGGATCTGGTCAATCTCAACCACCAATACGGTTCACGGTGTCCGACTGCTGAAGCTAATTGCCACCGTCGGGCCGTTTCTGACCCTTGGCCAAGAACAAGACAGACACCGATTGCTGAGTCATGTGAGCCTTAACGTTGTGTGCCTGCGAGATAGGAGCGGGCCGGGTCGACCACAGCACGATCTTTGATGGCATGGCGTCCAAGCAGCATCCTGAACAGCATGTCATCTCGGGAGGTCAGGGTCATTTCAATCGGCCACTGATGAGTCCCGATATTCAGCAGGGTGGCAATGACCCAGCGCTCCTCCTTATGACCTCCTGAATCTGTCACGGTGCGCTGATCCACAACGGGTGCCCGGCACCTCTGAACGGTTTCCAGATCACGCTGTTTCGGATGGAGATGAAATTCAACAAATTGTTGGCCGTTTTCAGTGTAGGGGGATACCTTGAAAGCGTGGAGCGCCGAAGTGCGTGCCCCGGTGTCTACTTTGGCCTTGATCTGAGCAATGCCCAGCTCCGGCAGGCTGACCCACTCTCGCCACCCCAGGACGATGTCGCCGTTCAACAAATTCTCTCCACTTAAACCTAGCAATTGCGCGCCATGAAGTTAGACTTTATATCCCATAGTCTGGCTGCTAGCCAAACCATTTTTAAGGAAGAAGCACTGACATGAAACTTGCTGTTCTCTCTAGGGCACCGAACGCTTACAGCACACGCCGGTTCAAGGAGGCAGCGCTGCAGCGCGGTCATGAGGTTAAGGTTCTCAATACGCTGAAATTTGCGATTGACCTGCGCAAAGGAATACCCGATCTCTACTTTCGACAGAAGCCGCTCAGTCACTATGACGCCGTGCTGCCGCGTATTGGAACGTCGGTTACTTATTTTGGCACAGCCGTCGTCCGTCAGTTTCAGCAAATGGACGTATTCTGTGCTAATACCGCCCACGGCATTCTTAATTCCCGGGATAAGCTTCGCAGCTTGCAGATTCTCAGTCGCCATCATATCGGCATACCAGCGACGACTTTCGTGAAGGACAAGAAAGATGTGATACCGGCCATTGAGCGTGTGGGCGGCGCTCCTGTTGTGATCAAGCTGATCGAAGGAACTCAGGGGATCGGCGTGCTCCTTGCTGAATCGAGGAAGGCAGCGGAAGGCATTATTGAGCTCCTGCAGAGTCAGAAGCAGAACGTCCTGGTCCAGAAATTTGTTGCTGAGAGTAAGGGAAAAGATATTCGTGCCTTTGTAGTAGGGGATCGGGTCGTGGCCGGTATGCGCAGAGTGGCGCAGGGTCAGGAGTTCAGGAGCAATGTGCACAGAGGCGGAGTTGCCGAGGCAATAGAGCTGGATGAGCAATATCAGGAAACTGCGGTACGAGCAGCACAAATACTGGGCCTCAGAGTTGCGGGTGTCGACATGCTGGAGAGTGCGGACGGTCCTCAAATTATGGAGGTCAATTCTTCTCCTGGGCTGGAGGGCATTGAAACCTGTACCGATCTGGATATTGCCGGTGCAGTCATTGACTACATCGCTGCGCAGGTTGATTTTCCGGAAATTGATCTAAGGCAGCGCCTGACGGTAAGCAAGGGATACGGCGTCACCGAGATCTATGTGCCAGAGGGCTCCAATTTTGTCGGAAAATCAATCAGTGAGACGAATTTAGGGGAGCTGGACATTAATGTGCTGACGCTCTATCGCGGCAACAAGGTGATACCCAACCCGCGGAATTCAAGGGTGCTCGAGCCGGACGACAAGCTGCTTTGTTTTGGCAAGATGGAGTACATGCGGGATATGGTGCCTAAAAAGGCCCGCCGCCGACGACAGCCGGAAGTGAAAGAACTGGTGACAGAACAGTCAGGTACAGCTCAGCTGCCTGAGCACGAAGAGTAGTCGTTATACTGCGATCACGAGCGTCCGTATCTTTTTGTGGAGATGATACTATGTGCCGTGGAAATTCGATTCAGAACCCTACTGCTCCCACTCGGAGAATTTGCTATGTCACACCCTCGACGATTTGCCTCAAAGCTACTGCTTGCTTTAGTTGCCAGTCAATTCCTGCAGGTACTGACGGCGCCTTCTGCATCGGCACAAGGTTTTGATGGCTTGAAGGTTTATTTCTGCGGCACCGGCGGGCCTTTGTTTAGCTCAGGGCGGAACCAGCCGTGTACGGCGGTTCAGGCAGGAGACTCACTTTACATGGTCGATAATGGCGTCGGGGGGTGGAATACCCTGCGTTCTGAAATGGGGGCACCGGTGCTGAACCTGAAAGCTATATTCATCACGCATTTACACAGCGATCATATCGCAGGTGTTGGTGAGGCCGCCGAGCAGAGCTGGATCAATGGCCGGGCGGAACCCTTAACGTTTATCGGGCCTGAGGGTGTAGATAAGCTGGCTGAGGGTTTCAACCTAGTTTACGAGCGGGACCGGGTGTTTCGCAAAGCACATCATGAGAATGAAAACGTTAAGTTTCCCCTTGATGCGGCGTTTATTCATTCAAAAGCCATGGACATCCCAGAGCCGGACGGATCTGCGATCGCACTGCAGGACGGTGAGTTAACTGTCACCGCTATCCGTGTGTCTCATGAGCCCATTGATCCCGCCTTTGGATATCGGTTCGATTACAGAGGGCGCTCGGTGGTCATCAGTGGTGACACCATTGCCTGGACGCCACTGGCAGACGCCGCTCAGGATGCTGACCTTCTGATCCACGAAGCGCAGAATAATGCGATGCAGCTTGCGCAATCCCGCATGGTCTCGCGTATCAACCCCCGTGGTTCGGCTCTGTTGGCAGATACAGTGACCTATCATACGGAGCCTGTTGAAGCATTGGAGCTTGCGCGCAGGGCAGGGGTCGACCTGCTGGTGCTGAGCCATTTGACGCAAGCGGGGTTTCCGGGTTTTCCCGATCGTTTTTTGGAGGGGACGGAGCAGGATGACGAGGTGGATTGGCTGCTGGCAGAGGACGGTATGACGATTTCGCTGCCGGCGGGTAGCAATGAGCTGACCGTCAATCCCTAATCGAGCTGGTGCACAGATGAAGTCACCAGAAGCCGCGCAACTTCCTTCAGAGAGCGTCTCGTCGGAGTTTAGACCCTATCTGACGTCCACCGGTCTGGCGGGTATCGCTATTGCGATGCAGCAATTGCTGCTCGCCTGGATTCTGATCGGCATCCTCGAGCTGCCTGCCAGTGAGGTCGGTCTGGTTCAGGCGGTTGTGGGTATCCCTGGGATCATCCTGATCCTGCTGGGGGGAGCCAAAGCCGATGGCATGGACCCCCGCGCTCTGCTGATAAAAGTCTATGTCTGCGCGCCAGTTCTGCCGCTGTTTCTTGTGGCCATGCTGATTTTTTCGCAGATCGCGCTCTGGAACATTCTGCTCTGGGGTCTGGGTATGAGCTTCGTCATTTCATACACCAGCCCGGCACAACAGGCTCTACTGAATCGGGTCGCGAGAGGCGAGGTGCAGAAGTCCGTCTCAGCCGCCTCTGCGATCGGATTTATTGTGCAGATCATGGGGCTGGCTGTGGCCGGCACGCTGGAAATACTCGGGCTGATTCCGGTACTGCTGATTCAGCTGGTCTGCTTTGCTTTGGCAGCGCTGATGGTCGCGCGAATCAGTCCGAGCGAACCAAAGGCAACTGCCAGAGAATCCACGCTGCTCCAGCTCAAGAAGGGCCTAACGGCGATTGCGGCTAGCCCGGTCATCGCGCAGGCACTTTCCATAAATTTCATATCTAGTATTTTCAACGCCGGATCTTTCATGACGGTATTCCCGTTCATTGTGCGCAGAATCTACGAAGGCGACGCGTTCCTGCTCTCTATGATGATGGTGATTTTCTATTGTGGCGCCACAATTTCCAGTCTCGCTATGATGCGCTTTATGCCGCTTGAGCGACCAGGCCGGATATTCCTTCTGATGCAGCTTTCCAGAATGTTCATCTTGGGAATCATGTGGCTGCAACCTGTTTTATGGATATTCGCGATTGCAGCCGTCCTGTGGGGAATTAATATGGGTGTCACTCTGACCCTCGCCAGAACGATCGTCCAAGAATCTGCCACAGAGGAATTTCGCGGCCGGATAATGTCGGTGTTCACTTTAGGCCTGCTTGGCAGTGCGCCGATTGGTGCGATCGTTCTGGGATTTATGATTGAAGTATTCGGTACACTCAATGCGCTGCTGCCGGCCATGCTGCTGTCGCTCGGGTTGTTTCTGTATGGCGTGTTCTTCAGCCGTGTCTATCATTACAAATCTCCGACAGATACTGCTGCCTCCTGAGGCGGTGGCTGTTGCGGCGAAAATTTTGCAGTCATGTCCGCGGCGTGTTCATATTAGCAGCATAATCTGTTTTCTTTCTTGAGCTGGCCAATTGAAGGCGAATTTCCCATGCAGTGCTGTCGAATTTTTTCTATTTTGTTCCTAACTCTGATCTCCGGTGTCGGAGTAGCGGCTGAGTCCTATACCGCGCCGCGGACGGAGTGGGGCGCGCCTGATCTGCAGGGGGTCTGGAATTTTTCCTCCAATACGCCCATGCAGCGCCCGCTTCAATACGGTGACCGACAGTTTCTGAACGCGGCAGAAATTGCAGAGCTTGAAGCCAGATCAGAGGCGAGAGACGAAGCCTCAGATGCGGCGATTCCCGGCACCGGCGTCGATGAAGCCTATAACGATTTCTGGATAGAGAGTGCTGGCCTCGGCCAGGAGAGACTGACGTCCCATATCATTTATCCGGCCAATGGCAGACTGCCCGCGTTGCAGGAAAACGCATACCGGCCAGTTCCCGGTCAGGCACCGGCGCGGCCGGTGCGCAGTGCACTGGGTGTCACCTTTGCAACAGATGGCCCTGAGGACCGCCCGCTGTCAGATCGCTGCATCATGGGTTTCAATGCCGGGCCACCGGTGAATCCGAGCTTTTACAACAACAATGTGCAGCTCGTGCAGAATCAGGATCACGTGGTGATTCTGACGGAAATGGTCCATGACGCCCGTATAGTGCCCCTGGATGGTCGGCCGCACGCTGATGCAGCCATCGGACTGTGGACCGGTGATTCAAGAGGTCACTGGGAGGGGGACACGCTGGTGGTTGAGACCCGGAATTTCAACGGTCTGACCCATTCCTTCTCCGGTCTGGGGAGTTCCGAAAACAAAGTGCTCGTGGAAAAATTCACGCGGGTCGCTGCTGACAGAATCGACTATGAATTCACCGTCATTGATTCTGACACCTTCACCGATCAGGTTGTCGGCCTGATCCCGTTCTACAAGGTGGCGGGCCAGGTTTACGAATACGCCTGCCATGAAGGCAACTATGGCATGGTCAATATCTTACGCGGTGCCCGCGTGGCCGACCAGGCCAGCAACAGTGAGTGAAGCGCGGGAGGCGCGTCTTCCGGATGAAGTGGTTCAAGATTGCCGTCCTGACTGTTGTCCCGCTGCTGGCGGCCACGCTCATTGTGCTCAGGATTACGGGTCTCGACCCGGGGCATCCGAGCTTTGAGGAATACGCCGAAGCCGGACGCTCGGCACGACCGGGATTGTGGTTGACCGGTGAGCGGATTCGCGAACCGGTGACGCACTGGGACTGGGTCAATCAGTTCGATGACCCTTTCGGCGAAAATGCCACGGCAATGGAGACCCGCACCTGGTACGGAATTCCTCATTCTGTTCGGGTTCTGCTCGTGCCGCGCGGTGAGGCGCTGTATCTGCAGTCCAGTGCTCAGACTTTCAGACTGAACCGGGACTTTCCCCACGGTAAGGCCTGGTGGGGGCATATAGAGCGTGACCCAAGGGTGCGGCTGAAAATTGACGGTAAGCTGTATGACATGACGGCTGTGCTGGTTCAGGATCGGGATGAAGTGGCCCGGCTGCGGGGCGGCGAGTCGCCGATTGTGAGGACCGTCGATGCCGAGGGCAACGAGCAGGTTACTGAAGAATGGCATTACTGGCGCCTGTTTCAGAGAAACGTGCCTGAGTATGGTGGTGACGAGTTCAGGACACTGTGACCATAACGGCTGAGAGTTCGGTCGCTGCAGGGAAGGGCGGAGAAAACAATAGGGAAGTGCAGGTAAACTCGGTATGATGGACGCGTAATCTGATAAAAAAGAAATATTAAAAATGAAAAGACTACACCGCAGCATCACCTTCAGAATTACCCTCAGATCCCTTCTTGCCAGCCTCGTGCTGTCGTTCTTCGGTTCCATTTCTGCCCAGGAGCCTGTGCGGATCGCGTTTATCGACCCTTTGTCGGGCACATTTGCTTCCATCGGCACCAGCGGTCTCAAGCAATTGCAGTACGCGGCAGATGAACTCTTCAACTCCAAGGGGGGGATTCTCGGCGGTCGCATGATTGAGATTGTCCCGCTGGACAATAAGCAGAGTCCTACGGATACCCAGATTCAGTTCAGACGCGCAGTAAGTGAAGGGCTGCGGATTATTTTTCAGGGTAACAGTTCCGCAGTCGCCAACACGCTGAACTCGACCATCAGCAGACACAATCGTCGGAACCCCGGGCAGGAGATTCTGCAGATCAACTACTCCGCGGTTGACCCGATTCTGACCAATGAGCAATGCAGCTTCTGGCATTTCAGATTTGACGCCCATGCGGTGATGAAGCTGAATGTGCTGACCGATTACATTGCCATGAACCCTGAGATTAAAAAGATTTATATCATCGGGCAGGACTATTCCTTCGGACAGGTGGTGTCGGACACATCGATTGAACTGCTGAGGGAAAAACGTCCGGACATTGAGATCGTGGGCAATGAGTTTCACCCAATCGGACAGGTCAAGGACTTTACGCCCTATGTCACCAAAATCGTTTCCTCTGATGCTGATGCGGTCATTACCGGCAACTTCGGTGCTGACATGGTGTCCCTGGCAAGATCGATAATCGACAGCGGGCTCGATATTCCCATCTACACGTTTTATGCGGCCTATGACGGCATTACCGCAACGCTGGGCGCGGACGGCGTCGATAAGATTTATCTGGTGCATAACGATGCTGGGAACCCGCTGCCCTCAGAAGAGCGCTTGGCGTACACCAGAAATTTCAAGCGGCTCAATCCGAACAATGACATGACGCAGTTTCGTATCACCAATGCACTGCAGATGCTGGTGCAGGCGATGGAAGCGTCCCAGAGTACAGATCCCTATGACATCGCCCTGGCCCTTGAAGACATGCGATTCACCAACATGAGCGGTGAAGAGCTGTGGATGCGCGGCGAGGACCATCAAATTATTCAGCCGCTGCATATTTCCGTGCACACGGACCAGAACATCGTCGTGGATGCCGATAACTCCGGATTTGGTCTCTACCGGGATTTCTCGGTGCCCGGAGACGAGACGGTGGTCGATCACAGCTGCCGCATGCGCAGGCCACGCCGCTAAGGCAAATAACCGCTGGCGGCGCCGTATCATGCTGGAAGTTTTTGTCTTCTCAACGCTCAATGGTCTGGTAACAGGTCTGCTCCTGTTCATGCTGGCCAGCGGACTGACGCTGATTTTCAGCATGATGGGGGTGCTCAACTTCGCCCACGCCAGCTTTTATATGCTGGGTGCCTACTTTGCGTATTCGATTTCCCTCAAGCTCGGATTCTGGGCAGGCCTTCTTGTTGCGCCGATACTGGTTGGGACATTTGGCGCCTTGGTAGAGCGTTACGCCCTGCGGCGGGTGCATGCCCATGGCCATGTGGCAGAGCTGGTGTTTACCTTTGGGCTCGCTTTTCTGATCGAGGAGGCCGTACAGTTTTTCTGGGGGGCCGATACCAAAAACTATCAGTCTCCTGACCTGCTGGATTTCCCTCTGTTCACCCTGTTTGGCCAGGAATTTTCAGCCTATCGGGGATTCATGATCACCATTTCAGTGGGGATTTTCCTGGCGCTGTATTACGTGCTTACGCGCAGCCGTATTGGCATCATCATTCAGGCGGCCATCACTCATCCTCACACCGTTGCCAGTCTGGGCCACAATGTTCCTCTGATTTTTATGGCGGTTTTCGGCGTTGGTACCGGGTTGGCAGGGGTTGCCGGCGTCATTGCCGGGCCGGTGTTGACGACTTTCCCCGGCATGGCTGTGGTCCTGGGCAGCATTGTGTTCGTGATTGTGGTGATTGGCGGGCTCGGCTCGCTGGGAGGTGCCTTTGTCGCTTCTTTGATGATCGGCCTGCTGCAAAGCTATGCCATTGCCTCGAATCTGGGGATGCCTGACCTGCTGAATTGGCTGGGTCTTGAGTTCTCACGAGACCACCCGCTCAACGACCTCTGGACGTTGACGCTGCCGCAGATTGCGCCTGTCCTGCCTTTTCTGCTGCTGGTGCTGGTGCTGATCTTCCGGCCGACGGGCCTTGCCGGAAAGCGAGAGGAGTGATGTGCTGATGGGTAAGTTTGCCGCCTGGGTTGGCTATCTCATTGTTCTGCTCGGCCTGCCGCAGCTGTTTGATTCTGTGCTGGCCATAACCATCTTCAATCAGATGGCGATCGCCATTGTCTTTGCGCTCAGCTACAACATGCTGCTGGGTCAGGGCGGGATGCTTTCATTCGGCCATGCGGTGTATTTCGGTCTCGGCGGATTTATGGCGGTCCACGCGCTGATCATGATTGAGTTTGAAACGGTGTATTTCTCCATTACCCTGATCCCGCTGGTGGGTGGGCTGATCGGGCTGATCGCCGCGGTTTTTGTCGGCAGTTTCTCCACGCACAAAGCCGGGACTGTGTTTGCGATGATTTCACTGGGCATCGGTGAACTGGTGGCCGCTTCGTCATTAATTTTTGTCAGTTTTTTTGGCGGAGAGGCGGGAGTCAGCGCGGATCGCACTTTTGGCCCCCCCTTTTTTGGAGTCGAATTCTTCCAGGATGTGGAGATCTACTACCTGAGTGCCGGCTGGGTTTTTGTTTCAACCGTGTTCATGTATCTGTTTACCCAGACGCCTGCCGGACGCATGGCTAATGCGGTTCGCGACAATCCCGAGCGGGCCGAATTTATTGGCTACAGCGCCCGGCGCGTGCGCTTTATCTCGTTCTGCACCTCAGGGTTTTTTGCGGGCGTGGCAGGTGGGCTGTTTGCGCTGAACTATGAGTTTATTACCGAAGAAAACCTGAACGCGGTGACCTCAGGCCGGGTTCTGCTGATGGCCTATATTGGCGGTCTTGGTTACTTTATCGGACCCATCATCGGCGCAGTTGTGCTGACACTGATGAACTCCCTGCTCAGCAACTACACCGAACTGTGGATGCTGTACCTCGGCATGATGTTCGTGCTGACTGTGCTGTTTCTGCCAAGGGGGTTCGCCGGTTTCATCATGATGCATCAGACCGCGTGGTTGCGGGGCAAGCTGTCTTCATTGTTCCTGCCTTACCTGATTACTGGCACGCCGGCGATCATGTTCGGTGGCTCGATTCTGGCTGCCATCGAAATGCTGCACCATGAGGGCGAGCCCTTCGGGTTCCTGTTTCTTACCCTGGATTCCGGGAATACGCTGCACTGGTTGGCACTGGCTGCCGTTGGAGCTGCCTCTTACTTTGCCTGCCGGCGTTCTCTCGGGCAGCTCAATGTCGCCTGGGAAGAAGCGAACCGGATGGATAATCCGACCGAAGGTGGTCCGGGCTGATGAGCATTCTGTCTCTGCACAATGTGAGCAAGTCTTTCGGAAAGACCGAGATTATCCGTGGTGTGAATCTCGACATTCAGGCCGGAGAGCGTCACGCCATCATCGGGCCGAACGGTGCAGGCAAATCCACCCTGTTTCACTTGATCAGCGGCAAATATCAGCTCAGCTCAGGTCGGATTACCTTTCGCGATCAAGAGATTCAGAACCGTCCGCCTTATGAGATTGCGCGCCTCGGCCTGGCCAGAAGTTTTCAGGTGACCAATATCTTTCCGCGACTGTCGGTTTTTGAGAATGTGCGCTGTGGCATGCTGTGGCAGCAGGGTCTTGGCTACTCGTTCAGGCATTTACTTGGCCGCCAGACGGAACTCAATGCGCGGGCCATACACCTGCTTGAAGAGATCAATCTGGCCGACCGTGCCGATTTTCCGGCCGAGGAGCTGGCCTACGCACAGCAGCGTGCGCTTGAGCTGGGCGTCGCCATTGCCAGCGGTGCTGATCTGATTATGCTCGATGAGCCGGTCGCCGGCATGAGCCTCAGCGAGGCGGAAGCGGCGGTGTCGTTAATCCGGAAAATTACAGAGGGCAAAACTCTGGTGATGGTTGAGCACGATATGAACATCGTGTTTGATATTGCGGACAGAATTTCGGTGTTGGTCTATGGCGAAATCATTGCCAGTGATTCTCCGCAGGCGATCAGGGCAAACCCCAAAGTGCAGGAGGCCTACCTCGGTGAGGCGGCACTGGCAGCAGCGGGAGACAATGATGCTTGAGGTGTCGTCGCTTAACGCCTACTACGGTAAAAGTCATATTCTCCGGGGCGTCGAATTCAACGTTCAGGAAGGTGAGATCGTCAGTCTGCTCGGGCGCAATGGGGTCGGCCGCTCCACCACGGTGAAATCAATTATCGGAGAAGTCAGCCCCGTCGGCTCGATTAAATTTAAGGGTGAGGAAATTGTAGGCAGGCCCAGCTTCGAGATTGCCCAGCGGGGATTGGGATATGTACCGGAGAACAGGGAGGTCTTTCCGACTCTCACTGTCAGACAAAATCTGATGCTCGGCATGAAGAGCGGCCAGAGTAATCCGCGCTGGAACATGTCTGAGATTTTCGAGATGTTTCCCAATCTGGCGGAGCGCGCGGATGTTCCCGGCGGGGTGCTGAGCGGCGGAGAACAGCAGATGCTGAGCATGTGCCGCACGCTAATGGGCGACCCCGACATGATCATGATCGATGAGCCTACGGAAGGACTCGCCCCAAAAGTGGTTGAGCAGGTTTCCCGGTTGCTTGAAAAAATTGCGTCCAGGGGGGTGGCCATTCTACTGGTGGAGCAAAAGCTGAATGTTGCTATACGGATCTCCCACCGATTATACGTGATGGGCCACGGCAAAATTGTTTACGAAGGAACGCCGGCTAGCCTGAAGCAGGCAGATGACATTCGTTCCGAATGGCTTGAGGTCTGAACGATTCAATTGGCACTGCGGCATTTGCCGATATATTCATGACCTGGTGGCGCGCGCTGGGATATCGTCTTGCAGTTCCCTGGGCTAACCGGAGGCGAACCCACTGATGATTTCAAGCTGATTAATTACCACATCTGAAACTGAGAGTAGCTGACTGCAGGGCATGTCGCAGTCGGGGTAATCTGCCTCATGGTCTTGCTTGTACTCTACGCCTGGGGACTGAGACAGGCGAACCCTCTGATTGAGGTGCAAGCAAAGCAGCAGACGTCGGAGCCCTGATCGTGCTCAATGAATGAAGTGTGTTCGTCCCTTGCGGTCTAAACAGGCGGGTCAATGTGCTGATTAATCGAGCTGTTTAACCGAAACCAGCCAGCAACTGAATATCGATTTCTGGCAGTGGGCAAGACTTCATGGCTGAACTCCTCGCTGAGAAAGAGAACCAGCGTTGCGAACATCGGAGTCACCTTGACTAACTCCGTTCCATCTTCCGGCGAGTAAATGACCAATTCTCCACCCTGATTTGGTTCCCAACCCCGGTTCAGATAGGTCACCAGTGACAGAACGCGATTTGCTTCTCCTTTGAACGCGTCAAGATGTTCGCGATAAAAGTCACCGTTCTGGTAGTGCGAGAAATGACTCTCGAAAGAGAACAACCCGAGAAAGAGACGACGATTTAAGTAGGATTGCAGACGTTGTGCCCAGGCCAGCCACTGACTTGAGGCAGAGTCAGATTCTTCGATCCAGTGGATTCGGTCTCGTCGCACGAACTGATTGCGAGTCTGGTCTTTGCCGCGCCCGGTGGCGGCTTTGTGAAATTCACGACTCTCTATCTGAGCCAACTGATCGACCAAGCCGTCAGCTATGTTGTCGGGTAATGCTGCCGGCAGGTAAACGTATCCTTTGGTTTCAAGCCCGCTAGCTATTTGCTCGAATAGATGGTCCTCTGGGGGAGGCATCCTCCGCAGGTGCGTATGGGTTTTTTTCATAGGCTTCGTTGTACTGAGCAGGTGGAATATAGACTTTATGGCTTCTGAGTTCTGGGCGCTGTCCAGAAACTGCGACAGAGTCTAATTGCTTATTTCAGACAGTACTACATGTTATTTACCCGAGCATTGTTTCCGATTTATACTCGCGCGCCCTTTGATTTTGGCGGATTTCTAGAGATGCTTGCCACGATTAGCCGTGTTTCCACTTTACTGATTGGAGTCGCGCTGCTGCTTGTGGGACATGGCTTGCATTTGGCAGTGGTTCCGCTCAAAGCGCAGCTGTTCGGGTGGAGCGAAATTCATATCGGATGGTTAGGCTCGCTCTACTTTGTCGGGTTCATATTGGGCTGTTTCTCTGTGCCTGCTTTGGTTACGCGTATCGGTCACATAAGAGCCTATGTCTGCATGGTCGCTTTGATGACAGCATCCATACTGGGTCTGGCGCTCGGAGATAATTTCTTGTTCTGGATCCTGCTTCGGGTGATTTCCGGGGTGTGCATTGCCGGGCTGTATCTCATAATTGAAAGCTGGTTGAATGAGCAAACGAGTAGCCCCGTTAGGGGGAGCGTGTTGGCTGTTTATACAATTGTGGTGTTGAGCGGCCTAGCGACCGGAAACCTGCTTCTGAATACTGCGCCCATTGACGGACCAGCGCTGATCATTGGCTCAGCGATACTAATCGTGATCGCAGCTATTCCTGTCTGCGTGACGAGTTCGCCTGAACCACCACAGATTCCGCGTGCGAGGTTTTCCCCTCTGCTGGTCCTTAAATCGTCTCGCGCAGCGAGTATCGGTTCGTTTATTGGGGGCCTGGCGGTCGGCGTCATCTATGCGTTGGGTCCGGTTTATGGACTACAGCGTGACCTGAATGTGATGGATATCAGTGTCATGATGGCCATGGCAATAGCGGGTGGGGGGGTGTCTCAATTTCCGCTAGGTCGGCTGTCTGATCGTTTTGATCGTCGTCTCGTGATCCTGCTGTGTTTGGCTCTCGGGGCATGCGTAGCCATGACCGCGCTGGTCAGACAATCCATTTCTGTTCCATTGATGATGATGCTGCTGGGCGCAACGGTTATGCCCATCTATGCGCTCAGTCTGGCGCAAGCGAGCGATAACACCAATCCGGGAGATTTCATCAAAGTCGGCACCGGTCTGTTAATGATGAATGCGCTGGGCTCTGTAGTTGGCCCTCTGCTCGCTTCTCAATTGATGCATCGGTTCGGGCCGCAATACTTTTTTGTCTATCAATTTGTCATTCTTTTTGCCGCGGCCTGGGCTGTCGTTTATATGGTCCGGAGTAAACCGCCTTCCTCAGAACCAAATCGCGATTTTGAACTAGCAACTACCGCTGCAGCGCAGGCGGCATTTTCTCTCGATCCTCGTGCTGACGAGCAAGATTTTCTTAAGCGCGCCAGCCCGTTTGCTCGGCCTCGGCAATCGTCTCACCGTTGCCTCCGAAATCTGGCGGAAGAGAAACAAATTTAGGCAGCCCATCTGCTAAATCCATCACCCGTTCACCGTAGAAGATATGAAAGCTCGGCTCGAAGGTTAAGGAGTCTTCTGCGCTTGCCAGAGTCATGGGATAGACGACCGTCATCCCGAGTGAGGGTTTCAGATTTGCGACACAACCACCGCAAACGCGACAGGAAAGACGTCCGCTGGCGTCAGATTGTTCGCTCATCAGAGTCTCACCCTCAATTTTGACGCTGCTGGAAGGCCAGACGCTGAAAGCATTAATGGGCGCGCCGTGCCATTTGCGGCATTCGAGGCAATGGCAATAACCGCTAACTGCTGCAGGTCCTGATACTGCCACCTGAACGTTGCCGCAGTAACACTGGCCATGAGATTTTGAAGAAGTTTCTGACATAGCGCTTCCTTTTTCTAGCGTTCACTTAATCAATGATAGTCGCGCAAATTCACGATCGATGGAACCCTTTTTCTTTTTAAGCTTGCTTCTGTAGTTGCTAAATGTCCGAGCCCTGCTATGGTTTCCTCTGTCTGTAAAGTTGGAAAAGTTCTATGGCCGGCTCAACTATTCTCAAGCTCCCATTGCTCACCCTGTTGTTTTTCGTCGTTTCGCTGTCGGCCTGTCGTCAGTTGGATCCTAAGCTCACCGTCTTGTCGTTTAATATTCGTTACAACACTCCAGCGGATGGAGAGCACGCCTGGCCATATCGCAAGGACAGAGTGGCCAGTGTTATTCGGTTCCACAAAGCTGACCTGATCGGAATGCAGGAAGTGCTGCGCGATCAGATCA
>Ga0255743_10001258_pt1 | contig 21920 bp, 15 predicted proteins | sample 101ome_19_FD_179950 | JGI IMG/M metagenome (GOLD analysis project Ga0255743, IMG submission 179950) | Coastal salt marsh microbial communities from the Groves Creek Marsh, Skidaway Island, Georgia - 101405AT metaG (version 2) | ecosystem: Environmental > Aquatic > Marine > Intertidal zone >... | reverse complement strand
GGCGCCGAAACCTCCGTCGTCGACGACGGCGCGTGATCCACGAGCCGGTGGCGGGGAGGCGACGACGACGACGGAGAGGCGTGAGAGACGCGATGCGTCGACGTCAACAACGACTCTAGAGGCAAGACGACAACAACAACATAGACGACCGACGACGACGACGACGACGACGGAAAGAGGACGCGACGGGGATGCAGCACGACGGCAAACGATGCACAGTTCGAGGTTGGATCGTACCGGTGACGGTGCGGTCGTGGTGGAGGTGCGAGAGACGACGATGAAGACGACGGAGAAGACGCGCGCGACGCGACAGCCGAAATCAAATCCGACGAACGAACCAAAGACGAAGAGAGCGAAGACGACGCGGCGAAAGGCGGCGCCGACCGCGGGTGCGGAGGCGTTTGAAATGGCGTGTGAACCCGGACGAGGATGCGCGCTGGAGGATCTTCCTGATGGATGGTTGGATTCAGAAGCCGGGGCGTCGGTTATCGAGGCGTTTCGACGTCGGTGCGAGGAAGTCAAGGTTGGTGAGGGCGACGACGATGACAACGACGACGAGGGTGGATGCTGTCTCGGTGTTTTATCGCGGGATTGCGTTCGATGCGGATTGGAGATTTGGTTCGGGTACTCAAGTAACTTTCGCGACGTCGAGGCGAGCGAAAAGAAAAAGGCGAGAGCAGCGGCAAAAAAGTTTACTCTGGCAGATGACGTCGTGTTTCTAGACGCGGACGACGACGACGCGCAGAGTGGTGTACAGAGCGACGTCGTTGGTTTCGCAGTTTACTTTCGCGATAGTAATGAGGCTTACTTTTTGAGGCGAGATGATCAATTTACAAAGGATTGTTTGACAAAGCTCTTTGCGACTCGTCGGGTGTCGACGTACCACGCGCAAAGGGTCGTTCGAGCGGCGATGGACGCCGGCGCGGCGATCGATCCTTCGACGGTGCGCATGTCCGACTGTCGCCTCGACGCGTGGCTCATAAATCCAGACAGTGGTTTCGACGGTGGCCTCGATGTAGTCGCGAGCGCGTTTCAACGCGCATCGCCAAGAGACGCGGCCGATGCGCTCGCACGATTACGCGACGACGTACGCAACGCACTCGACTTTTGCGTCCAAGGCGCGAACAGGCATCGTAGAATTGCGGCGGCTAGGCGCGTCGAGTCGCGTGTCGCGGCTGGTCTCGGCGTGCTCGAGTACTATGGCATCGGTTTCGATCGCGACCGAGCGGGGGAGATGAAGAATGCAGCAAGCGCTCGAATGGATGCCCTCAACGCGAAAGCAAAGAACGACTTTGGCGTCGACATCAACCTCGCGAGCGCGCAGCAGGTTGCGGATGTGCTTTTCAACAAGCTCTCGCTCCCTCATCCCGGCGCGCACGCTGCGAAAGGGTCGAAAACGTCTCACATATCTACATCCGTGGAGGTGCTCACTTCTCTTGCCGAGCGGCATCCGTTTCCGCGCCTCGTTTTAGATTTCAGAGGCGCTCTTAAGGAGCGAGCCATGTGCGATGGATACGACAGGTCAGCGTCGGCACACGGTGAGGACGATGATGAATATCGCATCCACACTCAGTGGAACAACACAAAGACCGCAACCGGACGTCTGTCGTCGAGCTCGCCAAACGTCCAACAAGTCGGTCGAGGATCGATGCGAAACGCATTCGTGCCGGCGCCTGGTAAAATATTTTTAGCGGCTGATTATAGCCAGATTGAGCTCAGAGTTTTAGCGCACCTGTGCGGGGAGGAAAAGTTGATATCGATGTTTAAAAAAGCCGCTGATGAGGGCGGCGACGTCTTTGTCGCAATCTGGAATGCTGGTAAGAATCTGCCGCCAGACGCACCCGCAGAGCCGGGTACTAGAGACATTGCAAAGAGAACGGCGTACGGGATCCTTTACGGACAACATGCCGCGGGATTGGCTTCGAAACTGAACATCGGAAAGGAAGAAGCGCGCGGATACATTGACGCGTTTCATCGCGCTTTCCCACGCGTGCAGACTTGGATTGCCCGCGTGTTGGAACAAGCCGCCAAACAAGGAGCGGTGGTGCTTCCAATGTCTGGGCGTCATCGATCTCTTCCAAAGATACATTCAAAAAGCTTTGGCGAGAGATCTGAAGCGCAGCGACAGGCGGTGAACAGCGTCATACAGGGCACGGCGGCGGACATGATGAAGATGGCCATGTGCAGATGGTTTTCCGCCGTCGGTCACGGATCATTTGCCCCAGACGTTCCCGCGCACTCGGTCGATTCGACTCGCATTCGGCTCGTCGCACAGATTCACGACGAATTGCTCTTCGAGGTTGATGAATCGTACGTCGATGAGGCTTCTGACGCGATACGATTATGCATGGAACGCGCCATGACGCTCTCCGTCCCGTGTCCAGTCAAGATTGCCATCGGACCCTCCTGGGGCGAGCTCGAGGAGCGACGACGACTCGGCTAGAGATTTGATAGATTTTACACACAGATTTTGTTATCACAAATAGGTTTAGCGCCGGCATCGCACCGGTAATCACTTGTCAAAGTATTGCGAAGTCGAGTTCGCCACATCCGCGCTGCGGCCCATCTTCTCCAGCTTTTCGCTCGTCGTCAAACCACTCGTGCCCATGAACGCCGCTCGAAGCACGTCATTCGTACACGGGTCCTCCACCGAGCACGCCGGCTCGTCTCCCGGCTCTTGCGTCGCCAACCTCGCCACAAGTTTCTCGCTCTGCGCCCGCGCGTATTCCCGACGATCCGAATCGCAGTCGAACATCCCACCCTTACACTTGAACGAAGCCGCTTCGTCGCGCTTCTTCATGTACTCGGTCACCGCGGGATCCACACGAACGAGATCGATCGCCTTCGCATCCGGGGCGACGACGGTGAACGAAGCCGTCGCGATGATCGCAGCCGCGATCGACGATACCGACAGCACCGTCCGTGCTGCATCGTGTTCACGCCTCGTCACCATCGTCAACTTATCCGTCATCTTTGACGACGCTCTCGATACGCGCTTCGCTTCACGGCGATCCCCGCGCCGCGACGGCGCGACGGCGGCGCGGAAGCGCATCGCACACGTCGCTTGCATCGTCGTCGCGCTCGTTCGTTCGGTCGTTCGGTCGGTCGAGCGTAGTTGTGTAGTGATAGCGAGTGACAGCTGCGGCTTTTTTGAAAACGGTCTTCACAACTCGACGAAACGGACGGACCGACGGACGGACGGACGGACCGACGGACCCCGTGGGCGTCTCTCTGTCCACGGAAGACGCGCTCATCGGTGAATCGTTCGCGGGACGCGACGCGCGTCGGATCGAACGAGAAACGCGTCGTTCGGTCGAGGTGTGAGTCCCGTCGAGAGCCTCGTCGGTAGTTTATCTGTCGTCCGAGAAAAGGATGAAACGCCGCGCGTCGACGGCGACGACGACGACAGGATCGCTCAAACGCGCGGTGGAGGACTTTGGTGGGGACTTGCGTGAATCTTTGGATGAGCTCGGGCGAAACTTGTCGTGCGCGATATGCATGAGCTTGCCTCGGAAACCGGTGAAACTGGCGTGTTCGCACTACTTTTGCGTCGAGTGCATCGAGACGCTGTTTACCAATCCGAAAGCGACGTGTCCGACATGCCGAGCGCCGTGTAGAAAACGGGAGTCTAGAAGAGATGAGAGGTTTGAGGAGATTGTCGAGGCGTTCACGGGTGTGCTGGCGTGCGCGGCGCGCGCGATGGATGTGGACGAGGTGCCGTTTGCATCCCAGATTCCGAGGGAACAGCTCAAGGCAAACGGAGTGGGTAAGCAGGCGAGACGAACGAGCGTGAGCTTGTTGAAGAACCTTCGTGCGAATATGAAACCGTTGGCGCCTGTGGCACTGCCGAGTGGGACGCACGAAGATCAAGGGAAGGAACCTGCGAGCAAGAGGCGTAAACAAGCGGGAGCGTCCTCTTCGGCGGCAAACAAGACGACCGACGAGGAGCGACAACGACGACTCTGGACGGGACCCGTGATCGATCCGAGCGCAAAAGTTCAAGGTGAGCACAAGTGTGCGTTTTGTAAGCGTGGCTCTGAGGTTGGTGAAGATGTACAAAATTTCAAGGAGGGTAAACAGAATGTGTGGAGTCACGTAACGTGCGCGCTGTGGGCGCCCCAATGCGTCAACGCCGGTGGGGAACCTAAAGGCTCGACGCCGAATCTCATCAATGTGTGCAAAGAGGCCCGTCGAGCAAGTCGATTGCGTTGCGCGCACTGCAAGAAGAGCGGCGCAGCAGCAGGATGTTTCAACGGATCGTGTCGCAAGTCTTATCACATTTGGTGCGCTCGTCTCGCTCACGGCACCACGTTTGACGACGTCGATTACAGTCTCACGTGCGGTCCGCACTCGATAACACAATCGACACCAACGCACACAAGACCGCGAGTAGAATTGGATACAAACCTCGAACGATTGGCATCTGTAGCGCCCAGCGACTCATCTTACGATTTGATTGGTGGTCGTAATCCGCCAAAGCCACACATTGTTGGATCACACTTGACTGCTTCTGAGAAAGCGTTGCTGCTCGCGTTTTGTGACACTTTCGACTGCGTGCGCGAACTTAGTGTGACGTCGCAGACGACGCACGTCGTCATGGGCAAGTCGAAATTGACGAAAGAGATGTTTTTGAAGACTAGAAGTGAGAAGTACTTTTTTGGCGTCATCAATGGATGTTGGATCTTGAGCTCTGCTTGGATCCACGAGTCGAATCGTGCGAACGAAATGGTTGATGAAGAGCAATTTGAAATTCAAGGCGATACGCTCGGTAACGAAGGTGGACCGAAGCGCGGGAGACTCGTGCCAGGAGCACCGATATTTACTTCAGCGCACTTTATCTTTGCCGGCGCATTTGGAGTCAAATCATTGGAACCGACGATGATGTTTGCTCGTAAGGCTGGCGCAACGACTTCACGCATTGTAGATGTTGAAGATGACACCGCCATTGCGGCGCAGAATGCAGATATTCAAGCGACTTCTGCTAACCAAGTTTTCATCATCGTCGAAGACGGCGCGATGAAAACGGCAAAGCGACGTCGGTTGATTGAACGCATCGTCCCCTTTGCGAAAACATTTAGAAACACCGCGGCCATCTTGCCAATGAGTTGGCTGCTCGATAGCATATCGCGTCGTGAGATGAGCGAGTTTGAATCCAATACGATTGAGGCGTTGGAAAACGCTTCAGTCGCGGCGTAACAAGCGCGACGCATGTACGATATGAAACCATTGATTGGAATGCAGTATACTACTAGACTTTTATTGATGATGTTGATGCGAATTCACTAATAAATATTTCCTACATGATGACAACCACGACTTGGTCGCGGCGCTGCCGATTCAGCCACGATGTGTGGAGCGTGACCTGTGTCTGCGGTCCCTTTGCCAGGTGAGCGGTTTGCACGACCGATGCCAAGGCGTGGCCGTTCGTGGGATCATTCAAATCTCTAGGGATCAGACAGGAAGAGTTTGCGCCTTTCCGATAATGGTTGTCGTCACGTGTTTGACCCCCGGTAAACTTAAAATCGAACCCAGCACCGGCACCCTCTTCAAGAAAATCAACACCGTCGGGAAGAAGGCGCTAAACAGCGCGATGAACCCGTACCCTTCCACCAACAACCCAAAAAACGGCCATCCGTACAGCACCAACAACAACCCAAAGATGAAGCAAAACGCCCCGCGCTGATTCCGCGGTCTCAAGAAAAACTTCACCGTCTGCTTCGGTCCAATCGTCAGCGTCACCCCCGACAGAAACATCAGGTTCCCCATCGCCAACAGCCCTCGGTCGAAGAAGAACAACACCCCGAGCACGGTAAATCCGCACCCAAAGCTCGTCAAACCGATACCAATCTCTGCGCCAACCACCGAAGAACCGGTCGCGAGACACGGCGAGACGCGTTTCGGGTCAGTCTCTCTTCCACACGAAGAAACGCATTTCTCCTCGCTCATCCGTCCTCTCGGTCCGCATTCCGCGTCGTCGCCATCGTCGTCGTCGCGATCGTCGTCGGAATCATTCACGCACTCTTTCTGTCATCCATCGCGTTCGCGCCGCGCTCGGTCGCGTCGCGTCGTCTTCTCCCGTCGCTCGTCCTCCTCGGTCGCGCCCTCGGCGATCGCGGTCGTTTCAACGGTCCAAATGTCCGATTATGCTGAAACCGGTCGATTATTCTACCGGTAAAACTGAAGTCGATCGATGACTGATTCCACGTCGGATTGCTGTCGTCAATCAACGCCGCGCGCGTCCGTCCACGCGCGACTCGACGGCGACTCGACGGCGATGAACATGGAAAAAGCGGCCGACGCGGTCGCGGACAAGGCTGAGGATGCGCTGCATAAGTTGAAGTCGTACGTGCAGTTCGGAACGGCGCCCGAGGTGCTGTTGAGGATTCGCAAACAGTTCCGGTTGGGGATTCCGATCGCGCCGGACGTGGTGATCACGGCGGGAACGGACGTGCCGCTGCAAAAGGAGAATGACGGGAATTCGTTTGGACGGGAGGTGTTCAGTTACAAACCCAACTTGCAGTGGAAGGTGACGGATTCGTGGTTTAACGGCGACATCAACGTTGACACGCGCAAGAGCACGATTTACTATGAAAAGTGCTTTGATTTTGACCCGCTGACGTTGAAATTGAGCGGTAACTTTGACTACGAGGAGAAGGAGCCGTACATTGGTTTTCAGTTTCTCACCACGTCTGGCGTGACGTCGCCGTCGACCGAAAACGGTTTTTCGGTGAGAAAGTCTGTTCAAATTACCGAGAACGAATCCATGGCGCTCTCGACGGACTTTGAGGCGAGCCTCAAGCTCGGTGCGACGACCATGGGCACCAAGTCGAAGAAGATGAAGACGTCTCCGGCGACTGTTGATTTCCACAAAATCGTCTTTGACCTCTTCATCAAGTAACGAGTGAGTTAAAGACGCATCCGCAAACGCGCTCGTCTGACGACGAGACTTTTGGCGCAGATTGGAAGTTAGAATGTCCTTCTCGAAGAGAAAGGTAGCGACTCATCTAAGTAAGTTCCATTTTAATAAGCATGTACCGGTACTTAAATAACGACTGGCGTCGACGTGAACTCGGAGTGTTTTTCGCGGCGACTTTGTTATCCTTTTGCGTTGTGAGATATACCCATAATCACTGCTTCATTGTTTCTTTTGCCGTTGATTGTCGATGACGTAAAGCGTTTTCCATTACTACAAGTCTTTTCTTCATCGATTTTTTTTATACGAAACGATCGACAAAGTTATTTTTCAGGCGTTTTCCAACTGTCTCAATTTTATACAACACGATCGACAAAGTAATTGAGGCGCAAAAGGTACTCTTCCGATTGACACGAATCGTAGGTCCACGCTAGCGTGCTGCACGTCGTCGCAGATTGTCCGATCGTACGGTAGATAATATTAAAAGAATCGTCAAGATGTAGAATATCTACGCGTCAAACGAGAGAGCAATCGATCTTGCCGACCTCGACAAAGTTTGCGCCGCTAAAAGTCTTAGCGACGACGTCGCGTTGAGACTTGTCCAACTTGTTTGGGAATTGCACCTGGAAAGTGATGTGCAAATCACCAAACTTTTTGAACTGGTTGTGCTTTGGTAAGCCTTCGCCCGGGATTGTCATCTTTGCAAACGGAACGGTGACCCCATCGCGCGCGATGACGACTTCGTGGCCGTCGTAGTGGGTGAAGACTTTGGAAAATCCATTCAAGGCGTCGACGAGAGAGATTTCGTACGTCATGTGCAAATCGCTCGCGCCCACTCGAGTAATCTTATTCTGCGCGTCGTACGCCGTTTTGACGATAAACTGCAAGTCACCCGGATCGCCATCAATCATGGCGTCGCCTTCTTCAAAGAAGAGAACCTCGTGTCCGTTTGGAACGCCCGGATCGACGTCCACCGTCAAATCCGCGCCCTCTCGAACCAGCTTTACATTCGGACAGTCTTCGCATTGCTGCTCTGCGTACTGCTGATACATCCCTGGTCCAACTTGTCTTGTCACAAGTTTCTGTTTGCAGTTGCACTTTCTCGTTCCTCTGGCGCTCTTCGTGACCAACTTTTCGCGTCGCACTCGCACGCTCGCTCCGAGGTACACCTCCTTCACAGACATGGTCAAGTCCACGCGCACCGTCGGCGCCTTGGGCGTCTCTGGTTCGCCGTCATCGTGACCAAACCCAAATCCACCGAATCCACCGCCGAAAAACTGACTAAATATGTCTTGCGCTCCGCCTCCTCCTCTTCCGCTCGCCCCGCTCGCTTCGTGTTGCTTCACGCCCTCCTCTCCGTAACGATCGTAAATCCGGCGCTTCTCCTTATCGCTCAGCACTTCGTACGCCGACGAAATCTCCGTGAACCGTTTCTTCGCCTCTTCATCGTTCGGGTTTTTATCCGGGTGATATTTCAGCGCCAATTTTCGATACGCCCGTTTGATTTGCGACTCATCCGCCCCCCGGGAGACACCCAACGCGGCGTAGTAATCTTTCGATCCAACCACGACGCCAACACAGGTTGCGCACGCGATCGCGACACACAGTATGAAAAGTCGGACGACGCGCTTCGTCATCGCGGTACTCGTCGTCGATCGACGCGCGAACGATGCCCTGGACGTCCGCGTTCGCGTTCGTCGAGACGGCGTGGATTCGTCCTCCATGGTACCCGATGGCGGCGGCGGTGACTGAAGATCTGAGTGCACTGCATCTTGTCCCTCCCTCCCCAGTGGGGAAGACAGAAATGCGGACGCGTAGCGTTGGATGGTTTTGTCTAACGTGTGTTCAATACAAGACGTGTGATTGATAACCCGCGCGTGCGCTCACGCGACGGATGACGGAAGGGTTGGGGTTCTGGCGTTTGGCGTCCACGCGTGAGCGAGCTCGAAAGGGACGAGAGCGTCGGAATCGAGCGCTTGCGCGAGCGGAACGGCCAAGGCTTGGTAGTTGTGACGAAGCAAGGATTCGAGCTTGCGAAACTCTCTGACCCAGGCGCTGGCGTTGTCGCTAATTTGCCGTGCGTGTGATGGATTGGCTTCGGCCCATTGAATGCGATCGATGAGGTCGTGGAGGTCCTCGGAGACGGGGATGTAGTGCACCCACGGCGTGAGCGAGTCAAAGTAGGAATCCTTCATGGACGTCTCGTGGTGCAGGAGGACGCCCGGCATGGAGAGCTTGGGAATGACACCGCTCCAGGTTGTGCCGCCACCGCCACCAATGTCTAAGTGATACTTGAATTTGCCGAAATCTTTCGCCGACATCGATTGCGTCGCCTCAAAACCGAGCTCCTTGCCAACCTCGACGACGGGATCGAGGATGTTCGCCCACGTGTAAAAGCGGGCGTCGATCAACTCGGGGTGCAGTTTTGAGAGGAGCACCGTGCGTAACCTCGGGCCTATGTCTGGAGAGTCGACCATTGCGCGCATGGCGGCTTGTCTGTCTTGCGAATGCATCAACTTTTCCATGAATTGCTTCGCGTCTGGCTTGTGACTGCTAAAGGCTTCATTGAGAAAGGGATAATCGCTCCCGCGCCAGACGGCGCGCGGAATGAGATTATCCCATTCGTACTGGCTCCTGTCGTCGACCGCATCGATGCTAAATAATCCGTGATACCTACACGCCGCCTTGTACAGGTCGTCCTTGCCGCAGTCGACCGCCGCAGAATACTTTTCCTCCGGATATTGAAGAAATTCGCACAGCGGCTCGTTTGAGTTCAACCGCTTCTTCTCCAGCGCCGCCGAAATGCATCTGTTGAGCACCAAGAGCGTGGCTGGTACGAGCGGCGGTAACAAAGTTGTGTCCTTCGGAGTGCTACCAAAGGCGAAAACCGGCGTCCAACGCGGGAAATCGCACCGGGTTTTCGCAAACGCCGGCACCGAGCACGGCGTCTTTGGATTATCGTGCACTTCAAACAAAATCTGAAACGGCGGCGAGTTCGCCTCGAGTCTACTCGGCATGTACCGCTCTATCGTTCGCGTCAACAAGCTCGCCGCCGTTCTCATCCGCGCGTCGTGTTTTTCATTCATTCCGATCGCCGCCGCCGCCGTCAGGTTTCCCTCCGCTAACGCTTCCGCCAGCATCACCTTGAGCGGACGCACGTCCTCCTTTCCTCTTCGCACCGACTCGCACGAAAACCCAGACTTTGGGTGCCACGACAGCGTGTGTAAATCCCCTCTGTACTGTCTCCGCGTCACCTCCACCTTGTTCTTGATCGCCAGCACCCCACCGATCGGGAGTCCGAGCGACGTCGTCCACAGTTTGCCTTGGGTGTTGGTCGAGTACGCCATCGCTACGCACGCCACGACGACGACGCTCGTCGCGACACCGACGACGGCCCATCGTCGTCGACGAGACGACGACGACGCATCTTTCGTCGCGGTCGGGTCACGATCGCGCGGGATCAACGCCGCGCGTTCGGTATCTACGTCCATGTGCGTGGGCAGCGAATGGTGTTCACACTTCGAGTCAAAGGCTGTTTTACGCGCGCGGATCCACGCGGCTTGGGCCATGTCGCTACGTTAAACAATTACAAGTGAAAAGGACTACGGTGAAAAGGGAGCAGGTCTGTCGTCAATCACCTCGAGCGCGCTTGACGCCGGTTTTGGCGTTGGTATCCTTGTGCGCGGCGTAGGCGTTGGCAATCTTTTCTATGCAAGCCTTGCTCGCGACGGCGTGTTCGACGACGGGACTCGGGTAATCGACGCCGACGACGCATCCCGCCTTTCTCTGAACCTCGATAGGGGCGAGCCAAGGCTCGTAGATGTACTTGGCGGGCATGTTTCTGAGTACTGGGAGGTAGTGCTTGACGTACTCGCCCTCCTTGTCGTACTTTTTGGCGAAAGAATGCGGACCGTAGACTCGGAAGTATTGGTAGAAAAAGGCTGAGCACGAGAGCCACATCCAGTTGCCGTTGTTGAGCGCCCAGTCGGCGTCAACGAGGTCTCGGTCGAAGACGTCTCTACCCCACTCCCAGTGCACGAATAAGTCACCTCTGGTCAAGAAGCACGCGACTGCGTGGCGAGCCAAGTGATGAAGCCAACCCTCGAGGCGCAGCTGCGTCATGGCGGCGTCAATCCACGGGTAGCCAGTTTGTGCATTCTCCCACGCCGCAAAGAGCTCTTTATCCTTGTTCCACGGAATCTGGCGGCAAATTGGATTCCCTTCCATCTTGTCAAAGTTTGGCGTTCCCGCGCCGACGACGTAGTAAAACTCTCTCCACAATAATTGTCCCATCAAACTCACCGGCGGCTTGGAATGCTTCCCGCCTAGTTCAGCCAACACGCCGTTGAGTTCATGATAAAATACGCGCGGCGAAACGCAACCAAACTTCATGTACGGACTCAAAGCAGTCGTCGAAGGCGTCATGAAGACGTCCGGTCCCATTTTCATGTCTTCACTCTTGATGCCCGCGGCGATTTCAAACGGGCTCTTTGGCTTTGGCTTGGCAACGTCCAAACCGTGAAAGAGCGTCGTGGGGCTCGTGTTTGGCTTTTCAAACTTACCGACCCACTCTTTGCGCGCGAGCTGCTTGCGTAATCTCTTCAAACCCTCCGTCTCGCCGCCTCTCGCGGGGAATCCTTCGTCGTCGGCGAGAGTTTCGTACCCGAGGTCCTCCAAATTCGGTATGCCGTAGCCGTCGGCGACGCCTTGCACTAAATCCCCCGTCTCTTCAAGGCTCAGCGAGAACGGCGCCGGCATCTTGGTCGGCGCGTCGATCGGCTTTGCTGGAGTCCCCATCTTATCCATGACTTTGAGGAACCCCTGATACGTCGTCGGTGGTCCTCCTTTGCCGCATTTGGAGAGAAACTCGTCGACGTCATACAGCGTATGACCGCTCGGGCTCGCGCACTCCACCCCGGCTCGCTCGAGTGCGCCTCGCACGGCACCGTCTCGTATCTTGGCGTAAGGTTCGATGTCATGCTCCCACGTCACCAAGTCCACCTTCCAAGACTTGCACGCGCGAGGAAGAACCACCCGCGGTTCTCCATGGAGCACCAAGAGCGAGCTTCCGACGTCTCGAAGCGACGCGTCCAAGTCGCTCAGGCTCTGCAGCAAGAACCGCATGCGGTTCGGTCCGACCCTCGAGGGTTTACAAAACCATGGGTCGAGCACAAAGACGGGCTGCGCGCTCTTCGCGTTGGCGATTCCCGCCGCGAGCGCCGGGTTATCGTGGATTCTCAGCGCTTTTCGAAACCAGATTATCGACCTCGTCGACGACCCCGCGCTCGCCGCGGCGGACATCGGGATCGGTTCTTAACACCGCGTCGCGAGTGCACCAGAACCTTTCTGCGCGTCTCGGTGTCGTCTCGCGGACGAGGTTTTCGTCGCGGCGGGTGAGACGCGAGGACACGTTGTGGCGCGCACTCGTGGGAGCTGAGTGACGTGGACAAAAAGTGACTTTTTTCTTCATCCGCCGGGTGGCGGCGCTAGGCATCAGTTACATTCGTCTCTTTCTTCTAAACCGCGAATCACGCGTCGAGGCCGAGCTAGGGTGTCGGTGGGGCGTTCTCCTTGGCGTGGTGCAGATCCAAGTCGTCGGAAAAGTCTGCGCTCAAGCGATGTCGACGCTCGTCGCTCTCGCTTTCGTAAATGACGCCGGCGCGCTCGTCGTCAGAGCCTTCCTCCGCGATACCGCGCGTGCCGTGAGACGCGAGGGATACGGCGTCGAATTCGCTCCCTTCGACATCGGCGACGCGATCCGCCGCATCGCTTCCGAGCGTTGCGGCGATGGACGCTATGGAGATGGCGTCGAAGCGGTCGGTGAGTTCAGACCCGGCGACAGACGTGGCGTCGTCGCCCTTATCGCTAAAGGCGACGCGAGACGACGCCGTCGGACTCAAGGCGCCATCGTCCGTTTTCAGTGACTTGATTGCATCAGCGAGCTCGTTAGCGCGCGCGTCTCGCTCGGCGACGATACGCTTTGCCTCGGCGATTTGACTCTTCACTTCCTGCGCGGGATCGAAATCCATCGACGCAAACGGATTCGCCCCTTCTGGTGCCGGCGGCTCGGACGCGTGGCGACCAAAGTAATTCCCCCCGTCGCTCTCCCCACTCACATCATCATCATCGCTATATTCGTCGTCGTCGTCGTCGTCGTCGTCGTCGTTATCCTCCTCCTCGTCGCTCTCGCTCTCAGACGGACTCTCGTATTCGGTCACTTTACTACACGCGACGTTCCCGACAGATTCATCGCTATCGCTCCCACCATCAATCACCCGCGTTTCCACGCTCGCCGCCCGCTCCGTCTGCTCTTTCGTCATCGTCCGTCCTCGCGTACCTTCTTCATCATTCAAAGCCGCCGCCGTCGTCGTCTTTTCTTTCCCTCTCGCGTTTACGTACGGGTCAAACCGCTCGCCTCGCGCTCTCGCTTCTCTTTCACTCAACACCTCTCGCACCAAACACTTCAACAGCGCCCCACGCACGTACGCATCCGTCGCGTCTTCCCCCGGCGCTTCGTATCCTCTCAATCGCATGTGTGCCTCCGCGATCGCTCGGGGTATCGTCGCGTACACGCGCAGTGATTTCGCCAAGACTTCAGTCTGCGCGGGCGTCACCGTGTAATCATCCGTCTCGATGACGTTCACGACGCCGCCGACTCCCGCGCGTTTCCCTCTTCGCTGTTTCGACGCCGCGCGGTTTTCGTTCGACGGCATCGACGACATCTCTCTCGAGCTCTGTCCGCGCGCGCGCGTCTGACGACGAACGACGAATGATTCCAATTGTGTGCAAAGAGAGCTTTTCGCTTTGATTATTAAAAACGAGTGGTTTGAAACGCGAAAGAAAGAAGGAAAGCAGAAGAGCGAAAGTGATCGTTGCGGTGTCGCACGGCGCTTCGTCGTCGTGGGCACGTCGGCTTACTTGTACAGAGCGGTGATTTGAGACTTGAAGGCGCCGACGATGTTTTGACGCTTGAGCTTGAAGGCGGCGGTGACCAAGTCGTTATCCGGCGTCCAAGGTTCAGAAGTCAAAATGTACTTGCTCGGGGTTTCAAAGGAAACGAGCTTGCCCGTCTTGCACGCAGCCTTGCACGCGGCGGTGACTTCCTTGATGACGGCGTCGTTGGCGCAGAGAGCGTCCATGTCGCCGACGATGCCCTTTTCCTTGGCAAACTTTTTAATCGGCGCCTCGTTGACGACGCAAATGGCGATGCAGTAACTGTGGCTGGAATCGGCGTAAGTCATCGCCATACCGACGTACGGGCACTGCTTGAGGACGTTTTCAACCTTGCTGAGAGCGACGTATTCACCCTGTTGCAGCTTGACCAAGTCCTTCTTGCGGTCGATAATCATGAGTTGACCGTCGGCGGTAAACTGACCAATGTCGCCAGTGTGGAAGTAGCGAACGCCGTCGATGACGCTAAACTCAGACTTGTTCTTGGCGTCGAGCTCCGGATCCGGCATGTGCTTGGCGGTGTAGTAACCTTGGCAGACGACGGGGCCACCGATGAGAATCTCACCGCGCGGCATGCCGATGGATGGATCGCGCGCGTCGGCGGTTCTGTATCCGCCCTCCTCCCAGTCACGAAGAGAAATGCGAACAGAAGTCAACACTTGACCGACAGTCGGGGAGTAATCGTCAAATGAGGCAATCGTACCGCAAGAGCCCGTCTCGGTCAAGCCGTAGCCTTGACGCACCGGGCATCTGAAGCACGTTTGCATGAAGATTTGCGTCTCGCGAGAGAGCGGAGCAGAACCAGAAATCATAATGCGCACGCGACCGCCGATGAGCTTTTGCACCTTTTTGAAGATGAGAGCGTTGTAAAAGAAAGGCGCGCCGATGCGACCCGCCTCAAAGTCCTTGCGACCGGCGGCGAGACCGGCGTTGATGAGCTTCTTAAGAACCGGACTCGCGGCTCCAAACTTGGCTTGGACGGCTTGGCGAACACGATCGAGAACGGCTGGGGCGAAAACCATGAACGTCGGCTTGAGCGTCGGCGCGTCGCCTCGAGAGCCCGGCGCGAGCTTCAATCCAGTGTCGGTGAGCGTTTGCGGAGAGCCGTAACCGATGGCGGCACCGAGAGCGAGCATGACGGTTTCGGCCGCCATCTCCATGATGTGCGCGAGCGGCAAATAGGCCAAGTAGACATCTTTATTGGTGAAATCGCCGGCATCCTTGAGACCGCTCATCGTGGCGCACACGTTGGAGTGATTGAGCATGACACCCTTTGGCGCGCCCGTGGTACCGCTCGTGTACATGAGGACGGCAATATCCGTCGGCTTTGGCGGACGCGCTTCCATCGGCTTGCGAGCGCCGAGTCGCGCCACTTCATCGAGACCAACTTGGAAGACGCTCTTCGGCAGCTTGTCCAAAGAAGCTTGCTCTGGCTCGCCCATGGTGACGACGTGCTTGAGCGACGGGCAGTTACCCGCCACCTTGGTGAGCGTCTTCAAAAGCTTCCCATCGCACACCACGACGCTCGCTTGCGTTTGGTTGATGCCGTGTTGCACGCCATCTTCACCCAACGTCGCGTAAATCGTCACCACGGTGAGGTTCATGCGAAAGCACGCTTGCGCCGTGAGCTGCCAGTCTCGTTTGGTATCGGCGTAGATGATCACCTTGTCTTGCGGCTTGAGCCCAGCGAGATCAACCAACCCCGCCGCAATGGCATCCACGCGCGCGCGAGCGTCTCGGAACGTCATCCACTCGTACTCACCGAGGTTCAGCTTCTCAACCTCCCGCCCATCCGGTCCTTTCTCCGTCGTTCGCTGGATCAATCGACGCTCCCCCATCGCGTTTCTGTTTCCATTCTTCTCGCACGCGTACTCAAAAACCTTGTGCACGGTATCGCATCCCGGGAACGGCTCGACGTGAAAATCTTTTCGATCCGCGTTTCTCCACACCGCGACGTCCCCGGTCGTCCCTTCACACGCCACGCTGTACGCACCCTTGCGTTTTTTATAATGCGGTCGGCTCTTCGCCATGAGCACTTTCCACGACGCGAAGCACGCCGCGAGGCATCCCGCCATCTCCGCGCTCACCATGATTGACGATCGTTCGCTGACTTTTGCCTTTCGACGTCGCGATCGCGCGCGAGCGTCCGGGTCGCGATCGCGCGCGACGAGGAGTGAGCAACGAGATCGCGTCAGCCTCGCATCTTGTTCAATCGACCGGCGGTTGGTCGGTCGGTCGTTGACATCACGCATCGATCGATCGATCGTCCGGTTTTCGTCTCTCGCCGCGCGCGCTTTTCTGATACTATTACAACACGGACCTATGCATGTTGGGACACGACGCCGGACACCGACCGACGCGAACCGACCCGACGGACCGACTGGCTGACTGACACCAGAGATCGCGACGCGCGGACGACGAGGTTCGGGCGCGCACGCGACGCGCGAGCGCGTTTTGTCATTTATCGCGCGCTCAGCGAACGCTCGCTCGGTCGCGGAGGGATTGGAAAACGGACGACGGCGCGCGCGGAGAGGAGGTGCCGACGAAAGGAAGGAAAAGACAGACTGAGGAGAGGAGCGGCGCGCGGAAGAGGAAGATGACGACGACGCACGAGGTTTCGTTGCACGTGTACGACTTGAGGTGCGCTTTATCGGTGTTTCGTCGTTCGCGCGTTCACGCGTCGAGCGTCGTTTATTCGCGGAACGTGACGCGACGTGTCGGTGAAGGACGCGACGAAGCGAGCAGCCGTCGGAAAGTTTTAGAAGGTTGGAAAGACTGACTAAAGTCGCATCGTCGCGCGCGTTCTTTCGCTCGTCTCACAGCGGTGGAATGGCGAGAATGCTCAGTGGTGATCTTCTTGGGACGACGATCGAGGCGGTGTACCACACCGGAATCGTAGTTTACGGGAAAGAGTATTGGTTTGGGCACGGTTTACAGTGCGCCCCGGCGACGTTGACGCAAACGCAGTTTGGCGCGCCGATGCGCGTCGAAAAGCTCGGCGAGACGGAGGTTGACGAGGAAACCTGGGAGAACTTCATGCGAGAAGTCGCTCCGAGATTCACGCCGGAGACGTACAACCTCTTGGAACACAACTGTAACAACTTTTCAAACGAAGCCGCCGAATTTCTCGTCGGCGCCGGAATTCCGCAGAAAATTTTAGACTTGCCCAAGGTGGTTCTGGAGACTGAACTCGGGCGCGCGCTTCGTCCGATGCTCGGCATGTTTGAACAGCGCATGCGTAACACCGAGGGCACGTCCATCGGCGGTGACGAACCAGCCGCCGCTACCGCCGTTCCGGTCGCGCCCGAGCCCAAAATCGCCGTCGCCGGTCTCGGCTCGGCGCTCCCGTCAAAGAAGAAAAAAGTCACGACGAAATCCCCGGCGGGCTCTTCTTTATCCACCGGCGGCAGCGCCGCGTCCTCCTCCGAGGACATCGCCCACATGGTTCGCTCCCTCTCCCAAACCTTTGGCGAGCTTCGCGAATCCGGGGCGTCGACGCAACAAGCCACCGCGAGCGTCATGTCCGCGGCGCTCGACGCGCTCAAATCCGCGTCTTCGTCGTCGCCCGCCCTCGAAAACGAGCCGTGACGACGACGACCGTCGTCATCGCGCGACGCATCTTCGCCGCTCCGTCGGCGCACGCATTCATTTATTACTGGTTTTATAATAAAACACCAAATCCGTAGCCATGACTGACTCGTCACCCGCGGGAAGGTCAGACATGTTATCTCATCTCATCAATCTTCACTCTCTCACGCGCCGACGAAAGTCTCGGCGAAGAGACGGACTCGACGTCTCGCGGGACGACGACGGTGTGACTCATGTCTAGACGCGCGAGCGCGTTCGCGGTGGGCGACGACGACGACGACAAGGCGATCGTGGATGATGATGGGAATTCCTCGAGGGCACCGCATCAACGGGGCGAAGGATTGATCGTCGACGACGAACGCGACGACGACGACGACAAGGCGAGGCTGTTGGCGTCGTTAGGCCCCGATGCGCCTCCCGCGCACGCCGTCGGGGCGTACGAACGGCAAAAGGATGTAGAGATCGGACCGGGCGTGGACGCGGATGAGAGCGATCTCGTGGATGACATTTTCGACGACGCGGATGAAGCGAGGAAAAACGCGTCGTCGACGAATATATTTTGTCGGTGTAACCTCGCGTCGAGCGTTTTGTTGATCGCGTCCATGGCGTTGTTGGTGTACACGATGGTGAACCCGACGACGAGGGACGCGGTGACTAAGTTTGCGCTGTCTTCGCAGACGGAGAGACACAAGTTTGACAACGTCGTGCGAGACCCAAAGACGGGACGTCCGACGGTGGAACTCATGGATGGTGAGGACGAAGCGGCGGAGGAAGAGGCGAGATACGGCGAGTGGTGGAGATTAGAATCGCTCAAAGGGAGCGAATCTCCGAGTAAGATGCACAATCAGTGGGATTTGGGGGGGTTGATGCTCTACTCGGACGACGAGTGCTCGAGCGAAATGCGCCCGCAATCCTTTGAGCTCGCGAGCGAGAGCGCGGTGCACAAGTGGCAAAAACGCGCGAGAAAAGGTTGGGGTTACCTCGCCGATCGAGAGCGCGTCTTCATTCACGAACCCTTGATCGGTGGTTCTCGCATCTCCATGCATCTCAACGACATTCCGAGGTGTCTGAAGATTAGCACGTGCGCGCCTCGAAGACCGCGACGAGGTCAACAACGTTCCGCTTCGTCGAAACAAAGAAGCCTCTTGCAATCGAGCGACGAAGCCGAGGCTCTGGCCGACGCCGAGGAAGCGACGCGGAAGTGCGACGACACCCACTTCCCCAGCACGCTCGCCCTGTACCGATACACCAAGGATAAGGAGGAGTGGGATCGCGTTTTACAATACGAGGGCACGGGGGCGAGCGACGAAACGCTCGCCGTCGCCGACGGCGTCTTCAAGACGCGCGTCTTCAAGTTTAAGAATGCAGACTTCACCGCCATCGGTCAAAAGATTTACGCCGGCGACGCGTGATCGAAAAAAAGATTCATCCGTCATCGGCGTCGTCGCACCCGCGAGCGACGACGCGTTGTAAAACAAACAGAGACAAAAAGTAACCGACGACCCGAGTCACTTTTTTGACAGAAAAATCCAATCATCCAATCGACGCGCCGATCGCGACACCGCGACGCCGCGCGACGACCGAACCATGCTTACATCGTTCAACGCGGCGCCGGCGACGTTGCCGAACGTCGTCGTAACGGTGACGCGCCGACGCGAGCGCGCATCATCGGCATCGATGCCGGCGCCGACATCGATGCGAATGCGCCGTCGTCTTCGCGCGTACACCGGCGGCATGCCCGGCCCGATGAAGCGCGACGACGACGAATCCGGCGACGACGAAAAAGAAACGATCGAGGGTCTCCGCGCCGAGCGCGCGCGGTTGGAATCCGAGCTCGCGATCGAGCGCACCGCGAAAACCATGCTCGAGAATCAGCTTCGGGCGTGCGTGAGCGAGGTGAGCAAAATTTTAGCCGCAAAGAGAGAGCTCGAGATGGAGCTCAGAGACGCGACGCAATCGAGAGAAGGGGACGAGTAGGGAGGTTTTCACCGCGCGTCGACCGTCGGGCGTCGGGCGGTTTTATGTATCATCGAGTAAAGGATTCATTCCATCCAAACGCGCGAGGGGGCCCACTTCATTGCATCGCCGCGATCTCCTCAGAACCCGACGCGTATGCGCGCGACGCGACTTCCCGCGTCCCGATATTCCCCCGCGTTCGCCCCGTCGTCGTCGTCGTTCCGACAACCTCTCGCGCGGTGTGCCGTCGAGCACAAGATCCATCGTAGACGTTCCGTCGTTACCATGGCGTCGATGAAGATTGGTTTCCTCGGGTGCGGCATCATGGGCGTGCCGATGGCGAAAAACCTCATCGACGCCGGCCACGAAGTCCGCGTGTGGAACCGCACGAGCGAAGCGATGAAACCGGTCGTCGACGCCGGGGCGACGGCGATGGAATCCGCGGCGAAGACGTGCGAAGAGTCGGACGTGACTTTCGTCATGGTGAGCACGCCAGAGGCGGCGCTCGCGGTCGCGAAGGCTTCGGCGGGCGGGTTATCGCCGGGGAAAGGATACGTCGACGTGAGCACGGTGGACGCGGCGACGTCGCGGGCGATCGCGGATATCGTTCGAAACGCCGGGGCGAGGTTTTTGGAGGCGCCGGTGAGCGGGTCTAAGAAACCCGCCGAGGACGGGGCGTTGATCTTTTTGTGCGCCGGCGACGAGGATTTGTACCGGGAGTGCGCGGCGCCGTTGGAGACGATGGGTAAGGCGCACTTTTACCTCGGCGACGTCGGACAAGGGGCAAAGATGAAACTCGTGGTGAACATGATCATGGGTAGCATGATGGGTGCGTTCGCGGAAGGGTTGACGCTGTCGGAAAAGTGCGACTTGGATCCCGAGACGCTCTTGCGGGTGATTTCGCTCGGAGCCATCGCGACGCCGATGTACGCGCTGAAAGGACCGACGATGAACGCCGGAAAGTTTGCCCCGGCGTTTCCGTTGAAGCATCAACAAAAGGATATGCGCCTCGCCATCGCGTTGGCGGATGAGCTCGCGCAGGAAATGCCCGTGGCGGCGGCGGCGAATGAGTTGTACAAGCGCGCCCGACGCGACGGGTGCGACGACGAAGATTTCTCCGCCGTCATCAAGGCGGTCAAAAAGGCGTGACCGCCTTGACTTGACACATTCACCATCATTGTTCGTTGCGTTTTTAATCATCATTAATACAAAAACAAAGTCCTACGTCGTGGTCGTCGTCGTCGTCGCCTCGGGAGCGACGTTTCGCTCATCCGTTTCGCTCGTCGTCGCCGTCCAACCGATTGAGGCTAAAAACCTTTCGCCACACATGCTCGCGCTGAGGTGGAACCCGCTATCCTTATCCATGTCCTCTAAAGAGTTGGTCCAGATGAACTTTTTCTGCGCCTTGGAGCTGATAAAAGACATGGAGACGGAGATGATGGCGCTCGCTATCCAAGAGGCGTTGACAAAGGCGACGCGGCGCACGTTCTTCTTCACCGGATAAGTCAACGTTTCGTGCACGTCGTGGAGCCAATTCAGCGTGTTACTCGGGACCACACCTTTCGTTCGATCGTTGTTCCCGAAATAAATCACCACGTTGTAATCGCCCTTGGCTGCCGTCTCTTCCAACACCTTGACGATGCGCTTGAGCGCCGCGTCTCTATCCGCGCTTCCCGCCCAACCCGGAATTCGCGTCGCGTTCACGGTCACCACCGCCAGTCCCTCGCCGTCGGCGCCGTCCGCGTGCACCAACCCGAACCCGGTGACGAGGTACTCTTCCAACCTCGCCACTTCTTCATCCGTGACGACGCACTCCGGGCGCGTCGTTCCGTTGTTATTCGGCAGCTCTGTCAAGACGACGGCGCCCTCCGGAATGGGTCGTCCGTAAATATCGTGCGTCGGTCGAACCGGTTCCGTCGCCACCGCCGCGGGGGATTCCTCCACCGCATCGGCGACGGCGACCGACGACTCTTCCGTCACCGCCACCACCGCCGCGGGGGATTCCTCGACGACGACGCCCGGGGCGTCTTCGCGCGCGTTCGTCGGCGTCTCCTCTGTCGTCGTCTCCGTCGTCGTCTCTGTCGACGCACCGGCGGCGCCGGCGGCATCGCCACCCGTCGCCACCGCTTCCATCGCCGCTTTCAGCGCGTCAGCGTCTTTCGCTCGTCGCTCCGCCGCTTGTTCGGGAGACACCGGCGTCGTCATCGCGCGCGGATTGTGATGAATAAGATGATCGATCGATTGACGATCGCGAATCGAACGACCGATCGTTCGCTTCCGCGCGCGGTTCGGTTCGGTACTCGTCGGTACTCGCCGACGGAGAGAGAGCAGAGGTAGAGGTAGATGCAGATGTAGAGGCGGCGGCGGTGCGCGCGTCGACGTCGGCGTCAGAGACTGACGAACGAACGAACGAACGGGCATCGCAGGGAGTGATGACCCCCTACCCGTTTTTACGGTTCATGACTCGTCATTATGGACGAGTAGGCACTCTCTGACGCGCGCGCGCGCTCAC
>Ga0255743_10001250_pt1 | contig 21996 bp, 14 predicted proteins | sample 101ome_19_FD_179950 | JGI IMG/M metagenome (GOLD analysis project Ga0255743, IMG submission 179950) | Coastal salt marsh microbial communities from the Groves Creek Marsh, Skidaway Island, Georgia - 101405AT metaG (version 2) | ecosystem: Environmental > Aquatic > Marine > Intertidal zone >... | reverse complement strand
TGTGAGAAGTTCAGCTGGAAAATCTGCCATTTCCAAGCTCTTGGGTGGAGTCGTTGGCGGATCCGATCCATCGGGAAGACAGCATCAGCAATACGATATCGAAAGCGGCTACGGTGGTACTAACCGCACGAATCCGACCACAGTAACGCAGCTTCAATCTGCGAAGCAAAAGCGGAAAGCATTGAGTCAATCCATCGCTCAGCAGTACGAAGACGAGCAAAATACGCAGGGGACGAACACCAGGGTATCGACGAGCGAGGGCCAATCATTACGTCAAATCCGCAAAGCGCGAAAAGCGGACTTCAAAAGGCGCAAAGAAGAGACTCGTCGACAACGTAAACTGTTGCGCGATGGCGTCGATTCGTACAAATCGCAGTCGCTCAACGCGAAACAAGAAATTGATGACATGATGTCGAGGTTTACGAAATCAAAATCGATACGGATGAAAACGCTCACGGAAGGAAGAGAGTACGGGGAGTCGTCCTCCTCCGATGCGCATTCTTCGGATGCAGAAACTCTCGATGGTTCCGGTGTTGCTACAGACAGCGAACCAGAGTCTGTTGACAACGATATGAACGCTGTGGATGAAAACGAGTTGAACAACCGCTTGCAAGAAGAGCAAGAGAAGAGCGAAGAGCAGGAAGCCGCCGCGGCGCTCGAGGCAAAAGCTAGCAACGACGAAGACGATGAAGAATCGAAACATTCTAGGAAGAAGCAAAAGAAAATTGTCACCTTCGACGACGGTTCTGGCAATGTTCCAGAGTGGATGAACGACCGCATGCTGTTACCAATCGGTACATTAGAGGAGGAGCTCGGCGACGTGGCTATGACCAACGTCCCAATCTACCGGGCAGAAGGTTTCGAAGACAACTCGTCGAAGAGAGAAGTCGGAGGTTATGTCAAGTTTTGCTATTCGGTGTCTGAGCTGAGACGAAAATATTTCGGCACTCCCGAAGAAGAGCACGAGTACATTTATGGCTCACAAGAGCAAGTCAAAGTTGATTTCCTTGGCAACCCGAAGAAAGACAAGCCGGCGGTGGCGGCTAAGAAAGCCAGAAACGCCGCCATCATGCAAAACACTCTTTGGACGCCGGATAAGACCACAGCGACAATAAGCGAAGAAGAGTTTCTCAAGATCCAAAAGCAAGCCGGCGGATACGTCAACGACAACCAGCCGATGATGGGCGAACAACCGCGACCGGTGACGGTGAGAGCGTACGTCATCAGAGGGAAAGATTTACGACCAATCGATCAATCCGGTTTGTGTGATCCGTACTTGGTGGTTTCCGTGCCAGGAACAAATATTAAGTTCGGTAACTCGAAGGATAGAATCAATCGCACTTGTACGCCGTGGTTTTACAAGACCTTCGAGTACAAAACGGAGCTACCCGGCAACGGTCTATTGAAATTTGACGTCTACGATTACGAAAAATATTCGTCGGATGCATTCCTCGGACATTGTTTAGTTGATGTGGAAGCGCGATTGCTCTCCGAACGATGGTCCACGGAGATGGTCGATAAACCTCCGTTAGAAATCAAACAACTCTTGGACAAAGACGGCAACGCTGGTTTCGGCGAGCTCGAAGTCATCGTAGAAATTCACGACGGTCACGACAACATTCCGAAAGCGTTGGTGATTCAACCGCCACCAGTGGTTGAAGTCGAAATGCGCGTCTGCGTGTTTAGAGCGCGAAATATGGTGAATAAAGATGTTGGTGGTAAGAACGATTTGTATTTCAAGTTGAATGTTATCGGTCTCGATCGAACTTCCGCTCGATTCTCCGAAACGCAATCCACGGACATCCACTGGTTCGCCAGAGACGGCGTCGGTTCGTTCAATTACAGAAATATTTTCCAGTTGACTCTACCGTGCAATCGCATTGCTTTGCGAGTTTCTGCGTACGATAAAGATTTAATCTCGGGCGATGATAATATCGGTGAGGGTAAGATAAACTTATCGAAAATGTGTAAACAGTTAGTTCGAAACGTCGCAACGTTTGGTGAGATGTCGCCGGAGTGCGTCATCGAACACAAGTACGACGCGAACGAAGAACCATTTTCCTTGAACCCTTTCAAAAACATGATGGAGGGACCAACGCAAGGCAAGTGGTTACAAATGATCCACCCGACTTTACCGGGCGAGTCACAGGGCGAAGTTGAGATCATGATCACCTTGTTGCCCCGTAAGCAAGCAGAGGAGAGACCCGTTGGTAAAGCGAGAGAGTTACCGAATCGAGATCCAGAGTTGAAAGAGCCCGATCGAGCGCACTTGAGCTTACTGAACCCGTTAGGGTCGCTGGCATTAATCATGGGCCCCGATATGGTCAAGAAAGTCATATTTGTCGTCTTGATCCTCGGTTCGTTGTACATGTTCGTCATGTCGGCGTTTTTCATCATCAACGATATCATAGACGCGGAGATCACGGCGACTATCAACGAAAAAAGAGCGATGGAACAAGAGATGGAAATTGAGCGTGAAAACTTAATAACTGGCGCAGAAGCGTACGCAAAACACGCGGTTGGTTTGGATACCTTAGAAGAAACGGTGCATAAGAAGTTGAACGAAACGGAAACGAAGATTTTAGACGCGACTGGTTTGTCGGTGGTGTTGAAAAAGTACAACGACGTGAAGAGTGAAATTGATCACTATTCCAACGCGGCGCAGGATGCCGCGGTGTCGACGACGGTTCCTCCGACTGCTACTGCAACGACGGCTACTCCGACTGCAGCAACGACAACAGTGCCCGTGACTGCCACGCCAGGAGCGACAACGACGACAACTGTCCCTGCTCCAGTGGCGACGACAACTGTCCCCGCTCCAGTGGCGACGACAGCTGTCCCTGCTCCAGTAACGACGACAACTGTCCCTGCTCCAGTAACGACGACAACCGTAGCCGCGCCGACATCGACAACAAGCGTCACCACGGCGGCCACTCCAGAAGTAGCAACAACTACAGAAGAAGTCGCAACGGTACCGACGACAGAGACAGCTCCGGCAGCGGCTGAGGAAGCGGCGCCTGAAAATCCAGTGACCGAGGCGTACATGGGCCGTCATCGGTACGATTTTGAGGATGAGCAAGACAGATTGAACCAATCAACTGACGGCGATGAGTTGGATGAATGGTTCAGTAAGTATTCGTTGCTCGGGAACGAACGAGAACGCGCGCATAAGTTAGCCGAACTTGGCGGGAGAAGAGACGCAGAGCAAACGTCAAAGAGGCATCAGCAAAGCCCGCATCGCAAGATGCTCTTACCGAATCCTTTGGAGAATAAAAGAAAAACAATGTATTGATAGAAAATTAGAAAGATATTAGCGCAAGAGTATAATATGTACTGATATGTATTTGTAAGACGAATTATATATATGCAAGTAGTCTCATCAGCGTCGTTATATATGTACAAAAAGAATTCTACTGTAGTTATTATTTTATCGAATATTATAGCCGTGCCATTTTCTCGGCGTAAACACTTCGTTCTCCATCGAGTCGTCGCCGTCCAACTCTTCCAAGTCGTCGCCGATGGATCTCGGGCGAAAGAGTTCATCGGTTAGTTTGTTGTTGCTACTATCCTTGCCTCCCGGGCCGACGCCGTTTCTCGTCCGCCCTCCCGGACTTGCAATCCCGTCGCCACTTATCATTCGATTGTCGGACGATTTCCCCGATCGCCATTCGCCCGCGGCGTGCGTTTGATGAAAGTTTCTTCCGTTGCGAAAACTGCCGTGAACGCTCGCTTCGCACGCCATGGCGTCCAACTTCTTCGCCAATTTTTCCACGTCTTTTTCTGAATAGTGGGTGAACCCCATTTTAATGTGTTTCGCGGTCGGTTTTCGGTCGAAATAGAACGCCCCGGGTTCCAATTTCGTAGCTTCTTCGCAGATTAAATACACGATGGTATCCGCACCTTGTTCCGGAGTTCGAAGTTTGCCTTTCATGGAATTGTAAAATCCCGGTAACGAGGAGCGCAAACCGGGCGTGTCTACCCATCCTGGGTGCATGGACACGTACACGATGTCTGGTGCGCGCTTCCCAGCGGCGTCTCCTTTTTTACTGCCGTTATTTCTCTTGCTCGCAACATCTCTGCTATCTTTCTTCTCGCTCTCAACTACTTCCTTTTTCTCCGGCGACCAACCTCCCCGCAGTTTCTTCTCTGCTTCCAATCGTGCCCATCTTTCAGTCAAAGCCACCTGTCGCCTCTTATCTCGCGCATATTGCGTTACGCCGGAATATTTCCTCGGTTTCGTGTATTCCAAATCGTCAACCACTAACTCTTCCGCTAACATCCCCGCCGAGGATACCGTAATCACTCTCGGCACGTACGTCAAAGCATTCAGTCTTCCGCTTTCAATTCCGCCTTCTAAAAAAATAGATCCAGGGCTCCCATTCAAGCCAGTTCCACATCCGTTGCTATTGCTACTCGCTCCAAAGTACCCTCCGTTCTTTCCACTCACGCTGCCATTTCTCTGCGTCTCGCTCGTTCTTCCTAAAACCGGTCGCAGCGAGCTCGTCAACAAGTGCGTCCCGAGCGTGTTCACCGCGAAAGATTTCTCGTACCCGTCCTCGCTTCTCTCAATCACCTGCGAAGTGCTCAAAGTCGCCGCGTTGTTCACCAACACGTGCAACTGGTGTCCGGATCTCGTAAAATCTTCCACAAACGCTCGAACTTCCACGTTCGACCCGACGTCGCAAACGTGCAGATGTAAATTCGCTCGCCGAGGCGCCACGGCTTCGAGAATCTCCTTCACCGCTTTTTCGCCGCGTTGCATCGAGCGACACAACAAGTGCACAGTCGCGTTCCGTTTCGCTAACGCGACCGCGGTGGCAAAGCCAATCCCACCGTTTGCACCGGTTATGAGAACGGATATGTTCGTCAGGTCCCGTTTCAGCCACTCGTTGTTGTTGTTCTTCTTGTTACTATTACGCGTAGGAGTAGTATCGTTCGCGCTGTTGTCCTCTTCCGAAGAAGACACTCCGCAAGCGGTCTTTTGTCCGACATTTTTCTCGAATCCTTCCGCAGTGTACTGCGAGTACCCGTGGATGCCGAACGCGAGCGAGCGGAAGTACGACGTCATGATGCGCGGGTTGTTCACTCTCTCTCTACGAGAACGAAAACGTTAAAACTCGCGCGTCTCTCTCTCGCGTGTGCGTCTATCCAAATTTGGTATCCAAAAGTCGCCGAATTTGCTCTCTCTCCGTGTTTTCCCCGCAAAAGCCCGGCGAGTGAGCGCGCGCTTCGTCTCGAATCGGGAAAAGAGAAAAGAGACAGACAGAGAGAGAGAGAGAGAGAGAGAGAGAAAGAGCGCAAAAGTTTTTATTCACGCGAAGAACTTCTCTCTCTCTCGTGCTCTCTCTTATTATTAATAATAATAAGTGGACCTTTTTGTGTCGATTTTCGCGTGCCACGTGTGCGTGTCTAGAAAAAATACGAAAGGATCTGAGTCTACGCGTTCGTCGTCGCTATTTCTATAATGTACACTTATTATCTAAACTCGTATAAAAACTAACGCCTTGTTGTCGTCTTCTCTCTCAAGACCAGAACTTGGCGAGACCGTCGGAGGCGCAGGAAAGCATGACGTGTTTTTTACTTGCCGCTGCCACGGTGTTTTTGTTGTTGTTGGACGAGGACAAAGAAGCGGCGGGATGGAAGCTGACGTTGGATACGGCTTTGGCGTGTGCGCCCGGTATTCGGGTCGGTTGATCGTTTGAAGTTTCGTTTGAAAGCAAATCCCAGACGCAGATGTCACCTATCGCGTCGCCGAGAACGACGTATCGATCGTCTGGGGTGAACGTCGCGCGCAACACGACGTTTTGGTCGTTGTTGAAACCGGAGAAGGTTTGTAGAACTTCTCCGTCGGCTTTGTCCATGAGCGCGAGCGTTTTCGGCAACGTGGCGACGACCAATTTATCGTCGCTGCTGTTTTCAATCGCGGTGATGGGTTGTTGACCTAATAAAGTATCCACTCGTAGCTCACCTTTGCGAATATCGAACGTGCGCACGGTCCCATCGATGGAACACGCGGTCACTTCGTTCGTTTTGCTTCCTCCGCTCAGCGTCAAATCCATCGCCGCGTCCGAAAACTGTCCAACGGTCTCCATCGCTTCGTGTTGTCTGTTCGACCGCAAATCCCAAAACTTCACGTTCCTATCGAAACCGCAAGACGCGACCACGTTCTCCTCGTTCGCGTGTCCGAGTAAAAACTTCGTGCAGTTCACGCCGAAAGCCTCGTGCCCGGCGAAACGCCGAATCGTTTGCCCGGTTTTCACGTCCCACACGAATACGCCTGCGCCGCGTCGAGAGATGGAAGAAAGCGGAAGAAGGGTAAGCATTAAAAACACACACAGATAGAGAAAGAAATTCGGAAGAAAAAGAGTCAGAGACGTAGTGAGACGACAAAAACAGCAAACAAACCAAAAAACGACTGCGTCGATCAATGTACCTCTATCGCCTCCGCAGCTCACCAGCTTCGAATTATCCCTCGAAGCGCATCCGTCCCTCACCTCCCTTGCGTGCACGCCCGAGTACTCTTTCAGGCACAAATTCGTCCTCGGATTGAACAAAAACAGCGACCGGTCTTTGCACAAAATCGCGTACTCGCCGTTGTGATTAAATCTCGCGCGAAGGATGGGCGCAACAACATCCGCATTGGAAGAAGAAGTCGTTAACACGTTGGACGCGGAAGTTGGAATGGTTTCCGGGAACATCTCTCTCTGTCGCGTGTATCGAGGACGACGACGACGAAGAAGACACGACGAAAGAGCAGCAACAACAACGACTTCTTCTTCTTCTTCTTTTAAATCGGCCCGACGGCGGTTACGATTGCGTCGTCGCGATCATCTCCGTCGGTGTTTTTGTATCTTATAAAAAGTGAAGAAACGTCACTTGTTTTTTCCCGAGAAAGAGAGAGAAAGAGAGAACACAATACTCATATATCATCGATTAAATGCCGTCGTCGTCGTCGTCGTCCATCGCTGCCAGAGCGAGCGCGTCGACGCTTCGCGCGTCGTTCCACGGGCGAGGTTCTTCTCGGTCTTTTCGTTCTTCTTCCTCTGCAAAACAACGGCGTTTGCGTAAAAATGGATTATTAGTCACTTTTGCCGCAGATGCGACGACGACGTCAGCGCAGACAAAAGAAGATAAAGATGATGATGACAAACGCATCGTGCTCATCACCGGAGGGAACACCGGTCTCGGATTCATCTCGGCGAAGGAAATAGCCGCCATGTCGGACGAGTTTAAAGTGGTCATCGCGTGTCGTTCGGTCGAACGCGGCGAGAAAGCGATGGATAATGTGCCAGAGTTTGTGGACGTGATGGAGTGCGATTTGTCGAGCTTCGCGTCGGTGCGAAGGTTCGCGGAGGCGTTTAAAAAGAAATACGCTCGTTTGGACGTGTTGATGAATAACGCGGGGATCATGGCTTTACCGGAGAGAATTGTTTCCGAGGATGGGAACGAGTTGCAGATGCAAACGAATCATTTCAGTCATTTCATGTTGACGGCGAAGTTGCTTCCGCTGATGTTCGACACCGAGCGGCGGCATCCGGAGAGGAAGCCGAGAGTCGTGAACGTGGCGAGCATAGCGCACGAGTGGGGGTTCATCGATAACGGGAACATGAACTCGGAAGGTGTTTTAGGTATTCCAGCGCTCGGGTACCCGGGTTGGGGTTGGATCACGTACGGTCGGACGAAGATGGCCAACGTCTTATTCACGTACGAGTTACAACGGAAACTGAAAAAAGTTGGATCGAAGATGCAAGCGTATTGCGTCCACCCGGGCGTGGTCGACACCGAATTACAGCGCAACTTACCCATAGATTGGTACGTCAACTTACGCGAAGCCGGACGTTTAATCAACCCGCCCGAAGGTGCCAAAGGCCAAATTTACGTGGCGACGTCTAAAGAGTTGGAAAACGACGAAGGCGGCAAATACTCCTCGGAACTTTCCAACGAAGGCAAACCGGGAGAGCACGCTTTTCGCCCGTCCAACGCGTTTTCCTTGGACACCGAAAATTGGGCCAGAGTTTGGAAAGAGAGCGAACGGATTACCGGGATAGATTTTGATTCAGTTTTTAGCGAGTTTGTCGTCGCAGACGTCGTCGTCGAGAGAGAGGAAGAGAAGGAGGAAGTCTCGGCTGCGTAGAGGAGAGAGAGAGCGTTTCTTGTAATTTTTTAGAGAGCACAAAGGCACCCCTAAAGAAAGAAAATCGAATTATCCCCACTAATAGACTCACACACATCGTCTCGAAAGAACACACATTTACCCGCACGCACGCACATTCATCATGGGCATTCTCGATCTCCTCAACCCGAAAAAACGCGCCGAAAATCGCCTTCTCGACCAAATATTTAACCTGAAGTTCACGGCGAAATCGCTCAATCGATCCGCGATGAAGTGTCAAAAAGACGAATCGAATTTGAAGTCGAAATGTAAAACCGCGATCAAAAATGGCAACTTGGAAGGCGCGAAAATATACGCGACGGACGCGATACGGAAGAAACACGAGCAATTGAATTTATTGCAGCTGGCGAGTCGGTTGGATGGCGTCGTGGCGAGGTTGGAGACGCAAGCGAAGATGAATTTAGTGAACGACGCGATGCAGACCGTGGTGAAAGAACTGGACGCGTCGTTGAAGCTGAACGACATCGAGAAAGCAACCGTGACGATGGAAAAGTTTGAGAGGCAGTTTGAAAGTTTGGACGTGCAAACGCAGTTAGTTGGGGAGGCGATGGGCGAGTCGGTGGCGAACGTGACGCCGCCGGAAGATGTGGCGAATTTGATGCGCGCTATAGCGGACGAGCACGGGTTGGAGTTTGAGAGCGATTTACCGGAAGCGCCGACGACGGTCAAAGGAGAGAAAGCAAAGGAAAAGGACGAGATCGAGAAGCGGTTGGAAGCTTTGAAGTGAGCGAGTGCAAATTGATTCGCGTTGTGTTTATGTGTGTACCTATATCGTAGTAAATGTTTTAGCGCCTCTACATACATTGGATGTATTATAATACTAAGTAGTAATGTCACCAACGGGCACCCGCCTTCTATGTATTGTAGCGCGTCCTTTAAAGAAACGGTGCGGAACGCACGGCATCTTCCACGCCAACTTTCGCAAACGCAGCTCCTTTGCTCCTTCGAAACGCACTCGTGCACGCTTTATGGAACTGTTCGTAGAACTTTGCATTCCCGGAGCGCTCGAAGACCTCCAACGCGTCTCGACATTCCTTCCAAGAAGTCTTGCGCGGGTCGACTGAGCCTAGAAGCGTCTTCTCGAAGTTGTTCTTCGTAATCGAGAAGTGCGCGGCATCCACGAGCGTTTTGCACTCGACATCGTCCGCTTTCAATTCTCCTTTCAACGCAGCGACCGTGGTTTGTACGACTTGTTTCTCGATTTCGTTCTCGATCGATGCCACCGCTTGAGATAAACTCTCCATGCATCGGTGCGTCAACGGATTCTTCGGCGCGCACTTTGCCATCTTTCTCAGCGCTTTGGTCGCCAACACCCACTTTTGGCGTTTAAAATGTACCAAGAACGCCAAGGAATGCACGCTCACGTCAGCATCGTTCTTCTCGCTCATTAAAAGCGGATTTAAGAAACTCAACGCTTCCTCCATGGGTTCTTTGCTCGCTTGCGCAAACGCGTTGGCGCCGTATTTCTCCTCGAGATAGTCTTTCTCGTTCGCGCTATTGTTGCTATCTTTATTGTTGCTATCCTTGTCGTTGACTGGTTTCCCAGTTCTCTTCGCTTTCGTCGCTCTCGCTTGCTTCAAGTCGTCCGCTAAAAGTTTTTCAAACGATTCGACTTCTTTTTCTTTCTTCTCTTCCTCCTTGCGCATCTTTTGTCGTTCTTTTTTGCGCTCCTCCTGGTCCAACTTGGCGAGCTTCGCTTCCACGCGTTCTTTCTTCGCCTCCAAGGGATCATCGTGCATGTCCGCGCAGATTAATATGGCTCTTCGCGCGGCTTTCTTGAACCACGCGGAGGCGTAGATATCGTCGCACATTTTCAAAGTGTCCAAAAACGATCTCAAAGTTCGCTTCACGTTGACGCAGTACCGGTGGAAATCAATTTGGTCTTCGATGATTTGTTCGCAGTGCGTTCGAATCTCGCGGTAGTATTTCAACGCTCTCCCGACATTCTTTTCAAACTTTTCGTACGAATGACCGGCTTCGTATGCGTACCAGTTGCATTGCATGTCGAATAAGTTCGTCTTGTAATTTTCGGCGTCGCGAGTGAACAGCGTGCCTAATCGTTCCGCCTCTCTAAATTTCCCGCACTGAAAAGCTCTCTTCACGGAGACAGAGTTGATGTATCTGTCCGCTAAATCCATGGTTCGAGCAATTTCGGATTCTTCGTACGCGCCTTCTAAATCTCCCGCGCGCTTTAAAAATCTCGATTTGTTCAAATGAAACTCCAACACTTTCTCTTGTTCGCCGTCTTCGCTGGTGTTTTCATCCTTCGCTTCAATCGCTTCGTCGATGCATTTCAACGCTTCGTCGATGTTACCTATTTTCGCGTAATGCATGGCGAGTAAATTCAACGCGTACCTGTGCGTCTCTTTTGGTTTCGCTTCCGCATCCGACGCGTCCGGGAATTTGCCGCTCTTTTTCAACGACTCCGCCGCCGCTTTTAAGACTTTACCTATGGATTTCTCCTCGTCGTGAATGCCTCCGTATAAAGACGAAATGTCTGCGAACAAACTTGGCACGCCTTTTCTCAGCGGCTTTTGTATGTACTCTGCTAACAGACTCTCGAATTCGCTGGAATCGTTGACAATTTGTAACGGGTATCGTTTGCACACGCTCGATTTCGCGTGTTTCTCTCTTAAAGCGTCGTAAAGCGTCTTCAACTTTGCAACATCTTCCTCGCTTCTCTTCATCGGGGGTTCCATGAGAGACACTCTCGCGCTTTCCTTCAAGTTCATGGATTCGTGCATCAACTCGTGAAACTTTTCGTTATCTGGCATGCGATTGACGAGTTCGTTCTCGGCGATGTTCCTCGCGGCTTCTAAATCGCCCTTCGCAATCTTCAATCGACACAACTGCGTCAATCTCGCCACGTCGTCCACAATCTTCGCTTTGTTCGTCTCCAACAGTTCCACGCACTCGTCCACTTTCCCGCTCTTTTCCAACACGTTCGCCCGGAAAAGTAAAATCTCGCTCTCTTGAAACTTGTCCTCGTACGTCGGTTCCGGAATCTCTTTCTTCTTGGCTAAAAGTTCTCCGTTCCTCCTCGTCTCGTCCAACTTATCGTACTTCTCGAACTCATTCAACATCTCTAAACACTCCTCCCATCTCTCGCTCATGTATAAGCCAATCGCGATTTGATTCGCTCGATCGCCCGACCCGGATTGCCCCATCTTCACCTCGAACAGCTTCCTCCTCGCGTCGACGTACTCGTCCATCTCTCTCAACATCAAATGCGACTGCGCTAAATCTCTCAAAACCAAATGGTTGTGCGGATCTATCTTCAGCGCTTGCGAGTAACACTTCGCCGCCTCTTTGTAATTCCTATCCGCCTTGTGCAGTAATCCGTACACGTGCCAACACACGTGCGAGAAAATATTATTCTTCACCCCCAAAGCAACAAATTCGTGCGCTTTTTGTTTCCTCTCCTCTCGCGTCTCGTTCTGCTTCAAATCGCAGTGCCGCGCGATTAAACCTTTCACGCACAACGTCTCTCCGTGATTCGGAAACTTCTTCAATATTTTATCGACCGTCGCGAGCGCGTCTTTAAACTTTCGGTGTTCGTAATTCATCAGCGCTTCGTTGAACAAGTCGCCCTCTTTCTTCGGCAATTGCATCGCGCCATCGTTATTATTAACGTTACTACCACCACTAGAAGCGGCGGCTTTGGAAGCCGAGTTGGAAGAAGACGACGCTTTCTTCTTCTTGCTCGCCATCTCGTCTCTCTCTTGTCTCGTCGAGATGAAAAAACTGCTAAACAAGCTTTCGAGGTACTCGATAAAAATGAAGATTTTCTAGGACTTAAAAACACTTGAGTTTTGGGGAAAAAAAGTCGACAAAAAAAAGCACACGAAGAAGAAGAAGAAAGCGCATATAAGACCGAATGAAAAAGCACATCCATTATTAACCGGGCGCGAGAGGAGTAGTTAGAGGCGTCTCCTTATCGTTGTCGTCCTGTCTGTTTGATGTTGTTGTTGTTGTTGCGGTAGTCGGTGGGCAGATTCGTTTTTTAAAACATCGAGAGAGAGAGAGATGCGCGCATTTCTCTAAAAAGTTAGTTACGCGCGTCTGTGTTGTTAAAAAGAAGAAGATAAACACACACACACACACACACAGAGAGAGAGAGAGAGAGAGAGAGAGAGAGAGAGAGAGAGAGAGAGAGGAGCGATGATGCCGTTGTCGTCGCCGTCTCCAAATATAGTCGCGGAAGGCGTGAAAGATTTCCCGATATTGTTTTTCCGCGACGTGGTGGTGCTTCCTGGAAGCAACGTCGTTCGGATGCCAATCGTGGACTCGTTCGACCGAACGATTCGCGCGTTCGCGAAAGGAAGAGAAGACGTGGAGAGGATCGTGAAGAGATTGACGTGGAGAGAAGGCACTGGTCCGTACGTCGAAGGGATCGTGGAGCAGTCACGTTTTTTCGTGGGCGTGATTCAGTGCAAAACGATTCCCATCGATGGCGAGGAACACGACGACTTGCGCGAGAACCCGGAGGAATACGTCGGCACGGTGTGTCAAGTCGTCAGTTACAACGAGATGCCGAAGAGTGAGATCATGACCAAAGACGGAGAGTATTGGTACGTAAACGAAGGCGCCTTGGGGACGATCGACAAGGATTTTAGTCAAGATGGTGAAGGGCGACGGAAAATGTGTTCTTACTGTAATTTGATCGGAACGGCGATCAAATTTAGGTTGAGAAAGCTCTCGCGTCAGCAAGAGCACGATTATAGTCCCGAACTCTCGGATTTCTACAGGTTTAGCAGAACAGATATGAATAACCGTTTTGAGTTTCGCAGACAACAAATTCGCGCCGCCAGAGTAGGGACAGTCGTGGATTTATTTCAAGACGGAAGCGCGGAAACGAAACAAAGCAGCCGGTATCTCAAGAAATTGGATCCCAGGCGTGCGAATATAATGGGAAAAGCCAGTAGCGCGTCTATGCTAAAAGATGCCTTGAAGTGTGAAGCGATGGTGAACAGATGCGGAGGGAGCGATATTTTGGCAGAATCGAACAACAAGGGAATATTTCCGTACGTTTGTGTCGCTAACAGTCCGTTCACGTTTTGTAAAATTACCGAGAGTTCATTAGATGCGCGGGAAAACGAAAATATACATGAACAACGGCATGGGAAAGCTCTTTTACAAAGTAAAACCGCTGAGGGAGCGTGCTATGCCGGTGGTTATAATATCGTTCGTAATCTCGAAGTATCAGAAGTGGACGAAGGTACAGTGGAGCAGATGGGCACGACTGCAGAAGTGTTCAGACACGCAAAAGAAGAAATCTCTGAACTGCTGTGCAGAGCGTGTGGGGAACCTTTCGGAAACGCGAGTAAAGCGATCAAAGAGATCAACCCGGCGTGTGGGTATAAAGATCATACCATAATAAATGAAATTTATGAATCCCATCATTACGGTTTTGGAGCGTCGAAGATATTCTTCAACCCGCATTTGCACGAGTGCGAAATTCTCACCGCGGACGCGCGCTGGATTTACAACCTTTCGCCTGCTATGCCGCATAACGCTAACCCTAACTGGCCCGTCAGAGCAGACGGAGAGATATACCCATTTCGTTCCTTCTTTGAGTATTATGGATGGACGAACGCGTCCTGCCGTCATTGCGGCGAGCATCTGGGTTGGAAGTTTGAGTGTTTGCTCGAAAGCGAGTCGGACATCGAAGACGAGCGCGATAAAGAATTTCTGTTGAGCAAAGGCGGAGGTCGAGGACGATGGACCTTCGAGGAGCTGCTCAAAGACGAGGAAAAATTACCGCGAATCTTTTTTGGTTTCCGTAAGGGACAGATAAGGTCGGCCATGACATACTCGCAAACTAAAATCGAGGAGTACAAAGCGAGAGAAGCGGTAACGGATTGGGACTGGAACTATCGACAAATGCACGACGCGTGGCGTCGCGCGTTCCCGGCGAGTACCCAATTTCCGAATCGCTCCGAAGTGTTGTCTTCGTCCGAGTCATCTTCAGACGACGATTCAGATGGGAATTACGATTCGGAAGAGCCAGAAGGTGAAGAAGAAGAAGAAGAAGTATAAACGCTCGCGCTCGCTCGCACTCTAGAGACACACAAATTTCAAATATATATCAAACTAATCTCCAAAACAACAAAACGCACACACACGTTCACGCGCGAAAGACCAAAAAAAGAAGGCGATGCAAACCGTCTCGTCACGCGTCTCTTCGTCGGCCAGACGACGACGCCTCGCGTCTTCGTTGTTCGACCGATGTTCGACGTCGTCGTCGTCGTCGAAGAGCGAAGCTTTTTCAACGGTGTTGTTTACTCCTTCGCGTCGTCATCGTCCGTTTTCCACGCACGCGCAAAAGCAACTCAAAAGCGCCCAAGAATTCATCGCCACTTTCCGGAACAAAATCACCACCGCGATTTGCGAGCGACAGATGCGAGCGAAGAAGCGCGTAAACGGTGCGTTGAAAACGGTGCTGGGCGAACGCGCGTATCGCGAGTTGGAAAAGATGAGACAGATGCAAAATCCGATGGTTTTGTACCGGCAAAAACAGAGAGAGATGAAAGCGATTCGGCAGCACAACGAACATTTTTTTCGCGCGATGGGAACGGTGGCGATGGCCGTCGCCATGTGGCGCGTTGCCGCGGAGGTGAAAGATTTCAGCGAGAGCGGTTTGAGTAAGCGATCGGTGTCGAGGAAAGCAGAGAAGGAGTTACTCGCGGGCGCGATGGGGACCGCGGCGTTGATACATCTGTTGACGACGCGAAGACCGCTGGATGCGGTTGGGATATCGAAACAGTTGGCGAAGAGCGCGTCGAATGATTATAAAGGGTTGAGCGAGGTGCTGGGAACGCCGTTGAGAGTAAACGAGAGCGTGTATTCGCAAACGACGAGGAGCGAGCATTTGCGAGGACGAGGGAATAAAGCCATTGTGACCAGACACGCGTGCGTTATTAGCGGGACGAAAGGCGACGGCGTTTTGAGCTTTTTGTGCGTAGAAAACGGAAGCGGAAGTTTGGTCTCCATGTCGAACAATAAATTCAGCAGTAGTAATAGTGATAGTAACAACGCGAGCGGTCCTGGTGACGTGCCGTCTTCTTTTCCAAAATCGATACCGCAAATACTCACGTCGGAACAAGTGGCTGAACACACGACCACCGCGATGAAATCCGTCAGCGGATTCTTCAGACGCTCTTTGTTGGAGAATGACACGTCTTCGGTTACTGTAGCGCGAATCGATGTGTTCCCGAACGATGACGATGTCGAAACAGAACACGATGAAGATGACACCACTTCTACCACGTCGTGCAAAAAGTACACGCCGGCGTTGACAACCTATTTGAAAGGCTCCGAGCGATTAGACGGCGAAGATTTGGCGTTGCATCACGCGCGCGAAAGTGTTCGCAGATTCGGATTAGGGCGAAGGACCATAGCGTCCGTCATTGATTTCTCGAGAAAAGCGAGTGACGAAGGTGAAGCGTCGTCTTTCGGTACAAAAGTATCCTCGAATGAGGATTTGAAAACGTGCATTGCACTCGCCGACGCGAAAGCGACCGAGGTTAAATTTACCGAAAATGCAGTCATTCGTAAAGAGAAGAGAGAGGTGCGAAAGGAAAAGTTGAAGAAAGTTGGACGGTCTTTGAGACATTTGCCGTATTAGAATTTGTATATATTTTACAACTTTAATTTTGATTGCGCTCTCAAGAATTGTATTATAAGTTGGCGCAGTATTACATTCATCTTGTTTCTTCTCGCGTATGCGTACACGTGTCATCTCGCGCAGGCTTTATCGTTATCACATTATAATAGTATTTTTTTCTTCAACTCGTCGTCGTACACTTTTGATACACTTTTTCTTCCCCTCAAGCGTGGGCGCTCACGTTCCTCATCACTCTCAACTCCCCAGCATCGTGAAACTTAATCGACATCCCCGGCAAAAGTTTCACGCGCTCTTTCTTCTTCACCTCTTTAATCGCCTTCCTTTTGCGATCTCGCAACTCAACGCACCCGTCTTCCACTTGCATATAAAAGCTTTCGTCGCCTTTGTGCGCTCTGCGTTGCGCCGAGTCGACGTAAAATCGCAACTTTGTGTGTTGAGCGTGTTGATTCCACTGCTCGTACTCTTTCGTCGTCTCGTCGATGCGAATCGTCAAGCACTCGCGACTGAGAGAGTTTGCGTTGGAGAGCAGCGCATCTCGCTTCGTCGAGGAGGCGACCGAGCATTCCGGAGACTCTGCGCGACGACGCGTTCGTGGTAGCGAGAAGAGTTTGATGTTAAGTTAGTTAACATGCTGACGTGTCCAAAAAAAAGCGTATCTTCCCCAAGAGGGGGCAATTTTGAAGAAAGTAAAACGCGCGAAATATCACAGAAGATGCGAGAAGAAGATTGAATAAAACGAACGCGTCGTGTTCAGGAGTAAACGAAGACTCGTAAAAAGTAATTCGCGATGCTCGATAAACGCGGCTTGCGCGCGCTTTGCTTCTGTTTGTGTGGAAAGCAGAATGCCGTGTTGAATTCGTTATTTACCTAAGTGCCACTCGACTTTATTTTTGACGATGAAAGCACCGACGGCTCTCGTCCTCGCGCATCTTCCTCTTTCGGGAAAGGCAGAGATTGGTTTGAATCGCAGCGCGGCGCAAGTGAACATGGTATTTTTTGTGTGTTGTGCGTTTGTGTGTGTATTGTATGCTTTTGTTTAAAGCGCGTGTTGAAAAGTGAGGGGACGGTTGAAAAAAAAAAGGTGCCTTTGAGATTTTCCAGGTATATTTCGCTTCAAATCTATTTCTCATCTCATGCGTTTTACATCATCGCTGATGACGACAAATACCTATCTTTCCAATAATCGAGCTTTTCAAAGACGTTTCTTGGCGACCCGTCGACTAATTCGATCGAGACGCCGTCGATGGACTTTGGCGGCGCGGCTGTTTCGATGGTTGAGAACCACTCGCCGAGAAGAGAGCGGATGACCGCGTTGACACACTCCGGAGCTTCGTCGTGTGGGCAGTGTCCCGCTGGGCTCAGTTCGTAATATTTTGCGCTCGTTACGACTCTCTTCAAACGCTGGCCCCACAAAGGTACCACCCACGGATCTTCGCGACCGTAACACATGGCGACTTTGATCGAATCGTTTCGATCGCGAATTACCTCTAACATTTTATCGTAGCTCATTCGCGACGCTTTGGGCGAGGTGAACGTGCTTATGAAAGCTCGTATGGCATGCTCGTTTTCGGTTGGAGCGATGATATCTTCGATCAGCGATTCTTCTATTTTGCTTTCATCCGCGTACACTAAATTTAACAGCCTTCTGACGTTTTCTTTCGAGCGAAAGTTATCCCAATACGGTTGCGTTAATTTCACGATGAAGTCGTTCTCTTTCGTCAAAAAGCTCACTCTCTTCTCTAAAAATCCCCAAAACGGCGTCGCGTTCAACAACACAATTCCATCGATTAAATCTTCGCACGTCGCCGAGACGTACAACGCCAATTTCCCGCCCAACGAGTTCCCGGCGAGGACGATTTTCACCTCCTCGTTCTCTCCCGAATCCGCCGCCGCTTTCAAAACAACCTCTCTGATGAAATATTCCACCTGATCGCGCCAACTGTCCAGCGAATACTCAAACTCTGCGACGTCCTCGCGTCTCTTCGGCCAAGATTTACCTTGACCGCAAATATCCATAGACCACGCGCACGTCCGCGAGGAGTCTTCTTCGCTTCCTAATCCAATTAATTGCTTCGTATAGTGAAACGTGCCCACGCCAAAGCCGTGGAGAAATATCACGTGCACTTTTGCACGCTTCGCGTCGCCTTTGCGTTCGTAATAGCACGAATGGTTCGCGAACTGGTAGTAATCGCCGACGATGGATGATATTGATGATGACGATGACGATGATGATGATGATGATGACGATGATGGTTTCACAGCGCTTTCGGGAGTTGAAGATGAAGATACGCTAAAATGCAAAGAAGAAGAAGAAGAAGAAGAAGAAGCGCGATGTTTTTGGAGTCGTCTGAAAGGCTCGACGCGACGAGAACGAGCGCTCGTCGAAGCGAGACGCGACGACGCGAGTCTGCGATGCAACTGCTGCGTTTCTGTCGCGATCATCATAATTTTCCGCGCGCGCGCGTTGTGATAAAAATGAAGAGTGTTTGTTCGCGCCTTATTAATAAATAAAATTTTCCTCTCTCTCTAGTTTCATCATCGATTAACGTCGAACCAATCACTCCACTCGTCTAAACCGTCGACTAGATCTAAATCCAAAGCTTCCTCGCACACTTTCGCGTCTTTGCGAATCCTTTCGATGAGATTTTCGACCGTGGTGAAATTGCACTCGGCGCGGACGTACGCGACGACGAGGACCGATAACGTTTCGTCGTAAAAATCTTCCTCGAATTCGCGCAGTAACCACGGTTCGATGGATTTTCGCTTATCGTTGAAAAACGGGTTGTAACCTATGGACATTACCGTTCGGTGGATGCCAGTTTTTTTGTTCTCTCCTAGGAGTTTGGCGAAGCCGAAATATATTCCCGGCGCGAGTTTATCTATTTGCTGCTTTAACGGGACGACATCTAAGTTTGCGGTGGGTATGCCAAGCATTTTGCTCCCTCTTCCAAAACCTCTGATGACTGGACCGGTTAATTCTAAAAACTGATCGAGTTTCAAAAACCGTTCATATTTACGCGCTCGACTGCTCGCGCTCAAAACGTCTCCGTCCTCGGCGACGAATTCTACCGTCTTCACCTCTCTCCAATCCTCAAACTTTGGCAATCCGAAATCTTCAAGCTCGACGTCCATCAACGAGTGATACACGCGGTCCGCACTTTTATACATGTCGAACTTCTCTCTTCTCAAGCTCGGAACCGCCACGCAACAACACCCCGCCGCTTTTGCCGCAGATACTCCGTGCGGCGTATCTTCAAACACCAAACACTTCCCCGCGTCTTCTCTCTTCACTCCCAACCGTTCCATCGCCAAGTGGAATATTTCCGGGTCCGGTTTCCCTCTCGCGACTTCATCTCCGCAACAAATCACGTCGAAATACTCCAACAAATTCTTCTTCTTACTCTCGTCGCTACTTTTAACATTCACCGTCGCGCTCTTCATCTTCTTCTCGAGCTCCTTCGCGCTCGTAGACGTCGCCAGCGCCATCGGCACCTTCTTCCTCTTCAAAAACTCCAACAACCGCGCCGCGCCGGGCATATCCGGGATATCGATCCCGTCCCATTGTAACTTCTCGCTGCACTTGGTCAATAACTCAACAGGATTTACCACTTCATTCAAGCTCAATTTCTCGCACAACTCCGTCGACGCGTCCAGCGGTCGTTGGCCTCGACAATCCTCCGCCGCGTCGAATATCTCCCTCTCGCTGATCGACTTCTTCATCGTCTTCACTATCGAAACGACTGCCTCATCCACGATCGCTTCCGTGTTGATCAGCGTCCCGTCCAGGTCGAAGATGGCAAACGAACACTCGCGAGGAGAACTCATTTTTGTTGCGGTAGCGGGCGCGTCGAATGCGTCTTTTTCTATCTCCGATCGATGTCAATATTGATGTGATGAAAGTTGTTGTTAAACTCCCCTAATTTTACAACTGTTTTCCCGATACCAAAAGAGAGAAAGAAAGAGAACAGTATCTCTCTTCTTCGCGAGTGGAAGAAAGAACACGCACAGAGAGACAGTCAAGCGCAAACCAACAAACGTCCGCGTGCTTTCTCTCGCTCTGACGCGATAAAAACTGTCGCGCGTGGGTTAACGCGCGGTCGAGAAAGCGCGCTTTCTGATATCTTTGCTCTTTTGCAATATTTAGGGTTTCGTGATCCATCTCGTCCCGCCAAAATTTGAAAATGATGATTCAATAAAAACTGCGCGCGACACACAAAGAGCAAACTCTCGAATAAATAATCGATGCTCAAGAGACGAACGATGACGATGCTCTCTTCTCATTCTTCTTTATTCACGTCTAGCAGCATCGCGACAAAGATGAACCCTTCGTCTTCCACCTTTGGAGGAGGAGGAGGAGGAGCGCACGGAAAGCGATGGATGTCAACTTCTTCTTCTTCGTGCGCGATGATTTCCAGTTGCAACGCGACTAGGAGTGCGAACAAAAACAGAACGATGCGAGCGCGGAGGATGTTTGCGACGGCTCGCGATGTCGTCGTCGGACGGAGATTTGAGTCTTCTTCTTCATCTAGTTCTTCTTCTTCGCGATGTTTCGCGTCGCAGGCGGTGTTTGACGAGGAGAACTTAGCGACTTCTTCTTCTTCCGTGAACAACAGCTCGGTCGCGGGGAGAGAACAACAACAACAACAACAACAAAATATTATTCGCGAAAACGACGAAACCGAAGCGCAGAAAGGCGTCGGCTCGGTCCATTTAATTTTAGGCCCGATGTTCGCGGGGAAGACGACGCGGTTGTTAGAACGAGTGAAACAGTTGGAAGAGTCGGTGAACGCGAACGTTTTGCTTTTGAAATCGGACAAAGATACGCGGTACGCGAAGGATAAAGTAGTCACGCACGACGGAAGAGGACGGGAGTGTTTCCCGGTGAAATCGTTGGAGTTGGCGGTGGTCGTGGAGACAGTTGGGGTAGAAAAATGGAACGAGTGCGACGTGGTCGCGGTAGACGAGGCGCAGTTTTTGACGAATTTGTACGAGTTTTGTCGCGTCGCCGCGGACGAGCACGACAAGATTGTTTTAGTCGCCGGATTGAACGGAGATTTTAAAAGAGAAACATTCGGGGAGGTGCAAGAGACGCTGCCGCTGTGCGATTCGGTGACGAAATTAACCGCCAAGTGTAAGTGTGGACGACCGGCGTTGTTTAGTAAGAGAATCGTGGACGTCGGGGATGGACAGGAGTTAGTTGGTGGCGCGGATAAGTATTTGCCGGCGTGCAGACGATGCTTTTTAATTTAATGCGTTCATGTGTTTTAATTGTTATTGTTCTAGGGGAGTTGATTTTTGCTTCAGTATATGACGCAGTTTCACCATTTCGTTATTAATCACCCGCGCGTGTCTTCTTTTGCGCTTCGAGAATTTCACGATTCGTCAAGGAGATGTTAAACCTATCTCTCAAAGCGTTCCGAGCTTCTTTGATTGGCGCGTCTGATTTTTTCACCTTCTTGAGCTCGTCCACGATGACTTTCTCTAGCGGAGATTCGTCGTTGTTTTCCATCACCGCTAATATCCTTCGAGCGACTTGAAATAAGACGGCTGCGTCTCGACCGCGCAAATTCGGGTTCGATAATACGCGTTCAATCGCTTTGAATTCGCGAGATTGTAAATCTGTCGATTCCTCGTCTTCCGTACCGTCGTCGTTGGTAGCTGTCGAGGGACAAACATCCAACGATCGTCTGGCGCTAAACAACGCCTGCGTTAACTGCTGCTTCTCTCCCGAACTCATCAGTTTATCCGTTTCTGTTTTACCCGCGTTGGTTTGCTTTCTCAAAGACGCCGTGTTTTCTCCGCTATCACTACTATTGTTGTTACTATTATTACTACTATTTCCGCTCGATGTCGACGATCCGTTCCCGTTTTTCCTTCTGTCTTCTTCCAAAGTCGTCTCCACGAACGCTTCGTACGCGAGCACTCCCACCGCATGCGACAAGTTCAAACTTGTAGGGCCGGAACTTCCGGTGTATTTCAAGCTCTTTCCGCACACTTCGCCGACTCCCGCTGTCGGTATCGCGACTAAGTATTGCGCCGTTCTCAACTCCTCGTTGGTTAATCCAACCCTCTCGTTCCCGAATAGAAACGAGACTTTCTCCCCATCCAAAGCCAGTTTAGCGGCTATTCGACACGCTTCTCTCGAATCCAACATCGGTTGCGACCCGTCTCGATTTCTCGCGGTCGTCGCGAACAC
>Ga0255743_10001249_pt1 | contig 22016 bp, 19 predicted proteins | sample 101ome_19_FD_179950 | JGI IMG/M metagenome (GOLD analysis project Ga0255743, IMG submission 179950) | Coastal salt marsh microbial communities from the Groves Creek Marsh, Skidaway Island, Georgia - 101405AT metaG (version 2) | ecosystem: Environmental > Aquatic > Marine > Intertidal zone >... | reverse complement strand
ATTCCACTCCCATTAACCCGTAATAATTCTCACGACCTAACGCAGGAATTGCAGTAGGTCCAAAGTACACATCCCCTGTAATTGTTTTTACACTATGCACACCCAAAAATGGTAGGTCCATATCTGGCAATGGGTAGATCAAACTATTTATTTTTATTTTAGAGTTTCTATCTAATTTAAGATAAGTGCCTTTAAATGGAAGAATAGTAAACTCTTTTCCCACCTGAAATAAATCCGAAACTCTGTCTGAATATTGCCCTGTTGCATTAACCAATACCCCATATTTATAGGTTTCACCTGATGATATTTTAACTATTGACTTATCCGGATCTGCGTAGCAAACCATGGCATCGTATTTTAAAATGACTCCTTGTTCGTTTAACTCTAATAATAAAGAGTTTAAAACAGCCTTAGGATCAATCACTGCTGTTTCAGGTGAATATAAAGCTCTACTAGTTGCAGTTTTTGCCTCTGGCTCAATCTTTCTTAATTCATACTCATCTATGATAGATACTTTTGCTCCATTTTTCTCAGCTCGTTTATTTAGTAAATCTAATTCCTTATCATCTTTTTCCTTAGTTGGCACTATAACTTTACCAATACGATTTATAGGAAGTCTGTTCTCATCACAATATTTCGCCATACTGCGCGCACCTGCAGCACACAACTTACCTTTTAGTGATTTTTCTGGATAATAAATTCCAGAGTGTAAAACTCCACTATTTCGACCGCTGCCATGAAGCCCTACTTTACTTTCCTTTTCCAATATACAAATTTTTGTATTTGGCTGATTCTTTATAATAGTCTTAGCAAGAGTTAAACCTAATATCCCTCCACCAACTATTAAGTATTCATACTCATCATCAATCATAGCAATCCAACAAAATATTTAATCTAGCAGCTTATGTTTTATTAATATCACGTTTTAATTTATTCAGTTAAAGCAAGTGCCAATGTATGCTCAGCAAGTTTTTGTGCGCCATTAACCGATAACTTTTCCAGTGCATTTTGGGATAATGATTTGGCAAGCTGATTATTTTCCATAAGATTTATTAGGGCTTTAACAGCCGAATTAGAATCCTTTTCAACAATAGCAACCTGCTCTGATGCTAGCGCTATTAACTCCTCATCATCCTTATTTCCATAGGGAGAAAAAACAACTGTTGGTAAACCATACTGCAATACCTCAAAGAAAGAAACCCCAAAAACCGTTAAAACATAATTACTACTCACAATTAATTCATCAAGCTGGTTTGGTGCACTATGTACTTTCCAGTCCAAGCGAGTTTTAACAGGCAATGACGGTGCTTCTGCATAAGGCCCCTGAACCCAGTGAACTTTTACTTGATCATTTAGCAGTCCATCAAGTTGACTTGGCAAAATATTTCCTAATTTAGCAACATCACTTCCACCTGTTAGCACCAACACATTTAAACCCTGTTTCCAGGATTGGCTAGGCAAATTTTTTTGAATTAAAAAACTATCCCATCCTGATTTAATCTTGTCTTTACAACTGGGTATATTTTTATATTCAAAATAAAAAGATGGCACCCAAACAAGGTTGAGTAGATGGCAATAATTAATTAGTGAATCAATTCCTATCAGTTTTGTATTTCTTTTTCTTATCCATAAAAAGAGCTCAGCAAGATTATTGGGAAATAATGTTGGAGAAAGATCAAATACAGCTACAGATGGGTTAAAAATTTCTATCTTTTTCTTTACTGAATTCTCAAATTCGTCTGATGGTGACAAAAAAGTTACATTAAAATCCAATAAACTCTTTCTTTCAATAGGCTCTCCAATAACCAAAAAGTCTAACTGCGCGTCACTTTTTTTTTTAATCGCCTGAGCTAGTGCAATTAATCTTGTTAGGTGTCCCAAACCAACACTAGCTTTTGCATAACAAACAAACAAAACGCTTATCTCTTTCATAAACTTATAGCTATGCGTTAGCTTTAGTTCGAATAGATTTTAATGGCCGCAAACCATCTGAAGGATCAGCACGCCACATACGTTCCTTCATTTCTGATTCAATAGGCTCCTTAACACCATTACCGTCCGCAGCAAAACCATGATTAATCTGACGAATCACACTACCTATTTGATCTGGCAACCAACAATGGCCGGAACTGTATTCTTCACCTTTGCCATCAAGATCAAAATGAAATTCTATAGTTTTTGCCCCCCAGCGATGAATACTTCTATGTATTACACCGGGATCCACAGTATGATCTGACCAACCAACATTACAACCTGTTAAATCTCGAATGGTTTGAATAGCAGATAAGTTGGCTTCTCGGTAGGGAGTTGGGTATGCAGATGTACAATGAAGTAAAGTCAATTCATTACAGCCATTTGTTTGAAGCACATTTACAGCATGCTGAATTTCTCCTGTTGTTGCCATACCTGTTGAAATAATGATAGGTTTACCCGTTTTTGCACAAGCTGATAAAAGATCATCCCAAAGCAACTCATAAGAGGCTATTTTGTAAAAATCAACATATGGCAATAATTCTTCAACCGCTTCAAGATAGAATGGCGTACAAGAAAATTTTATAGAGTGTTTTTTACATTGTTTAGAAAGTGGGTCCAAGAACTCTAGCGGAAGTTGCCAATTTTTGCGTTGCGCAATTTCTTCTCGTTGTTGCAAAATTTCAGGTGCGAAAAGTTGATCTATTTTAAACAACTGGAACTTAACTGCATCACAACCAATATCAGCAGCTCTATCTATAAACTCTAAAGATCTCTCAAGGTTCTTCGAATGATTACTTGACACTTCAGCAATAAATTCTACTTTCATTTAAAAACACTCATATTTATATTTAATTAAAAATCAAAATAAGATAAATCAATATTAGCAGAAACTTTCTTTTGAGATGATCGTGTGGCAGCAATATAATCAACTAAGTATTTTTGCTTATCCGTGATATTAAACTTTACATCAGCGCCAGCCTCTTCAGCTATCAACAACCCTGCGGCAACATCCCAAAGCTTATTTGCCTTACCAATTACAAGTGCAAATTTCCCATGAGACAAATATCCAAGATTCATAGCTGCAGAACCAGTTCTTAAACACCCCTGAGATAAATCATTTAGTTGTCCAAAAACACCAAACTCTATTGACCGCATAGAAGGGTTATAAGCCTTTCCTGAAAAAGCCATTGCAGTTAAACTTTTATCTAATTCATAATCTTGTAAATGCAATCTCTTTTGGTTAATAAAACAACCCACTCCTTTTTCCGCATAATAAATTTCACCAGAGTATGGATTATAAATTACGCCAATCGATGGCTTATTATCAACCCAATATGAGATAGAAACACAGAAAAAAGGAATATTATGAATATAATTAACTGTGCCATCAAGCGCATCGACAACCCAATAAGTGTCTGATTCTGCACCAATCAATCCCTTTTCTTCAGTTAAAATAGTACATTCAGGATCAGACTCTTTAAGAAGAGACAAAACTTTACTTTCCGACAACTTATCTATTTCAGAAACAACATCGCGTAATGATTCTTTATTTTTTGTCTCATAGACTTTACCATAGTGATCCATTAGTAAATCACCTGCAGATACTGCAGCATTAATTGCTTTTCCCAATCTATTCATTGTTGAATACCTTTCAAAGTGTATAAGGACTCATCCCATTTCTTAATAATTAACTTATAAAGAGCCTCATGGGGATTCACATTAATAATAAGCTTTAAGAATTTTTCTTTTTCAAGAGAATTAATTAAAATTTTAATATGAAAATCTTCGTCATTTTCTTCATCATATAAAAACGCAGCCATGATACCTAGAACAAGGTTATTTGGCATAACGCCAGCACTTAATGCAAGTTGAGCTGCACCAATGAGTCGATCATGCAACCCAAGCTTTCTAAATGGCTCTCTTGCAACCCGTTTAATGGGATCACAAAGAAGTACATTTGAGAAACGAGCCAATTCTTTTTTACTGTACCATTCGACAAACTCTTCATCCAAATTAAACAACTGAATTATTGCTCTATTCATTTCAGTCATTGCGCCTTCAACTATAGAATAGATTACATCATTCCCCATACCCTCATGTAGATATGTATTACCATACATAGCCCCTAAATATGCTGCAATACAATGCGGTGTATTGTGTATATAAAGTTTCGCTGCCCATTGTTTACTTAACTCTTCCTGGCTCACATATGAAATATCACCGCCAAGATCTATAGCTCCATCTTCAACAAAACAAATACCATCTTCTGTCACAATAGATAAAGGATCTTGTTCTAGAATTTTTGCAGGCGCAGTATTTGATGTAATAACATCAGGCACACCAAAATAAATATTTGGTTTTCCAGTTAATTCTCTTAGCTCAAGCGGAAGCTTTGAATCGTTCTCAAATAATACAATCGGACAATCTACATTAGATAAAGAATCAATTAAAGAGTACACCTGACGCGGTCCAACTGCAGTGATAATGCCATCATATTCTCTTGGATTTTCTTCACCTAGATTAAAACAATGTTTAAATCTGCATAATAATTTCTCATAACGATTATTTCTAGTTCGATACGTTATAAATTGTTTTTGTTCTTGCAACGAACCTCTTAGGCTATCATTAGACTCAACAAACGAAAGTTCATAACGATCAGAAGGAAAAATCCATGGGATGTATCCTCTCCCTATTGCCCCTGCCCCATAAACTAATATTTTTTTTTTCATAAATATTTCAATTACGATACACTTATTTCAACGGTTTTCTTTATCTCCGACATATTTTCTTCAGCTTCAGCAAAATCTTTACCGCTAGCAATAATAAAACAAACTCTTTTTGTACAATCTGTATATGGCATTACTGTATCTCCAACATCATATCGAAAAAAAATATATTCAAATCCGTTTAATTTTTTTGCTGCTTCAATGCCATCAATTTTTGTAATCTTACCTGGTAAGGGCCAAATACTCTCAGAAAGAGATACTTTATGTTTTGTATCTTCTAATAATTCACTATCGAAAGTTTCTCCAACGGCAGTATGTATTGCGGCTTTTAATACATTTTTTCCAGTTGCTGCAGGTACTAAATATTGACAGTCAAAGCCTCCAGATAATCTCACAGTCATTTCAATTATGCGAGGTCCGTCTATGGTTTGAATCATATCAAACTTCGCAGCACCTATATTTATTCCCAATTCTTTTGAAACCTTTTCAGCAAGTAAATACATATCTTCCCGTTCATCGGGAGATAAACTTGACGGATGAATAAGCCCAGTTTCTAGAGCGAATCCATCTGATCTATCAAAGACTCTATCCGTTATGAAACATCTATGGAATTTCCCATTGATATCAAATAATGTTTCTACTGTATGCTCAGACCCGCCCCATAAAGACTCAATTAATGCATTACCAGATCTTGAAACATCAATAGCTTCTTTCACCATCATATTAACGCCATCAAAATCTGGTGAATAAAATATCTTAGTTCCTCTACTACCCGAACTTGAGGTGTTCTTCACAATCAAAGGATAACCAATTTCTTCAATTATATTTGGTAGTTGATTAAGATCATTAATTGAAACGCATTGGAACTTAGGAACAGGCACACCCATTTCTTTCATCTTATTTCGAAAAACCTCTTTATTATTTACCAAATGCGCAATTTCAGATGACACTGTTGGTAAGCCTAAGTGCTCTGCAACTTTTGCCATGGTTTCAGGCGCATCGATTCCTGCAGCTAATACACCTTTAATAACAACACCTTTACTAACTAATTCCCGAGCAAAGTTTATATGTTCATCAATATTAAAAATGTCAATAGCCTTAAAATAGGAAGCCTTATCTCTGCATATACAATTTGCATCACCATCAGTCACTATAATTTCATAGTTAAGTTTTCTAGCCTCTTCTATTAATGGCAGTTGCAAAACACCTCCGCCAATAGTCCAGAAATAATTGGATTTTTGATCAGTCACTAGTTATGTCCTTTGTTTTATGAGTAATTAAATCAGAACTAATATCAATTTTTATAATTCTATCGTTTTCTTTATCGGCTATTAATACACTGCCATTATCAACCTTACAGAATTTTACCGGGTGATTCCAATCTACTCCCGTCTGATTTTTACAATCTATTGTTTTTAAAATATTACCTTCATAATCTGACACTAAAACCTCATTAGCTCCTCTAACACCCAGCAGCAAATAATCTTTTTCTGCATACACTGCTCGTAATACCTCTATTTCATTTTTTAGGTTTGAAAAATCAATTATATTTTTTATCTGCAGATTCAAATCAAATTGGTAAACTAAACACTCATCAAAATCAGCGGTAAAAACATCTCCGTCATCTCTAACAAACACTGTCTTAACTAAAATTCTATTATTACCAGAAATCGCAGCCATATTAACTTGACCCACTAAGCTCCCACCAAAGTCAGTTTTAACAATACGTCTATTTAAAGTATCAGCAACATAAATATCGCCTTTTTTTGAAGCGGCCATATCTTGAGCGTCATTTAATGGCAAATCACTATCAAACTGTTGATAAACAAGAAGCTTTTTTTCATCTTCAGATAATAAATATGTATTCAACAAACTATTACTTCCTGATTTTCTTTCAATAATTGCTATGTATTTTTTTTCATTATTATCAAATACCGCAATAGATGAAGGCCTATTGAACCTAACGCCATCGATGTCTAGCATCCCTAAAAAAATCAAATCCTCATCAAACATCTGAATAACACCATTGCTTCTGTCAGCGACATATATTATTTTGTTTTTATCAATTGCAATACCCGAAGGACGCCTTAAACAACCTTCCATCAACTTATCTTCAATAATTACATTGAATTCTTTGGATTTTGAATTTAGCAAAACAACTCTGTCATTATTTTGGTCGCATATATATAGCTCATCATTTGCTGCATAACCAGATACAGGCAAATCAAATTGATTTTCACCTTCGCCCTTTCCGCCCACTTGATAAGAAAACTTTAAATCTTTATCAAAAAACTGAGTAAGGTAATTATGATAATCATGCACAACTATATAATCGTCTAAAATATTTATATCTGTTGGATTACGCACCTGCCCCTCACCATTTCTTCCATATTGTAAATATCTTGTGCAGTCAAATTTCTCCTCAAAAATAAACACGTCAAATAATGCTGCAGGAGCTAAATTAAGAAGGATCAATCTATTATTTTCTATTGCCAAACTATTTACATGATCACAACCCTCAATAGTTGAATAATCAAAAAAATTTCTAATATAACTTCCATTAGAACTAATTTGAAGAACAACAAACAAGTCAATCACAGGCAAATATATGCAATTAGAGGTTTTTTCAAACTTCATCGACCCATAAATTAAACCAGGCAATTTTAATGATGAAATCTTATTCAGTTTAAAATCAAACCAATTTAAAGTTCTAGAAACATTATCTAAAATAATAATTTCATTTTTTTCATTAATCGCCAGGCATGCGGCGTCACTGATTCCAAGATGAACTGTATTCTTAAATATCACTTCTCCATCACACAAAAAAATAAAAATATTTTTTTGTGGTGCTTTTGTCAGGCAAATAATATGACCTTCCAATGAAACGCTTATCGAAAATGGTCTTCTAAAACCAACAGTTTTGATATGCATAACTATAATTGTTTGCCTAGTCTAAAGACATTGGATAATCAATATTGCCAAATAAATACTGATCAATATAGCATTTAGCAAAATTGATACCCTGCCGCTTTGATTCTTTATTCATTCTAAAGGGGGGGTCCATACCAATATCAAGAACAACATATTGTTTATCTTGCAAAATAATATCAAACTTTATTAGCCAATCCTTTAAACCAATAACATTCATAAATCTTCGTAATGTATCAAGCACACCAATACTTTTTATTTGTTCATGATATTCATGAGTTAATTCACCGCTCAAAAAATCGATAATATTAAATCGATCTGCATAAATATTGAGCCTCAAAGACACACCAGCGAACTCTTCTTGAAGTACATAAGAATCTCTTAGATAACGATCACGGCCCCAGAATATTTTTTCAAAAGGTATATCAGATGCATTAAATCGATATACATAATTAGGATTCTTACTATAATCAGATTTCAAGTAATACCACTTGGCTTCATCCATGCTTGACGCCAAATGTTTTAATTCATCTTTATTGTTTACATACCAGGTTAGAGGAATTGGTATATTGTTGCGTTTGAAATATTCATAGTATGAAGCTTTATTCAAGCATAAATCAACAGACTCCTCACTTGCATACGGAATATTAAAATGTTTTGCAAAGTGCGCGGCGCCTTTATGAGCAAACTGTGCTGCAGCGGTAAAAACTCTATCCTCACTTGTAAAGCCCTCTTTTACTCCAATATCGATGAGTTTAGTTAGATTATCATATCCAACATTATAAAAAATATCGCACAACTGTCTTCCCGGTGAATTTATATTTAAATCGGCTCCAACAATATTCCAGTTTTGCGCTTTCAAAACTTCCAAATAAGGAATCTGGCTATGATTACACCCCAGAAATAATAATTTTTTTTTCATACTCCCGCTTCAAAAATTTTTTTATCAAGCATTTGATGTGATTCTGCAGTAATTACTTGAAAGCCTCTTTCATTTAGTAATGCCTCACCTCTTTCATAGAAAATTGCAGTAGGAATGATTGAATTTTCATTAGGACACTTACCTTCACCAACACACATTTTGACAGCCAATTCTTCAAAATCATAAGGTAATGCTCTTGGAAATACCTCCTCAATCAAAAGATCACCTCCTAAATCTAAGTGAATTTCAATTAACCTCAAAGTCCCATCAGAAGCAGTCCGAAAAGATGCCATAAATGGTGAACGCTTAATATCAAGCAGATTTGCTATATTTTGTGAAATTGAAGCCGCATTTAATTCCAGCTCATTTTTATCTGGTATTGCATGGATTTTATAACCTCTACTTGTCACCTTACCATCCAGCTCGATATTCAATTCATCAAGAAGACAAATCGGACATATCTTTCCATGAAGAAAAAAACTTACTAATGTTAAATCCGGCCCTGGCAAATATTCCTCTATGAGAATTTTGTCATTTATTGTTTTCGATTTTGCATATTCGACAGCACTAGGAAAATCTTTTTTTGATGACACTACACTAATACCGCTCTTACCAATCAAACTTAATGCTGGTTTTACAACAACTGGAAACTCTATTGACTCTGCTGCTACATCATCCTTTGAGGAAAATATTTTATATTTTGGCGTTGGCAAATTGTACTTAGTACATATTTCCCGGAACTGATCTTTATTTACTAGTGATTTAGCTGCTCTTACTGGAACGCCAGGGATATTAAAATATTCACTTAATTCTGCTACAACACTTACTGGAGGCCCTGAGCTTCGATTCAAAACTCCGATCCATCGATATTTATCATTAAATATTTCCAATTTTTGAATAATCTTTTTTGCATCATAGGTACTCTCATAAATAGCGATATCCGCATATTTAAATCCTAAGGCATGTGGATTTTTATCGACAGCAACAATCACGTAACCAAGTGATTTGGCTTTTGATAGAAGCGATTTTTGAGATTTACCTGCCGCTAAACAAATAATTGCATCTTTCTGAGCAATTTTATTGGTTTCCATTATCATTTTCTGAAAAATGTAAATAGTCTTGAATTATGCTTTTCCTTCAGCTTCTTTAATTAGTGACTGATATATATTCTCAGCCCTTTTCCAATCATCGGGTGTATCAATATCCTGCACTCTCCAACTTGGTAACGTGATTACTGTTGAACTTTCACTAAAACCTTGTGATGGCTTCATCCATGTTTCTGAGTCAGACCAGTAAAACTGTCCTGCATCATACATTGCGGTTGGCAGGTCTTGTGATCTTGTCAGATAATGCTCTGGGAAAAACATTTCCAATCCACCACTTTCGCTATATTGAAATGATCTAAAAATCGGATAGGTGAACTCAGTTGCAGCAAAAACTGTTTCCCAGGCACCCTCTTTAAGTATTTGAAAGCCTTTTTTTAAATCTTCCTGAAGTATTAAAGGGGCAGTTGCGTAAATACAACAAGCATACTCAACATTAACTCCCGATTTAATTAAAAAATCAACGGCATCACCAACAACCTCGTGTGTACCAACAAAATCACCTGATAACTTTTCCGAGCGCATAAAAGGAACTTCTGCACCATATTTTTTTGAGATTTTAGCAATTGCTTCATCGTCAGTGGACACAATAACTTTCTCAAACAATCCACTTAAAATGGCAGTTTCTATGGAGTAGGCAATAATAGGCTTACCACAAAATGGTAAAATATTTTTTTTCGGAATGCGTTTACTTCCTCCACGTGCAGGGATAATAGCTACATTCATGAATTCAAAAATTTTTGAATAGACTCTACAACTTGATCTTGTTGTTGTTCTAGCAGCGTAGGATATATTGGTATGCTAATAACACGTGAGTAATACCTCTCAGCCTCAGGACAATACCCCTCCTTAAAACCAAGTTGTTCGTAATAAGGCTGACGATATACAGGGATATAGTGTAAGTTTACAAGAACTCCATCTTCACGCAATGCATTGTAAAACTGACGGTGTGCGTTTTTGTCTTCAAGCTCTAACTGAATAAGGTAAAGGTGGTAACTGGAATAACTGTCTTGATGCTGCCATGGTGTAACAATCGGTAAATTAATTAACAACTGATCATAGCGCCTTGCAATGCTCTGACGCTTTGCAACAAATTCGTTAAGTCTTTTTAGTTGATTTAAACCAAGTGCCGCCTGAATATCATTCATGCGATAATTAAAACCAAGCGCTATTTGTTGATAATTCCAAATTTGTTCGGGCACACGTAAATGCATATTTTCAGAATCACTAGTTATCCCATGGCTTCTATAAATTCTAAGCTGTTTTAACAACTTATCATTATTTGTAACTACCATACCGCCTTCGCCAGAAGTAATAATTTTTACGGGATGAAAGCTAAAAACAGACATAGCGCTATAACGACCATTACCAATTGGCTCATCTTTATATCTGCCACCTAGTGCATGAGAAGCGTCCTCTATAATTTCAAACCCATACTCTTGACTCAATTTATAAATAGCAGCCATATCACATGACTGACCAGACATATGAACAGGAATAACAACTTTAGGCAATGTATTAGTTTTTTTTGCTTTAGATAGCTTTTCCGCAAGACACTCTGCGCTCATATTGTAAGTTTGTGGATCTATATCAACAAAGTCAACCGATGCGCCACAATATAGAGCACAGTTGGAACTGGCAACAAAAGTAATAGGACTTGTCCAAACAATATCGCCAGAACCAATACCTAAAGCTAAACAAGCAATATGAAGAGCACTTGTTCCGCTATTTACAGCAACCGCATACTTGGCACCACAATACTCCGCAACTGCACTCTCAAATTCAGGAACAACTGGACCTTGAGTAAGAAAATCAGAGCGTAATACTTCTACAACTTTATCTATATCTTCTTGACTTATGTCTTGTCGACCATAAGGTATTTTCTTGTTATTAGATAAATTCATTTAATATGAAACAATATTATTTAATATTCGCATAAACTGATGCGAGTCAAACTTCTGAAAAAATACAGGTATTTTAGATACATCTGTAGATTTTTTTTTAGATGCATTATCAATATAATTCTTTAACTCAGTAGCATTATCAAATAGCTCTGTGTATTTAAAAATATCACTATCCCAATTGTAATTATGACGCTTAAATATATATACATTTTTTCCTGCTTGTAAGGCAGCGTATATCAATGTCGAACGCACTGCGATAACATGATTGCAATTCTCAAATAAATCAAAATCATTCAATTCATTTGTAACTACAATAATATTACTCTTCCTAGAAAATTCATTAATTACTTTACTCTTCTGTTCAAACTGTTGAGGGTGTAACTTGTAATAGATTTTCCTTTCAGAATACAAATTAGCCAGCTCCAAAGTCAAATCTATCATGACTTTGTGGGACATTAAATTGGCGACAATAATAATATTATCATCTCCTGAAATGGGCACCTGATATAAATTATCATTTCCAATTGTGGATTTCAGTTTCACCGGATAATTTATTGTGTTCTTCCAATAATCTGAAAGGGTTAAAAAAGCGCTTGGCACAGTTAAATGAGACACAAACTTTTCAATTGCTTTTGGATAAGTCCACAAAATACTTCCGGGTGACGCTCCGTGTTGAAGCTCTATAGTTGAAATGTTAGCTTCCTGAGCAGCAAAAAATAACCCTTTAAGACTGCCATCATTAGTGCAAACTATAGACTTGGGTAAAATTTTAGAAAATAAACGACGATAATAATCCCTTGTCTGCTTAAAAGCTTGAATTGGGTAATATGCGACATCACAGATATTTATTGGAAATTCAAAATATTTACTTATCGCCTCCGAAATAGTTTTATCAACTTTTGAAATATCTGAATCCATCTTACCCATACTAATTTTAACAGGCGGTATTCTTGTCCTCCTTCCCAAAGCTATTTTTCTATAACTTATCTCTTGTTTATTGATATGCTCAATACATACTGAATTATCAGAAAATGACTCATACAAATGATCAGTAATATAGTCTGCAAGCAAAGAGTCTTGTTTGGGCCTTTGAAAAGTGACAAATAAAAACTCTGGATTGCATCGAACCTGATAATAAAGCGTTAACTCATTGACGCCCATTTTTAAAAAATCTTTTATCTTAACAATAACTGATGTCCTAAATTTATGTTTTGGGTAATCAGTTGATCCTTTTGAAAGAGCATGCAGTGCGGCAAAAACTTCTCTTCTGATTATGTCCCAATAATACGTACCATCAGCTAATTGCAAAGTAAAAAGATTTTGCTCCTCTTCCATTTGGAAGAAAATCTCATGAAGACTTTTCATATCAATATAGTTAAAAAATGATGATTTTTTTTGTGTAATTCATTATAAATCTTAAATAATATGCCAAAGGATTTACGCTATTAGATATAAATAATATGGAGATTGAATTGCAGAACTAGGGTGTTATTTTAGGGACTAAATCCTGATAATTTCCTATTTCTTTAATACTACCTCCATCTAGTTCAACTATCCTCTTGCAATTCTTAAGCGTAGTTAGACGATGCGCAATCATAATAATGGTAATTTCATCACTTAGGTTATTAATTGATTTAATGATCTTTAGCTCAGTAGCATTGTCTAAAGCACTAGTCGCCTCATCAAAAATGAGCACATCGGCTTGTTTGTATAAAGCACGTGCAATACCTATGCGTTGCCGTTGGCCTCCGGATAATCTTACACCCCTCTCACCTACTCTTGTCTTATACTTCATAGGCCATGTCTCAATTATGTCCGCAATTTGCGCTTTCTCTGCAGATAATTTAACTCGTTCAAAATCAATCTGATTCACAGGTATTCCAAATGCAATATTTTCCTCAATACTACTATCTGCGAGAAAAATCGTTTGAGGAACATGTGCAATATGACTCTGCCAGGCACGAAAATTATTTTGCGTAATAGGCTCATCATCTATCATCAGTTGCCCTTTCTCTGGCAATATAAGACTCGAAATAATATCTATTAAAGTACTCTTCCCACTTCCCGTTGTACCAATGAGCCCCACACAGGACCCTTTTGAAATAGTAAGATCAATATTTTTAAGTAGCCATGGCTCTTTTGAGTCATATCGAAAAGACACATGATTAATAACAATCTGTTTTTTAAATGGCAGATCATCAGAAGATATCTGATTCACATAAACTGGAACGGGTTGATTAAGAAAATCCAGAGTATCTGCCAAAGATGCTCTCGCGCTCTGAATAGTTGACCACGCGGTATAGCTCTGTTGTAAAAGAGGCAATAGTCGCTGAGAGCCTAGCACAAGGACACCTATTGCAGGTAGCGACTGAATTAAGCCACCAGGCTGCTGTGCTAAAAAATATGCCACAAAACCAAGAAAAAACATGGCAAGCGCTTCTATGGCAAAGCGTGGGCTTGAGCCAATAAATACATTGGTGCCTTGAGCACGTCGCAAAGGAAGATCAGATTTACGATAGAGTTTACAATATAATTCTTGGGTTCCATCAAGCAAAATATCACGAATACCACCTAAACCCTCTTGTAACAATTTTATAACCTGGGTATGTTCACGTGCAATACGCTGACCATTACTGATCAATATCTTAGATGTTAAGGTCATAATCAAAACGTATATCAGACCAAAACCACTAAATGCTATTAGCATCATTTTAGGCTCAATAGCAATTAAAAAAGTTAATGTAACAGCAAGTATAATGGCAGAACTAATCAATGTTAAAACAGGAATAATCACACTTTGTATTACTGTGTTAACTTTAGTAACTATTGTATTAATCACCACACTACTATTTCGATCTACATGAGAGGAATAAGGTTGATAAAGGGTTCCTCGATAAACATTTATGGTTAAATCTGCACCTGTTGAATAAGCCAGTCGAGTTACTACCCAGAGCAACAGTAAACGCATAGCACCTGCTATAAGTGCCGCCAAACCAAAAGCTGTAGTAATTGGCAAAATTAATTGGTCAACCGAAGTTATTCCTAAAAAGTCAATCAAAGGCTGAGCGTATGAGTGCTCGAAAACTTTTTGCGGCGCAGTTAGGACCGAAATAAGTGGCAGTACGGCACCTATACTAAAGACCTCTACAAATGAAGTCAGAACCATTAATACCAGCAGAAAGAAAAACTGCCTACGTCGTAATGAGCTTAAATGCTGATAGAGATCCTTAAGATTCTGTGTTATAGGATAAAGTTGATTCACTAAATAAACCTATTTTATTCATGGTAGTCCATTACTTGGTATCCGTGATCTTTAATAAGATCGTCACGCTTAGCTATTTCTAAATCAGTACGAACCATATCTGCAACTAACTCATCAAAAGAAATTTTAGGAGTCCAACCCAATTTATTCATAGCATTACTCGGATCACCAAGCAAATTATCTACTTCTGTCGGACGAAAATATCGAGGATCTACAGATACAATAACAGGTAAATGCTCCTTTGTTTCACGGGATTTATGATCATTGAAATTAATCCAACGACCTTTTTCTTCTAATCCCTCGCCATCCCATTGAATTTCAATACCAAGCTCTTTAGCAGCGGCATTAATAAAATCACGAACGCTATGCTGAACACCAGTAGCTATAACAAAGTCTTCTGGCTTCTCTTGTTGTAGCATCATCCACTGCATTTCAACATAGTCCTTGGCATGCCCCCAGTCGCGTTTAGAATTTAGATTTCCTAGATATAAACACTTTTGCAAGCCTAATTTAATACGGGCAAGTGCTCGAGTAATTTTTCGGGTAACAAATGTTTCACCACGAGTCGGACTCTCATGATTGAAAAGAATGCCATTGCAAGCATAAATATTGTATGCTTCGCGATAATTAACTGTTATCCAATAAGAATAAAGTTTGGCTACTGCATATGGACTGCGCGGGTAAAACGGTGTTGTTTCTCTCTGAGGCACTTCTTGAACAAGCCCATATAACTCACTAGTGCTAGCCTGATAAAACTTAGTTTTCTTTTCTAAGCCATTGATACGAATAGCTTCCAACAAACGTAAGGTACCTAAAGCATCTGAATTGGCTGTATATTCAGGCTCTTCAAAACTCACCCCAACATGGCTTTGTGCAGCTAGATTGTATATTTCATCGGGCTGCACTTTTTGAATAATTCGGTTAAGGCTTGATGAATCTGTCATATCTCCATAATGCAATACCAATCGAACATTATCTTCATGAATGTCTTGGTACAAATGATCAATCCTGTCCGTATTAAACAATGAAGTACGTCGTCTTATACCATGAACTTCGTATCCTTTTTCCAACAGAAAATCGGCTAAATATGAACCATCTTGACCTGTTATTCCAGTAATAAGTGCGCGTTTTCTATATGTCATAAATATTTACTCTTCAAATGTAACAATATTTCTTTAGAATTAAGTCTGTTACTAATAATTTGCTGATTTAATTCTCTCTTTCAAAGAAGAGAATTATTTTAAAAAAAACTAGAATAGTTTATACGATAAGGACTATTATCGAAGGTTAATTCCTGCCCAACAGGCAATAGCTACCGCACGACAATTTGGGTTGAAATTGAAGCAAAATTACATAACAAAAAATTATACATATTTCCTAAAAAAAATAGGGTTTATATTGACACCTAAAATTGATTTACATGATTTCATTCAGACACTCTTTAAGCGATTGTTGCCATAATGGAATCTGGAGTTTGAAGTGGTTTGTAATTTTCTCTTTACTGAGAGTTGTGTTTTTTGGTCTTTTAGCAGGGGTTGGATATTGATCAGTACTAATAGGATTAACTTTACAGTTGAGATTCGATAACCTAAAGATTTCTTTTGCAAAATCAGACCAGCTGGTCTCACCCATGTTTGAAAAATGAAAAACCTCAGTTGGAAAACTCTTCTTACTGAAGTTATCATTCGAGATGATATGTAATATGGCTCTGGCCAAATCACTTGCATAAGTTGGAGAACCTATCTGATCACTGACTACTTTGATCTCATTCATTTCGTTTCCTAATTTCAACATGGTTTTCACAAAGTTATTTCCAAACTCGGAATAAACCCAGCTTGTTCTTAAAATTATCAAATTATTAGGCATAGTGTCTTGGGCAGCCTTTTCTCCAAGAAGTTTGGTTTTGCCATAAACATTCATGGGATTTGGATTATCACTCTCCAGATATAGGGATTCATTCTTGCCATCAAAAACATAATCCGTTGAGATGTGTATGAACTTAGCATTTTGTGAATTGGCAAATTCAGCTAATTGCTTGACAGCCAAGTGATTAACCTGATCCGCTACACCCGCCTCATCCTCAGCACGATCTACTGCGGTGTAGGCAGCACAGTTAATAATGACATCGAAATGAGAATGGGCATCAAAGTACTTGGAAATACTCTTTGAAGATGATATATCAAGCTCTTCTCTTCCAACCAATGTAAATTCATGATGATTAAAATTTGAGATGAACTTTTGGATAGATCGTCCAAGTTGTCCGTTCTTGCCTGTCACCAAAATCTTCATGATGAAAGTCTACTTAAAAAGCTCTTTGGCTTCAGATAAGATAGGATGAAGTTTGTCTTTATCTGATAATTGGAGTTCATCACTTTTGAGCACCCAATCAATGCCAATCTCCTTATCATCGAAGGCGATCCCCCTGTCATCATCCGGTGAGTAGTAATTGTCAACCTTGTAAGCAAACACTGCACTCTCGCTGAGTACCACAAAACCATGAGCAAATCCTCTAGGGATGAAAAGTTGATGGCGGTTTTCAGAAGATAGCTCTTTGGATACATAATGTCCAAAGGTCGGGCTTGATTGACGGATATCCACAGCCACATCTAATACCTTGCCCTCGATCACCCTAACCAGCTTGGCTTGAGCAGACGGAGGCAATTGATAATGAAGTCCCCTTAGAACCCCTTTTGAGGATTTGGATTCATTGTCCTGAACAAAATTGACTTCATAACCTAAAAAATCATCCAGAAGATTCTGTCTAAATGATTCCATAAAATATCCTCTGCTATCGCCATGAACCGTTGGTTCAATCATCAGGACATCAGGAATAGATTGCGGGATAAAATTCAACTGATCTCCTCTACTCGATTCAAAAGATACTGCCCGTATTGATTTTTAGCAAGGGGTTTAGCAAGATCAATCAATTGCTCTTTACTAATAAACCCCTCTTCAAAGGCAATCTCTTCAATGCAGGCCACTTTTAGACCTTGTCTTTTTTCAATGGTCTCAATAAATGTGGAGGCCTCCAAAAGGCTCTCATGTGTGCCTGTATCCAACCAGGCATAGCCTCTACCCATCAATTCAACATTGAGTCGCCCTTCATCCAAATACATTTGATTGATTGAGGTAATTTCGAGCTCTCCCCTGTCTGATGGGGCAACCTCTTGGGCTTTTTTGACAACATCATTGGGATAAAAATAAAGACCGGTCACCGCATAGCTACTTTTTGGATTTTGAGGTTTCTCCTCAATGCTCAAAGCCATCCCACTGGAGTCAAACTCAACCACACCATAACGCTCTGGATCCTGAACATGGTAGCCAAATACCGTTGCCATACTTTTATCTCTAGCCGCCTTAACAGCATTGGATAATATTTCTGGCATGCCCTGCCCATAATAAATATTATCCCCTAGGACTAAGCAAGCATCCTCATCACCAATGAAGTCTTTTCCTAGGATGAATGCCTGAGCAAGTCCATCGGGTGAGGGTTGAACAACATACTCAAATTGCATACCAATCTCTTCACCACTCCCCAATAACTGCTCGAACCTGGGAAGATCCTCTGGGGTTGATATGATCAACACTTCACGGATTCCAGAGAGCATCAGTACCGATAAAGGATAGTAGATCATAGGTTTATCATAGATAGGCATCAGCTGTTTAGATACCCCCTTCGTCAGTGGATAAAGCCTGGTCCCCGACCCACCTGCTAGAATAATTCCCTTCATGAATTGATAACCCCCAATCTCTCTCCCTGGTAACTTCCATCTTTAACTCGATTACACCAGATTTGATTCTCCAGATACCACTGAACCGTTTTTTGAATGCCAGTCTCAAAGGTCTCCTCAGGTGTCCAGCCAAGTTCACTGGCAATTTTTGTCGCATCAATGGCGTATCTCACATCATGCCCTGCCCTATCAGTAACGAAGGTAATGAGCTGCTCATAGCTGTCTATCCCTGTAATCTGGGGGGGAGCTAATTCATCCAAGATGTTACATACTGTTTTTACAACCTCAATATTTTGTTTTTCATTATGACCACCAATATTATAAGTCTCTCCAGTTACTCCATTCAGTGCCACATGAAGCAGAGCCCTGGCATGATCTTCCACAAAAAGCCAATCCCTGATTTGTTTACCATCTCCATAAATGGGTAGCTCTTTACCAGATAGGGCATTAAGAATAATCAGCGGGATCAGTTTTTCTGGAAACTGATAAGGTCCATAATTGTTTGAACAATTGGTAATTAACGTAGGAAGGTCAAAGGTTCTTTGCCATGAGCGAACTAGATGATCAGAGCTTGCCTTCGAAGCGGAATAGGGAGAGCTCGGGGCATAAGGTGTAGTCTCTGTAAAAAGATCATCTGTCCCTTCAAGATCACCATAGACCTCATCGGTGGACACATGATGAAACTTAAAATTATCTTTTTTAACCTCATCCAATTTCGACCAATAAAATCGCGCTTCCTCAAGTAGCACATAAGTTCCTACAATATTGGTTTGGATAAAATCTCCTGGCCCATCAATTGATCTGTCAACATGAGACTCTGCAGCCAGATGCATCACTATATCAGGTTGTTGCTCAACGAATATTCGCCTGATCTCAACGGCATTGCAGATATCAACTTGCTCGAAAAAATATCTTGAGTTATTCTCAACTGAAACTAATGACTCCAGGTTACCTGCATAGGTTAGCTTATCGACATTAACAACACTATGATCGGTATGGTCAATAATATGTCGAATTAATGCTGATCCTATAAAACCAGCACCCCCTGTCACTAATATCTTTTTACTCATATTTTATTATTTCTATGCATAAATATATTTATCGATTGCGATCATCAAAGTTTAAAGATTTTTAAAACTAACGATCATATTTATCCTCTATTCTCTCGATATCATCCTCTTCGAGATAATCTCCTGTCTGAATCTCAATAATTCTTAGATTGGTTTTACCAGGATTAGACAACCGATGAATCGTGCCTTTAGGGATGTAGGTGGATTCATTCGCTTGAAGAATCATTGTCTCATTTCCGCAAACAACCTCGGCTACACCCTCAACAACCACCCAATGTTCTGATCTGTGCTGGTGTCTTTGTAAACTAAGTCTTTGCCCAGGATTCACGGAAATATTTTTAACCTTGTAACCCTTTCCTTCTTCAATGGAGTCATAGCATCCCCAAGGCCTAAAAGCATGACGATGGTCTGTTGCCACAGAAATGCCCTGATCAGTGAGATCTGCTACCACCTCCTTGACTTTCTCAGAGTGACTTTTGCTTGCAACTAAAACAGCATCACTCGTATCAGCAATAATGATATCTTCAAGACCAAGGGCGATAACTGGTCTCTTATCGGATTGAATAAAGGTATTTTTTGACTCATAATAAAGGGCATTCTTAGATTTACCTTTATCTAATTCTGCAAGTGCATTCCATCCACCAACATCGGACCAGACTCCCTCAAAAGGAACCATTTGAATAGAATCAAATTTTTCCAACAGAGCATAGTCTATCGACTCTGATCTAGTATTTTCAAAAGTCTCTCTATCAAGATGAACTTTATTGTCAGAGTGATGAGCCAATTCAACACAGCGAGATACAGATTCAAAAATATCTTGCGCAAAAACCTTCATAGCTTCAATGATGGTAGAAGCTTTAGCTAAGAATATTCCTGCATTCCAAAAATGTTGACCAGAGACAAGAAATTCTTCAGCAGTCCTAATATTGGGTTTTTCAACAAACTTCAATACATCTTTTACAACTTTATTTTGATTCTCTACCTCAATATAGCCATAGCCCGTATGAGGCGAAGTGGGCTTAATACCGAAGGTGACTATTGAACCAGATTTTGCCAATTCTCTACCTGTAACAACCATCTTCAAAAACAAGTCCTCATCAGGAATGTAATGGTCAGCTGGCATGAATAACATCAAATCATCTCCATCAGCAAGAAGTGCGGATGCAAGTATTGCAGGGGCGGTGTTCCTTGGGGTAGGTTCAAGCACCATCTCAACGTCAACCCCAGCGAACTTGGCATGATCCTCAACTAGGAAACGATGTTCAATATTTGCAAGAACCTGAATTGATTGATGGATTGTCAGATCTTTAACTCGTCTAAGAGTTAACTCTAAAAGACTTTTTCCATCAATCATGGGCACAAACTGTTTTGGCAGTGATTGACGACTCAGTGGCCATAAACGAGTTCCACTTCCACCACAAAGAATCACTGGTTTAACATCTATACTCATAATTCACTCATTTCATTAGTTGCTTTCAAAAACCCTTTTGGACTCCCGCAATCAAATCGAGTGCCTTGGAATTTATAAGCTAACACCTTACCTTGTTTTGCAAGCACCATCAGAGCTTCTGTGATCTGAATTTCTCCATTCCTGTCTGGTCTCACATCTTTCAATACGTCAAAAATTTCAGGTATGAGAATATATCTCCCAATAATAGCTAGGTTAGTTGGCGCTTCTGCTGGGTCAGGTTTCTCAATCATGTTTTCTACCTGATAAATATTTGTTGATCCTGGGACTAAGTCCCCATCGATAACACCGTATTTATTTACTTCCTCTGTCGGCACTTCCTTAATTGCAACCACACAGCACTCAGTATTCTTCTCATAAATATCCTTCATCTGCCCCAAGACCGAATCTCCTCCATTATGACAGAGATCATCTGGAAGCATGACTGCAAAAGGCTCACGGCCTATCACTTGATCACCGCAAGAGATGGCATGACCTAGGCCAAGCATTTCCAGTTGTTCGACATAAGAAAATTTACAGGTGTCAATAATCTTATTAAGAGCATCCAAAAGTTTCTCCTTTTCAGATCCTCTGACAACGGCTTCTATTTCATGATTTAGCTCGAAATGAGCTCTGATTGCACCCTTAAATTTACTAGTTATCATCACCATATCAGAAATATTACAACTTAAAGCTTCTTCAACTGCATATTGAATTAGAGGCTTGCTACCAATAGGAAGCATTTCTTTGGGTATGGCTTTTGTCGAAGGAAGAAATCTCGTTCCATAACCTGCAACCGGGAATAGACACTTTCTAATTTTACTCATGTGAAACTTTTAAACGGTCAATCAAGATTGATTTACCATCCTCGACGCCTGGTTGATCGTATGTGTTAATCTGCAAGAAAGCTCCAATTGTGGATACCAGTATTTGGTAGGTAAACATGAGT
>Ga0255743_10001236_pt1 | contig 22118 bp, 20 predicted proteins | sample 101ome_19_FD_179950 | JGI IMG/M metagenome (GOLD analysis project Ga0255743, IMG submission 179950) | Coastal salt marsh microbial communities from the Groves Creek Marsh, Skidaway Island, Georgia - 101405AT metaG (version 2) | ecosystem: Environmental > Aquatic > Marine > Intertidal zone >... | reverse complement strand
TAAATCAAAATGGTTGATTTTAAAGAATTTTTTTGAACATGAAAGATTGTAACCCCATTTACGAATAGATGTTAAGAGTTGCAATTTTTAAATAAGATTTTTGATATTAGAATTTTAATTAAGCTTTATCATTGAAAATTAAAAGCTTAAGATTATTCCTATCTGAATCTTCTTATCTATAAGGAGATATGATAATGAAGAGGATGCTATTTAATGCAACTCAATCTGAAGAAATACGTGTAGCGATCATCAACGACTCTACCATTGAAGACCTAGACTATGAAAGAAGCACTAGGGAACAAAGAAAGAGCAATATCTATAAGGGCACAATTACCAGGGTTGAACCTTCACTTGAAGCAGCTTTCGTAAATTATGGTGTCGATCGACACGGTTTCCTTCCTTTTAAAGAAATCGCAAAAGAATTTTATTCGAAAAAATCCCGCAAAAAAAACTTATCCATTGCTGATGTAATCAATGAAGGTCAAGAAGTAATTGTGCAGGTTTCTAAAGAGGAGCGCGGCAACAAAGGAGCTGCCCTCACAACCTTTCTATCTCTAGCCGGCAGATATATTGTTTTAATGCCTAATAGTTCTGACAGCGGAGGAATTTCTAGAAGGATTGAAGGGGATGAGAGATCCAACTTCAAGGAAGTGCTTTCCCAATTAAAAGTAAAAAAAGGGATGAGTGTGATTGGTCGCACCGCTGGTATCGGTGTCAGTGTTGAAGAAATTCAGTGGGATCTTGATTACCTAACACAATTATCTGAAGCCATTCAAGAAGCGTCAGATCAACAAGATGCACCGTTCTTGATTTATCAAGAAAGCAACCTTGTCATAAGGGCTATAAGAGATTACTTCAATACGGACATAGAAGAAATCTTAATAGATAATCAAGATATCTATGATCAAGCATCTCAATTCATGAACCATGTGATGCCTGATTATGCAGATCGCATCCAATTGTATGAAGAAAGCACCGCCCTCTTTTCAAAATTTAATATTGAAAATCAAATTGAGTCTGCATTCTTAAGAGAAGTTCAGCTTCCATCAGGCGGATTAATCGTCATTGATCATACGGAAGCATTAGTATCAATTGATGTTAACTCAAGTAGATCAACCAAGGGTAGAGATATAGAAAATACAGCTTTTAATACCAATCTTGAAGCTGCTAAAGAGGTTGCCAAACAATTAAGACTCCGAGACATTGGTGGTTTGATTGTTGTTGACTTTATCGATATGGAAAATCCAAAACATCAAAGAGAGGTTGAAGAGTGTCTCAGGGATGCTCTTAAGCATGATAAAGCGAGAATTCAAACTGGTCGAATATCAAGATTTGGATTAATGGAACTCTCCAGACAACGCTTAAGGCCAAGCATTGGTGAAACAAGTAACGGAGAATGTCCAAAATGTAATGGGACAGGTCGGATTCGTGACTTCCAATCATCCGCCTTACATGTAATCAGAATGATTCAGGAACAATCTAACAAAAAACAAGGGCAAAAAATTTCAGTTCAGGTTCCTGTTGATGTTGCAACCTTTCTCTTAAATGAAAAGAGAGAAATCATTATTCAAACTGAATCAGAAGGAAATAATAAAATATTTATTATTGCTAACAAGTACTTTGATGTTCCTCAATTCAAGATTACGTCATCAGACTTAGGTAACAAAAAAGAATTAAGCTATCAAGAAGTGGACGTTCCTGATGTTGAGAATCTTGATGACAACGAACAAGAGACAAAAGTTAAACAAATTCCTGCTGTTAAAGGCGTAATTCCTGAGAAAAGATCTAGAAAGTCTAAAAATAAATCACTTTTTGGATTTATAAAGGGATTGATTGCTAGCGATGATACTATCGAGGAGGCCTCAGAAGCTGCTTCAGATAGCAATAATGAGTCAACACATGATGAAGAGGGGAGCGAAGGTAATAAAAAACCATACAGAAATAATAGAAGAAGGAGAAATAATCGCTCACGAAACTACAGGTCAAATCAGCAAAATCAGGAAAACGTAAATAAAAAACCAGAAATGGTCATGGTTGAAACTCCTGTCGATGCTGAAAAAAATAGTGATAAAAATTTAGATTCTGTTAATAAACCTAAAGATAAACCTAAGAGAAATCAACCTAAGAAAAAAACTGAGGTGCTAAAAGATGTAAATCTTGCGGATGTTGGGTTAAAGTTAGTTGAAACAGAGAAAAAGTCTAGTCAGGACGCGCCTCAAGATGATACAGTAAAAAAACCTGCTCGCAGGAAAAAGGCTTCTTGGGCGAAGAGTGAAAAAACAGCGCCTAAAAAAACTGAAAAGTTGGTAATGGTTGAGACAAAAGATGCACCAAAGAAATCAACCAAGGCAAAAACATCAACTACAAAGAAATCAACTAAAAAAACGGCTGAGAAGTAAACTTATTAACCAGTATCCCAGATAAATAGATACTAGAGACAAAAAAACCGTTATTGAAACATGAAGAAAAGCTTTTAAAAAAAGCTTTTCTTCAATAAAACTAAAAAACTGGGCTCCAAAGCTTGAGAATGTTGTCAAACTTCCCAAAAATCCAACTACAATCCCAAGCTTAATAGCTTGGCTCATAATTTGATATTGTGAATCCAGATACAAAACGACTCCTATTAAAAAACAACCTACGATATTAGCGATCAGAACACCATTCATAATAAAAAAATTAAACGGGAATAGTAAAACTAAAAAATACCGTAACATGGCTCCAAAAGATGCAAACAAACCAATGATAAAAAATTGATATAGGTTATTCACTATCAAGCCTTAGGAAATGTTCACGATAAAATTTTAATTCTTCAATTGATTCTTTAATATCTGCCAAGGCTTCATGCTTTGCTGACTTTTTAAATTGTCCAAGAAGGCTTGTTTTCCATCTTTTAGCGAGTTCTTTAAAAACGCTGACATCTAAATTTCTGTAATGAAAGTATGACTCCAGTTGAGGCATATAATTTGCCATAAATCGTCTATCTTGGCATATCGAATTTCCACACATCGGTGATTTATTTTTATCCACATACTGGCTTAAAAAATTAATCAGCTCACGCTCAGCCACATCTTCTGTGATATGTGATTGTTTTACTTTATCAATTAATCCGGACTTTGAATGTGTATTTGTGTTCCATGCATCCATAGAATCCAATAGCTCATTGGCTTGTTTTATGACATAAACTGGAGCTTCAGCTATTATTTCTAAATGAGGGTCGGTAACAATAACTGCAACCTCTATGATCTTGTCTGTTACTGGATTTAATCCTGTCATTTCCATATCAATCCATATTAGATTGTTGTTATTTTTTGTCATGATTTCCATTAAAATTTAAACAATTGAATACATATATAACTTTAACATTTCTTTTACTTTAAAATGCTGATTTTAGATAGTGAATACAACAATAATGACCTTTACTTATATTTTTTTATTTTTACTGATCCTCTCCACATTAACAGAGATCTACTTATCAATCAGACAAAATGCTAGTGCCCTTAAGAATCAAAATGTGGTTCCAAGCGACTTCAAAAAAATCGTAAAACCAAAAGATCATAAAAAGGCAGCATTGTATACTTCTGCAAAAGCAAAAATTAATATACTCGGTTTTATAGTTCAAGGGGTTTTCTTATACATACTCACCCTTGGTGGTTTGATCAATTACATAAATGAACTTGCTTTACAATTTTTTGATAATGAAATTTTACAAGGTGTTGTTTTGATCTTTTCTGTGATTATACTATCTAGCATCATTGAAGCCCCCTTAGGTCTAATCAAAACTTTTGTGATTGACGAAAAATTTGGTTTCAATAAAATGACCCTCTCCTTGTATTTATCTGATTTAGTCAAACAAAGCATAGTTTCAATAATTATTATGTTGCCAGTCATTTTCATTGCGTTATGGATTTTTGGCAATTTAGGAGATTATTGGTGGTTCTGGTTGTGGATTTTTCTTTCAATTTTCAATGTGACTATGTTGGCAATATATCCCCTTTATATCGCACCCATCTTTAACAAGTTTAAACCTATGGAAGATAAAAAACTTAAAGCAAAAATTGAACAACTCCTTAAAAAATGTGGCTTTGAATCTGATGGTTTATTTGTAATGAATGGTTCATTAAGAAGCACTCATGGAAATGCTTATTTTACCGGGTTTGGTAAAGCAAAAAGGATCGTCTTCTTTGACACACTGCTCGAGAAACTCTCACCTAATGAAATCTTGGCAGTTTTAGCCCACGAGTTAGGCCATTTTGCGCATAATCATGTAAAGAAAAGAATCGTTTTTCTATTTGTCCTTTCGTTTATAGGTCTTTATTTTTTAGATTTACTGAAGTCAAATGATTGGTTTTACTTAGGACTTGGTGTTGAGAGCCAAACAAATGCAATTGCGCTCCTTCTGTTTTTTCTTATTTCGCCCTTATTTTTATTTTTTGTGAGGCCTTTTATGGCGCACTACTCAAGAAAAAATGAATATGAAGCGGATGCCTATGCATGTAAATTTACGCCTGCTAAAGATTTAAAAGAATCTCTTATTAAGCTCTATAGAGACAACGCCTCAACATTAACTCCAGATAAACTTTACTCTAACTTTTATGATAGTCACCCACCTGCAATGGCTAGAATTAAAGCTTTGGTTACAAAATGATAATTACTTCAAGAATGGAATTTGATGCGGGTCATAGGATCCCAAACCATAAATCAACATGTAGAAATTTACATGGCCATCGATACGCTATAGAAGTTTCGTTAAGTGGAGAAATTATTCAACAAGAAAACCAATCAGACTATGGTATGGTTTTGGATTTTAAGGATGCCAAAGAATTAATAAGATCTACGATTGTAGATCCTTGGGATCATGCATTTATTGTGTATAAGAAAGATACTGAAGTTCTCAATTTTTTAAATCAAATTAAAGATCATAAGACGGTCATATTAGAGAGAGTGCCTACTGCTGAAAATATGGCATTAATTGCATTTCAAATGCTTGATGCAGCCTTTATGGATAAGTTTGATGGAAAGATTAAACCAAGTCTTGTTAGGCTCTATGAGACGCCCAACAACTGGGCTGATGCGTCTTCATCAACTTAGTGTTTAATTTTTTTTAAGTACTCTTGATGCAGCTCAAGCTCTTCACGACTGGCACTAACCACTTTTAATTTATTTAGGATATCTTTATCAAAGTCGATCGATAATTTTTCTTGATTATTAAAATCAATTTCTAATGCCTCCTGGCCCCTGGTCATTCCAATGAAGACCTCTGCGAGCAAAAGCGAGTCAAGCAGAGCTCCGTGCAAATTTCTTTCAGAATTATCAACGCCGTAATGCCTACATAAGGCATCTAAGTTATTTCTTTGCCCAGGTCTCAACTCTCTGGCCATAACTAATGAATCGGTAATGACCTCAGCATAATCTTCAACAACTCCTTTTTTTATTCTTCCCAACTCCATATTTAAAAAGCCAATATCGAATGGAGCGTTGTGAATAATCAATTCAGCATCAGCAATAAAGCTAATAAATTTTTCAGAAATAGATTCAAAGCTGGGCTTGTCTGATAGAAATTCAAGTGTAAGTCCGTGCACTTCCTGTGCAGCCTCATCAATTTCTCTTTCTGGGTTGATATATACATGAAATTGATTATTTGTGACCTGCCGATTGATCATTTCGACAGCAGCTATCTCGATAATACGATGTCCCTGAGCCGGATCTAGGCCTGTTGTTTCGGTATCAAGAAATATCTGTCTCACAGTATACAATCTCCCACTGTTGCGTTATTAGCCAACAGATCTACCTTATCATTAAAAATATCTCCGCTATGGCCTTTAACCCAATTCCAACTCACTATCAATCTTGAATTTAATTCATCCAAGGTCTTCCATAGCTCTTCATTTTTAACTGGTTTTTTTGTGGATGTTCTCCAATTATTTTTCTTCCATCCATGGATCCAAGAATTAATTCCGTCAATTACGTATTTAGAATCAGTAAATAACTCAACTTCTTTTGATTCAATATGTTCACTAAAGTAAAAAAGTCCTTCGATCGCTGCGGATAATTCCATTTGATTGTTTGTGGTTTTTTCCATGGAACCGGACTTCTCTTTTATAACCTCATCATTTGTAACAATTATAAATGCCCAGCCTCCTGGGCCAGGATTGCCATGGCAAGATCCATCAGTATAAATTTTAAAGCTCATAGGTTTCTTTTACTTTGACTTGATTTCTTTGAATTTTACCATTCCACGATGGTTTAATTGGGGTCATGGTAAATATTTTTTTTCGCACCACGATTAAATAAATATTCGCAAACAATGGAAACCAACGGTCACCAATTTTATCCCATCTTGACTTATTTGATGCTGACTTAAAACGTGGGTGATATCCGAAAAATTTACCATTCACAATTTCAAAGTCTTGTTTTAATAATTTATTTTGAAAAGAGGTAAAGCTTTCAAGATTATGATTCCAAGGCTCTTCAGAACTCATTGAAAAAAAAGTTCTTAACCCTATTGGGCTCCATGGATTAAAGTTTATAAATATTGCGTGGCCATGAGGCATTAATGAACGATACACTTCAGACAACATCCTCTCATCTTCTGTATTTTGATGAGGCAGAACAATACAATCAATAGCATCGGACTCAAAAGGTAATTGCGCAGCATCTAATTGGATTTGCTTGCATGTATATTTATTCTTAAATCGAGAATTTTCAATTAATGATCGATGATTTCCAATTTGGACAATGTTATAGCCAAACAAATGATCGAATAATTGATCGAGAATTTTTTGCTCTAACAACAATAAATCTGAGCCTCTTTTTGTTTCAAACCAAGTCATGTTTAAGTTTATAATTAACTAATGTTAAAAGTTGTTCCTATCCCTATTCTAAATGATAACTACATTTGGACAATCATTCATGACAAAAAGACTGTAGTGGTTGATCCCGGATTGTCTGATCCAGTTTTAAATTACCACCAAAAGAATAATCTCGAGTTAACAGCAATACTAATCACCCATCATCACCATGATCACATCGGAGGTATAGATGGAATCATTAATCAATTTAACGTGCCTGTGTATGCTCCATATCATGAGAAATTTAATTTCACATACCATCAAGTCCAGGAAAATAGCAAAATTCAGCTTTTCGCCAACACATTAGAATTTTCCGTAATTGAAGTTCCCGGGCACACTTTGGAGCACATAATTTATCATGGTAATAAGCTTTTATTTTGTGGCGATACTTTATTTAGTTTTGGATGTGGAAGAATTTTTGAAGGGACTTTTAGGCAAATGTATGACAGTTTAAAAAAATTTAAGTCAATTGATCCTGACTCAAAGGTATATTGCACTCATGAATACACACTTAAAAATCTTGAGTTTTTAAAAAATTATTTCAAAGATAATGCGTTTTATGAAAATAAACACCAAGTTTTATCAAAATCAATGATTACTTTGCCCTCTTTATTAAAGGATGAGTTAGAATCAAACCCATTCCTTAACTCTTCATTTGAGGAATTTAAAAAATTAAGAGAAGCAAAAGACCTATTTTAATGAAATATATATTACTGTTTTGTTCCCTACTCCTGAGCCCTTCCTTGTTCTCAAATTCCTTTGAATTCCCAACTACAATTGAAAATGCTGAGGGTGTAACTCTTGAATTGTTTGACGATCCAGTACCAGATAATGATGAAACTATTCACTATATTGAGGGAGATAAAAATCTATGGGAAAGAATACAAAATGGATTTGCTATTAAAGATATTGATAACAGAAGAGTTAAAAATTATGTCAAATGGTACCAATCTAGGCCCGAGTATGTTGAAAGGATGATTGAAAGATCATCCCGCTATTTATTTCATGTTGTCGAAGAGGTCGAAAAAAGAAATATGCCGATGGAAATAGCACTCCTTCCTATGATTGAAAGTGCATACAATCCAGTTGCTAAATCAAGGCAAAAAGCTGTAGGAGTGTGGCAGTTTATTCCTTCAACTGGAAAATTATTCGGGCTTGAGCAGGATTGGTGGAGAGATAAGCGAAGGAATATTATTGACTCAACTAATGCTGCCTTGGATTACCTTGAACAACTTCACAATCTTTTTGGATCCTGGGAATTGGCTTTGGCTGCTTATAACGCAGGTGAAGGCCGAGTAAAAAGAGCTATCTTAAGAAATAAAAAAAGAAAACTAGCTACTGATTATTACTCTCTCAGGCTTCCTAAAGAAACAAAAAATTATGTACCAAAATTGTTAGCGGTAAAAAAAATTATTCAAGACCCGGAAAGATTTCAACTGTATATTAAAGATATTCCAGATAAACCTTATTTCCAGGTCGTTAATGTTCCTGATGAAATGGATACATATATAGCAGCTGAATTAGCTGATATACCCTTCGAAGAGTTCCAATTATTAAATGCTGAGCACAATCGACCCTTGATGAAAGCACACTTTGGTGCTCAGGATATACTTTTACCTGTTGACAGTGTTGATACATTTTTGAAAAATTTGGAGGATCATAAGGATCCGCTAACCAACTGGATTACGTATACCCCAATCAAAGGAGAAAAGGTAAACCATGTAGCTAAAAAATTTAATATTGATATAAAAGAATTAATTAAGATTAATCAATTAAGAAGTAATCAAACTCTGAAAAATAAAATTATCTTAATTCCGGCTTCACCTGATGTTTTAAAGAAGTACCCAATCAACACAGATAATTTATACTCCTACTCAAGTATTATTACCCACAAAATTAAGCCTGGAGATACTCTAGGTGGGATTGCTAGAAAATATAAGATCTCAATCAAAGATTTAATGGAGTTTAATGAACTCAAAAGCACAAAAATAATCGTAGGTAAGTACATCGATATTCCTCAATAAGGGTATATGCATAAGTTTTTAGCTCTATTAATTTTAAGTCTGGTCGTTGGTTGCAATAATAGTCAAAATCTTGACAATACTAACTACGATGACCTCATCCCACCAGAATCAGGAGGTGCGCTGACCAATGCAATGATTGGTGAGCCTAACAACCTGATTGCGATGATAGCTGGTGACTCCGCCTCATCTGCGATTGCTGGGCAAATTTTCAATGCGCTTTTAAAATATGATGAAAATCTTGGTTTTGAAGGAGACCTGGCCAACAGCTGGACAATTTCTGATGATTATAAAAAAATTACATTTAATTTAAAGCAAGATATTAAATGGGCTGATGACGAACCGTTTACATGTGAAGATGTGTTATTTACCTGGAAGAAAGTCACTGACCCAGACACTAGAACTCCATACGGTTCTGATTATCAGCTGGTCAGTAAAGCTTCATGTGCAAACAATCACATATTTATTGCTGAGTATGACGAACCTTATGCACCTGCCCTTGAAACATGGGCTTCCTTGCATATACTCCCAGAACATTTACTGAAAAATGAAAATATTAACGATACCTATTTCTCATTAAATCCTACAGGAAGCAACTATTATGCTCTAGATGAGTGGACAACCGGTCAGCAGGTAAAGCTCAAAACCAACCCTAATTCCGTACATGGTCGACCACTTCTTGAAAAAAAGATAACCCGAATCATTCCTGACCTATCATCCCAATTTATGGAATTGATTGCAGGAAATATTGATCTCATGAATATAAACCCAATTCAGTTCTCAAGAGTCTTCCCCAGCCGATCGGAGTTGAACGACAAAATTAATCTCTACAAAGAAATGGGTAATGGGTATACCTATTTTGGTTTTAATTTAAAGAAAAAGCCTTTTGATGATATCAATATCAGAAAAGCGATTAGTTATGCTATCAATAAAGAAGAAATTATCAATGGTGTTTTGTTGGGATTAGGAGAAGAAATTACCAGTCCATATAAGCCTGGTACTTACTGGGAAAATAAGTCGATCAATAAAATTTCTTTTGATGTTAGTAGATCCAGAGAATTGCTTGAAAAATCTGGTTACCAACTCAATGCAAACAATATCTACGAAAAAGATGGCAAGCCTCTTGCTTTTGAAATTCTCACAAACCAAAACAAACAACGAGAAATGACTGCAGTGCTCATTCAGCGACGTCTTCAGGATATAGGCATTGATGTCAGTATCAGGGTCATTGAATGGGCAAGTTTTGTGAACAGGTTTATCAAAACAGGTGAGTTTGAGGCTGTTGTGCTTGGTTGGAGCCTCTCCCTTGATCCAGATCAGTATAGTATCTGGCACTCTTCGCAACAGGGGCCGGGTCAATTCAACTTTATTGGATACAATAATCCCAGAGTTGATACCCTTCTTGAGAATGGAAGGAAAGAGCTAAACAATGAAAAAAGGAAACAAATCTATGACGAGTTTTCTAAAATTATTTATGATGAACAACCCATTATTTACCTCTATGCCGGATATGGTTTAACGGCCATTCATAAAAAAATAAAAGGGGTAAAGAAAATTACCCCACCAGCAGGTGTCTTTCATAACGACTATGAGTGGTATATTCCGAGGAAATTTAGAAGAAACGAGATGAGCCTCTAAATGTTAAATTATTTGATCAAAAGAATTCTCTGGATGATTCCTATGTTAATTGGAATCAGTTTGATATCTTTTTTTATAATGCATTTAGCTCCAGGTGACATAACATCCAATGAGAGTGCATTTAACCCAAAGGCTAGTGAGGAATCACGACAGAAACTTAGAGAGTTGTACAATCTTGATAAACCTATTATTGTCCAATATGGTTTATGGTTAAAAAGAATTGTTCAGCTAGACTTTGGTTCGTCATTTGCCTCACATCAAAGGCCTGTATTATGGGAAAAAAAAGATGAAAATGGCAACATAAAGCCAGGCTTGATTCAAAAAGCACTTCCGATAACCCTATTAATTAATCTTTTAACCATACTCCTTATTTTCTCTATTTCTATTCTGCTCGGAACAATTGCCGCTATAAAGAAAAATAAGATCCCTGATCGCATGATAACCTTGTTTGTCTTTATTGGTTTTGCTATCCCCGGATTTTGGTTAGCTTTGATTCTAATGTACTCATTGGGGGTTGTTAATCAGGTATTGCCAATTTCAGGATTGCATTCCATTGGATACGAGCAAATGAGTAAGTTAGGCCAAATACTTGATCTTTTAAAACATCTAGCATTGCCTGTATTTATTTCTTGTCTGAGCGGATTGGCAGGAATTTCACTTTATGTTCGAAACGGGATGATCGAAATTCTTAATCAAGATTTCATCAAAACAGCTCGGGCAAAAGGCCTATATGAAAAAAAAGTGATTTTTGTACATACTTTAAAAAATGCCCTACTTCCATTAATTACAATCTTGGGATTGTCTATTCCCGGTTTAATTGGTGGCTCAGTCATTGCTGAGTCAATCTTTGCTATCCCTGGAATGGGTAAGTTATTTTATGACGCCGTCCTGATGCGTGACTTTCCTGTCGTGATGGGGATACTGACTATTGGTTCGATCTTAACCTTGCTAGGTAATCTAATTGCAGATTTAGCTTACGCATGGGCAGATCCCAGAATTCGACGAGGTCTTGCCAAATGAGAAAGATTATAAAGAACCCAATGTCCTTAGCCGGGTTAATTATTATCTCAATAATAGGAATACTTGCTATTTTTGCAGGGTATCTCAGCCCGTTTGATCCAAATTATATTAATATCAATGCGATCCTTTTATCCCCGGACGGCACCCACTGGATGGGTACTGATGCGCTTGGTCGCGATGTATTTTCTCGAATGTTGCATGGGGCTCAAATATCACTTCTTGTTGGAATTGTCGCGGTTGGAATATCAACCATCATTGGAATTATTCTAGGCTCTGTAGCAGGATATTATCGTGGCATTGCTGATACCATCATTATGCGATTGGTGGATGTCATGTTATCGATACCCTCATTTTTTCTTATTCTTGCGGTCATTGCTTTCCTTACTCCCTCCATTTGGAATATCATGATCGTCATCGGCTTAACTTCCTGGATGGGTGTCACTAGACTGGTAAGAGCAGAATTCTTGAGTTTAAAAGAACGTGATTTCGTACTCGCAGCTCAGACGTTGGGGGCAAGTGACTTAAGAATTATTCTTACTCACCTATTACCTAACAGCCTAGGTCCAATTATTGTGAGTACCGTCTTGGGTGTTGCCAGTGCTGTGTTGGTTGAATCTGGTCTAAGCTTCCTAGGGCTTGGAGTTCAGGCACCTACAGCCTCATGGGGAAACATATTGACTGACGGAAAAGAGTATATCCAATTTGCATGGTGGTTATCATTGTTTCCTGGACTTGCTATATTAATTACTGTATTAGGTTATAATCTACTCGGGGAGGGTCTTAGAGATAACTTCGACCAGAATACGTAACAGATATATACGAGGTATCCATGTCTTTTTTAAAAAACAAACGTGCACTTATTTTAGGTTTATTGAGTGATCGATCGATCGCTTACGGTATTGCGAATGCAATGCATCAGCAAGGGGCTGAGTTAGCCTTTACGCATCAAATAGATAAGCATGAACAACGAGTACAAAAACTAGCAGCAAATTTTAATTCAAATATTGTATTACCCTGTGACGTATCAGATGATGATCAAATTAATAATCTATTTGATCTATTAAAAAAACATTGGGATCATTTTGATATCTTGGTTCACTCCATTGCCTTTGTTCCAAAGGATGCATTGCAGGGAGATTTTGTTGAAAACACTTCAAGAGAAAATTTTCGCATAGCTCATGATGTTAGTTCATACAGCTTTACTGCCCTAGCTAAGGCGGCGTTACCGATGCTGTCTAGCGATGCGAGCTTACTCACAGTAAGTTATCTTGGTGCTGAAAGAACAATGCCTAACTATAATGTGATGGGTTTAGCAAAAGCCAGTTTAGAAGCTAATGTACGCTATATGTCTCAAAGCCTAGGTCCAAAAGGGATTCGGGTGAATGCTGTGTCAGCAGGTCCGATAAAAACTTTAGCTGCGTCCGGTATTTCTGATTTTGACAAAATGTATTCATTTAATGAGAAACATGCCTCTTTAAGAAGAAATGTGACCATAGATGAAGTGGGTAATGCAGCAGCATTTCTCTGCAGTGATCTAGCAAGCGGAATCACTGGTGAGGTAACTTATGTAGATGGTGGGATGAATATAACTGCCGCCGGGGCAATCGAATAGATTTTACTGAGCAAATTGAAGAAACTTGGAGTTGATTTTCACTTTTGAATCAGCTCTTAAATCTTCAACATAAGATTTCTCAATCTCTTTTTCAATAGCAGCCATAAACTCTTCATTGAAGAACTCAACATCTTCTTCTAAGATACTTTCTGAGTCGACTTTATCTAATTTTATGACCATAAATTCGCCTTTGGGATCATAGATTCCTGAGTAAATTGGCAAATTAGAGGAATTCATTTTAAATATCTCTTCTGCAATAACATCTGATAATCCTTGTTTGTCGGATCTATCAATGGTTAATTCGTCAATCCACTTAGGTTCTTTCGCAGAACCATCTTTAAGTCCTTCAACCAATTTATTACCATCATTGATTAAGTTTTCTTGTGAATTTCTTTTCGTTAAGAAAGTTTTGATATCGTCTTTAACATCGTCCAATACCTGAGCCTCAGACTTTCTAAAGTCTACAACCCTAGCCGAAACCAGATTATTGGGTGAAACTTCAATAGCTGGAGTATTAAATTTGCTGTCTATGATAGTTTGATCAAAAACGGCCTCAGAAAAGACAGGATTATTGAAAAAGTTTTCAGCGTCAGCCTTTGACATCCATGGGCTTTGTTGAAGATCAAGGTTATATTTTTTTATGACTGGATCTAAAGACTCTTTCTGTTCGTATACGATATTACTAAAATCTTCAGCATTGGTATTATAGATTTCCAAGGCTTTTCCGTATAGCAGCTCACCTTTTACTTGCGCTTTAACATCTTTGAATGATACTTGATCGCCTTTGACATCATCGAGACGTATGATATGAAAACCAAAATCTGTTCTGACTAAATCTGAAATCTCACCTTTATTTAATGTAAACGCAGACTCTTCAAACTCCTTAACCATCACCCCTCTTTTGAAAAACCCAAGCGACCCACCATTTTTGGCGGATTCAGGATCTTGTGATAGATCTTTCGCGTACTCCTCAAATTTCTTCGGATCTTTCTTAATATCTTTTAATACATCCGATGCCTTTTGCCTAACTTTTTCGACCTCTTCATCAGATTGTGAGGCGTCAGCCATAAATAAGATGTGGCTAGCGGAACGCTCTTCGTCGCCTTCATAGTTTTGCTTATTAAACTCATAAAACTCTTTTACTTCTTCATCTGTCACATTCACATTAGGAACGATATTAGCCACAGAATAAACAACAAATTCGATTTTGACTTGATCAGGTCGGATAAATGAATCCGTGTTGGCTTCATAAAACTCTTTAATCTCATCATCAGACACTTTAATTTTATCTTCATAGTCGAGCAGTAACATATCATAGAGCTTGACATGTCTTTTTTGATAGGCAATCTTAGCAATCTCTTCAATATTTTTTTTTGGGAAATAGGTCAGATTAGCTAAAGTCCCTTGTATCTGTTGTGTTGCCATGTCGCCACGTATTTGTTGTTCTAATTTCTTTGGTGTTAGGCCATTATATTGGACAATTTGATCATACCTATCCTGTGAAAATTTTCCATTCTCTTGAAAATCAGGCATTCCTACAATATAGGTCGAGAGTTGGTCATCAGAAATACGGAAATTATATTTATCGACTGCTGACTTAATTAGTTGACTGTCAACTAAAGAATCAATAACGCTTTTTCTAAATTCTGGCGATTGAAGGATTGAGCGATCCTGACCTTCAGCATCAAGCCTTTCTTGAAGAACCATCATCGAGCGCTGAAAATCTTGTGCAGTAATCTCAAAATTATTTACTGAAGCTACCGTCACATTTGAACCCATTGAGTTAAGATAAGAGTCAATACCAAAAAGAGCAAAAGGAACAACAATAATGGCTAAAACCACTTTAGCCCATTTTTTTTCTAAACCATTTCTAATTGTTTCTAACATGATTTTTATGACCTTCTTGCGTCAAAAAGTTCTAAAAAAGTTGGCGGAGTGGACGGGACTCGAACCCGCGACCCCCGGCGTGACAGGCCGGTATTCTAACCAACTGAACTACCACTCCTTATTTTGGTGGGTGCTGACGGGATCGAACCGCCGACATTCGCCTTGTAAGGGCGACGCTCTACCAGCTGAGCTAAGCACCCAAAATAATATCGAGGACGCCATTCTACAATAAGAAATGACGAAATGCTAGCTTAAATTTAATGTGCGATAGATTTGTCGATTTTCTCTAAATGATTCTTTGAGACCGTCTTTTTTGCAGCTCTTGTTTTGCTAACTTTTAAGTTTTCAGGATCTTTAGTCAAAGCAATTTTAAGCACCTCATCAATTGTTTTAACTGGAATAACCTCAACTTTTTTTAGCACCTCTTGGGAGATATCAATAAGGTCCTTTGTATTAAGATGCGGAATAATCACCTTTTTAATTCCACCGCGGTGGGCTGCTAATAACTTTTCTTTTAAACCTCCAATAGGTAACACCTCGCCTCTTAAGGTAATTTCTCCCGTCATTGCAACATCTGCACGCACGGGAATACCTGTTAAAGATGAAATGATTCCTGTGGTCATACCAATACCTGCGCTAGGACCGTCTTTAGGTGTGGCGGCTTCTGGTAAGTGAATATGAAAATCATTTTTTTCATAGAACTCTTCAGAAATATGGAGCTTCTTAGATCGACTTCGCACAACACTGAGTGCTGCATGTATGGATTCTTTCATTACATCACCAAGCTTACCAGTAAGATTTATTTTTCCTTTGCCTGGCATAATCACTGACTCGATTGTTAATAACTCTCCGCCCACTTGTGTCCAGGCTAAGCCTGTAACCTGACCAACCTGACTTTTTTTCGATGCCAATCCAATGTCATAAATTTTAATGCCTAGGAAATCATTAACATTTTTTGCCGTTACTGATATTTTAGTCAGCTTTCTTTTAGTAAGTAATTGTTTAACAGATTTTCTACAGATTTTTGCAATTTCTTGTTCCAGCCTTCTTACTCCAGCTTCGCGCGTGTAAAACTGAATAATGCTTTTGACTGCTGACTGTGCGATATTCAATTCACTTCTTTTTAAACCATGCGCTTTTAGTTGCTTAGGCACCAAATGTGTCAGTGCAATATCTATTTTTTCTTGCTCTGTGTAACCAGGCAATCGAATAATCTCCATTCGGTCTAAAAGAGGCTCGGGGATATTTAATGTATTAGCAGTAGCCACAAACATGACATCTGATAAATCATATTCAACCTCTGCATAGTGATCAATAAAGGTATGATTTTGTTCAGGATCTAAAACTTCTAATAGAGCTGATGATGGATCACCTCTGAAATCTTGCCCCATTTTGTCCACTTCATCCAGAAGAAATAGTGGGTTATTAACAGCAACTTTGGTCATATTTTGCAATACTTTTCCAGGCATCGATCCAATATATGTTTTTCGGTGTCCTCTAATCTCTGATTCATCACGAACTCCACCTAACGCCATTCTGATAAATTTTCTATTTACTGCTTTAGCAATGCTTTGACCAAGCGAAGTTTTACCAACACCAGGCGGTCCAACAAGGCAAAGGATTGGGGATTTAACCTTATCAACTCGTTGTTGAACTGCTAGATACTCAATAATTCTTTCTTTCACCTTATCAAGGCCATGATGATCGGCATCTAGAATGGTTTCGGCATCTTTCAGACTTGAATTGATTTTGGTTTTACTCGACCAAGGAAGATTAATTAAAGTCTCAATATAGGTTCTCACCACGGAGGCCTCTGCAGACATCGGTGACATCATTTTTAACTTTCTCAGTTCACCCAAAGCTTTATCCTGAGCTTCTTTGGACATTCCAACGGTGTTAATTTTTTTCTCTAATTCGTCGAATTCAGCTGTCTCATCTTGTTCACCAAGTTCCTTTTGAATCGCTTTGACTTGCTCATTAAGGTAATACTCTCTCTGAGATTTTTCCATCTGACGTTTGACGCGCCCTCTGATTCTTTTCTCCACCTGAAGAATATCAAGCTCAGCTTCAAGGAGCGATAACAAAAGATCAAGCCTTTCGCGAACATTTATCGTCTCAAGTAATTTTTGCTTATCTTGCAGCTTAAGATTTAAATTTGCTGCAATTGAATCAGCCATTCGTCCAGGCTCTTCAATTGATGATAAGGTTGTCAGTAACTCAGGTGGAATCTTCTTATTCAGCTTCACATATTGATCAAACTGTGAATATAGCGTGCGCATCAATGCAATCGATTTCTTATCCTTCACTTCACGAGATTTAATCACCTTAGACTCCGCAGACCAAAATTCACCGGAATCGTAAAACTTAGTTAATTGAATTCTCTCAATACCTTCCACGAGAACTTTAACCGTCCCGTCAGGAAGCTTTAACATTTGTAAGATCGTTGCTAAGGTTCCGATTTCAAACAAATCTTTAACATCTGGGTCATCCTTGTTAGCTGACTTTTGAGCGACTAACAATATCTGCTTATCTCCGTTATTTGCCTTTTCAATCGCTTTAATAGATTTATCGCGTCCAACGAATAAAGGAATGACAAGCTGAGGATAAACAACAACATCTCTTAGGGGTAACAAAGGGGTAATAGGATTGATTTTTTCTTGAGCCATGTTTGATCTATTAGTTAATTTATTCTTAATATTTATTATGAGGGCTAATGAGAATAATTCAAGGAATTAATAGAATTATTGATTAATTTTCTTTTGATCTGAGTGGATTAAAATTGGTTTGTTGTTTTCAGTGATCGTTTTTTCGTCAATGATTACTTTTTCAATTGTTTTATCAGATGGAATATCAAACATAACATCCTGAAGAGTTTCTTCTAAAATCGATCTAAGTCCACGAGCTCCAGTGTTTCGATCAAGAGCTTTTTTTGCAATATGAATTAACGCCTGATCTCTAAATTCTAGCTCAACCCCTTCAATTTCAAAGAGTTTCTTATACTGTTTAATTAATGCATTTTTCGGCTCTATGAGAATTTTTGTTAATGCGTCAATGTCAAGCGGCTCTAGTGCAGAGATAACTGGCAAACGTCCAATAAACTCAGGTATTAGACCAAATTTAACCAAATCTTCAGATTCAGTTTCTTTTAAAAGCTGATATGTGGTTCTACTGTCATTTTTAGAGGCTACATTTGCTCCAAAGCCTATGCTATTGCTTTCCAATCTTCTTTGGATAACTTTTTCAAGACCGTCAAATGCTCCACCACAGATAAACAGAATGTTGGACGTATCAATTTGCACAAATTCTTGATTAGGATGCTTTCTACCGCCTTGAGGAGGTACGGATGCTACAGTTCCCTCAATTAATTTTAATAATGCTTGTTGTACACCCTCACCTGATACATCACGAGTTATCGAGGGGTTGTCTGATTTTCTTGATATCTTATCAACCTCATCTATATAAATGATTCCTTTTTGAGCTTTGCTGACATCATAATCACATTTTTGCAATAATTTTTGCATAATATTTTCAACATCTTCACCAACATAGCCGGCTTCAGTTAATGTTGTTGCATCAGCAATGACAAAAGGAACATTCAGAAATGAGGCTAAGGATTGTGCTAATAATGTTTTACCAGATCCAGTCGGGCCAATTAAGAGTATATTACTTTTAGCAATTTTTATATCATCATCACTGTGACTACCGAGTCTTTTGTAATGGTTGTAGACTGCGACTGACAATGATTTTTTCGCATGGTTTTGACCAATGATATGTTGATTTAGTTGATCAAAGATTTCTTGCGGTTTTGGAATATAATCGGTATCTACAGATTTTTTTGAGTCTGCAGCTTTTATTTCTTCTTTGATAATGTCAGTGCAAAGATCAATACACTCATCACAAATAAAAACTGATGGACCAGCTATTAATTTTTTTACCTCGTGCTGATTTTTTCCACAGAAGGAACAAAACAATGATTTATCTTTATCCTGGTCACTCATAACAGAATATACCTAATAAATAAATTATCTTTCGTTAATGACTTTGTCCACAAGGCCATATTTTACCGCATCCTCAGAACTCATAAAATTATCTCTGTCTGTATCTTTTGAGATTGTCTTAATGTCTTGACCTGTATGATGAGATAAGATTCTATTTAATTTATCTTTAAGGTAAAGAATTTCTTTCGCGTGTATTTCAATATCTGAAGCTTGACCTTGAAATCCACCTAGTGGTTGATGAATCATGACTCTTGAATTAGGAAGACAGAAACGCTTGTTTTTTGCTCCAGCAGTTAATAAAAGTGCTCCCATACTGGCAGCCTGTCCGATACACAAAGTGCTCACATCAGGCTTAATAAATTGCATGGTGTCATAAATTGCCATGCCAGCGGTCACTGAGCCCCCAGGGGAGTTAATATATAAGGAAATATCTTTATCTGGATTTTCAGCCTCTAAAAAAAGTAATTGAGCTACAACAAGGTTGGCAGTCATATCATCAACCGGTCCAACCAAAAAGATAACTCTTTCTTTTAAAAGTCTTGAGTATATGTCATATGCTCTTTCACCTCTGCCGCTTTGCTCAACGACCATTGGTATATAACCTAACCCCACAGGTGAATTTGCTCTTGAGAGTTTATCAGATGACATTATTGATTATTGCCCATTAGTTCGTCGAATGAAACTTTTTCTTTTTTGATCTTGCAAGCCTTTAAAACAAAATTCACGACATTGTCTTCAGTTGCTAAGGCTGCAGGTTCGTTCAAACGTTCTTGTTTTTCATAAAACCACTGAACAGCTTTTTCTGGCTCGTCATATGATTTTGAAAACTCTTCGATCTTAGATTTAACTTGTTCTTCAGTTGCGTGCAATTTTTCTTTATCGACCAAATGAGCTAAGACTATTCTAAGTCGTGCTGTTTGCTCTGCTCTGTCATTAAACATGGATGGTTCTAATTTTAAATCTTTTGCTTTCGCACCCTGTCTTTCCATATTCTCAATCATCTGTTGCATCAAGCGATATGATTCATTGTCGATTATGGATTTTGGTAATTCGAATTTGGCATGCTTTACAAGCTCTACAAAGACTTGATCTTTCTCTTTCAGCCTTACGCGTTTTTCAACTTCTTCGGCTAGAGAATCTTCAATTTGCTTTTTCATTTCATCAACATCACCGCTGTCAACTCCGAGAGATTTAGCAAAATCTGCATCAATTTTTGGAAGCTCCATTTCATTCACTTCATTGATAACAACTGTATATTTAACCTTTTTATCTGCCAGCTGAGCTGGTTCATGGTCTTTAGGATAATGAATTTCAAAGTCTTTCATATCCGAAGCTTTCAATCCAACTAACTCTTTATCAAAAACTTCTAATCTATTTTTGTCACCGAGGATAAAGTTTAGAGTTTGTGAACCGGTAGATTCAGCAGACTTTCCATCAATGAAGGATTCAAGTTTCACGCCTACACGATCCCCTAATTTAGAAGCTCGATCTACTTTTTTGAATGTTGCTCTTTGTTTTAGCATGACATCGATGGTTGCATCGACATCTTTTTTTGTTAATTTAACGTCAGGCTGCGAAATCTCGATTTTTTTAAAATCGATATCTTTAACGTCAGGAACAACCTCAAATGTTGCAGTGAATTCAAAATCATCTTTTATCTCTGGCAGTGGGTCATGATTGATTTGAGGCATACCAACAATGTTTAATTTATTTTCCTGCACGATTTGACCAAACTGATTTTCTATAGCTTTTGAGTATACTTCAGATCGAATATCCGGGCCGTATTGTTTTTCAATGATGCTCATTGGAGCCTTACCAGGTCGGAAACCCTGAATCTTTGCATTTTTTGATACTTGAATGAATCTTTGTTTAATTTCATTCTCAAGCGGAGCAATAATAATTTTGCCTTTAACTTTTCTTTCAATATCGCTAATTTTTTCAACAGCTTGTGTCATGTTTAATCCTAATAAAATCTTCTAAATAACTAAATTTGTAATTAAGCTTTAATGTTTTAAATGGTGCGAGAGGAGAGACTCGAACTCTCACGCTTTTAGGCGCTGGAACCTAAATCCAGTGCGTCTACCAATTCCGCCACTCTCGCATGTACCAGAGAACCGCAGATTATACCATTTTGGATAGATTTTGGATAAATAAATTCCATAAAATTTTACAGAGAAATTTGTTAGAATCAATAAATACATAAACCTACTTAAGTTACAGATTTTACTTTGATTTTCTCGAATTTTTTTAGTTCTATCATTATTGTTTTGATGGTAATTCTCAGCACTGCTGGATGTCAGCTTATCCCCTATTCAAAAAAAGATATTGATTTAAATAATAATAATGCTGCCATTGATAACCAAGATTCAGAAGCTGAAAGTTTTTCAAAATTTATTACCACACTAGGTCAAGATATCTCCCCATCAGAAGATGGTTGGAATACAGACAATTTATTAGCATCGCTGTATTTTTTCAACACAAAAATTAAAACAGCAGAAAGACAATATCAAACCATCAAAAGTGATGAGGTAATTGCAAAATTCCGACCACAGTCCTCGCTGGGGATTGAGGTTGGATCGGGCAATGGGGCTAATGATGACCTATCCAAAGATGTTGAAGGTTTAGGAGTAATGTTCCCGCTTGAAACAGCTAATAAACGATTGATTCGGTATGAGATAGCTCTCAATACATCGCAATCGGCCTATGAGGATTATAGATTGCTTTCATGGAATGAGCGATTAACGTTGATTAATGCACTTACTCAATATGCATTTAATATAAAAAAAATAAATGCTGTTAAAAATGAGTTGTTTTCTCGCCAATCTGTTTATTTGATGACAAAAAAAAGGTTTGAAACAGGAATAGAAGATAATATCCAACTACAACAATCAAAAATAGCTCTTCAAATAACCGAAAATACATTAAAGAATCTTCAATTAAATCAGCTAAACATTCGAAAACAAATTGCTCAAAATGCAGGGATTAAGATACAACATTTAGAGAAAAATCCTATCCTTGCCGATGACATCATTAACAATCTAATGAGCAAAATAGAAACTATAAATGATCAAGATTTTTCTTTGACTCGAGAGCA
>Ga0255743_10001229_pt1 | contig 22157 bp, 25 predicted proteins | sample 101ome_19_FD_179950 | JGI IMG/M metagenome (GOLD analysis project Ga0255743, IMG submission 179950) | Coastal salt marsh microbial communities from the Groves Creek Marsh, Skidaway Island, Georgia - 101405AT metaG (version 2) | ecosystem: Environmental > Aquatic > Marine > Intertidal zone >... | reverse complement strand
GTTAATTTTATATTTTTTCAAACTAGTTTTGGTTTAAATAATTTTGACTTATCGGATCTATTTTATGAAATACATATTTATGCTAATTATTTCTTAATCTCTTTAATTGCCCTTCATATTTCAGCTGTGATTTTCCATCATGTGGTACTTCAAGATAAAATATTAAAGAAAATGCTTTAAGCAATATCCAAACCGTTTTCAGTTGGCTGTGATGGATGGACTAAAACAACTTTCCCATCTTGTTCAATGGCCCCCAAAATTAATACCTCAGAAGTTACACCGGCAATATTTTTTGTAGGAAAATTACAAACCCCAATCACTTGCTTGCCAACTAAATTTTGCTCATTGTAGTAGTGCGTAATTTGCGCAGAGGATTGTTTAATACCTATCTCTTTGCCGAAATCTACTTTCACGATGAGTGAAGGTTTTCTGGCTTTTTCATTTTTCTTAACTTCTAAAACAGTTCCAACTTTAATTAAAACTTTTTTAAAATCATCATAAGTTATTTCCATAGTCGCTCCTTAAAAAAAAGGGGGCATACGCCCCCTTTTATTTTATAAAACTTAAGTTTTATTATAAAGGTTTATAGTTACCTTTGCTCCATTTGTAAAAAATGTATAAAGGATCTTCTTTAGAGGCAATAACATCGCCTTTTTTATCGAACTTAATTTTTCCAATTACAGTATCGAAAGTAGTTGATCTCATTGCTTTAATTAGATCTTTGCTTTTTACAGATTTAGCTTTGGTAGCAGCTTGTTCAAACACTTGAAGTGCAGCGTAAGAATAAAGCACATAACCTTCTGGATTTAATCCAGCATCTTTAAACTTTTTCACTACAGCAGCAGCACTAGCTTTTTCCATTGGATCTGGACCGAAAGTCATTAATGTACCTTCACCAGCATCACCAGTAATATTCCAGTACTCTTGTGTTACTAAAGCGTCACCACTTAAAATAACTGTATTCATAGCTTGCGCTCTCATTTGCTTAGCCATGATTCCAGCTTCAGCGTGGTAACCACCTACATAAAGCACATCCACTTGGTTTGCTTTTAATTTTGAAACTAAAGCTGAATAATCTTTTTCACCTGCTGTGTAAGCTTCGTATAGAGTTTCTTTCACACCAGCTTTATTCATAGCTTTTTTAGTTTCATCAGCTAATCCTTTTCCGTAAGCAGTTTTATCGTGAATCACTGCAACTTTTTTACCTTTATAGTTTTTTGCTATAAACGCACCAGCGACTTCACCTTGTTGGTCGTCTCGACCACAAACTCTAAATACGTTGTCGCCTTTAGCTTCATCCGTAAATTTAGGGTTCGTTGATGCAGGAGATACTTGTACTACGCCTGCTTCAGAATAAACTGCAGATGCAGGAATTGAAGAACCAGAACAGAAGTGACCTGCAACGTAAACCGCACCCATACCAACCATTTTGTTAGCTACAGCTACCGCTTGTTTAGGATCGCACGCGTCATCACCTATTTCTAATTTAACTTTCTCACCGTTAATTCCACCTTTAGCGTTAACGTCTTTTTCCCACATTTCAGCACCATATCTTAATTGCTCTCCGAATACTGCTAAGTCACCTGTCATTGGACCCACAGAAGCAACAATAACTTCTGCACGAGCCGTGATAGTAGTGATTAGGATTGAAGCAACAACTAATGATGCAATTTTCTTAATTGTTCTTAACATGAGTTTTCCTTTGTTATTAATTAATTAATTAATCACATTAATAAATACTGAAACGTAATTATTGTAAACTGTAAATTTGAAAATTTTTATTGAATAAATGTAAGAAATAGAGGTCTATTTAGCGCCTTCTAAATAAGCAGACTGTATATCTTTATTATTAAGCAACTCAGACCCGGAACCTTCAATTGTTACTTTGCCATTAACAAGCACATAAGCTCGGTTAGCAAGTTCCAGGGCTTTTTTAGCATTCTGTTCGACTAAAAATATTGTCACTTTTTTTTCCTTATTAATGTTTTTAATAGAATTGAAAATTTGATTGACTAATTTGGGAGCGATACCTAATGATGGTTCATCAAGTAATAACACTTTGGGTTTACTCATCATAGCTCTTCCAATTGCTAACATTTGTTGTTCACCGCCTGATAAGGTTCCACCTCTTTGTTTCTTTCTTTCGTTAAGCACTGGAAAAAGATCAAATACCTCTTTGATGTCTTCGCTATAATACTTAGCTTTTTCATTAGGGAAAGCACCCAATCTTAAATTCTCTTCTACTGTCAGTTTTGAAAATATTCTTCTACCCTCAGGTACTTGCGAAATACCTAAATTAACTATTTCATGAGGATTTTGATTTTCTATATTTTGTCCTTTAAATGTTATGGAACCTGTTCTTACTTGGTTAACGCCGCTAACAGCCATTAATAAAGTTGATTTACCAGCACCATTTGAGCCAATTAAAGAAACAATTTCACCTTCATTTACTTTTACCGTAACGCCACGTAAGGCCTGGATTTTTCCGTAAAAAGTTTCAATATTATTTATTTCCAGCATTATTCCTCAGCTCCTAAATAGGCTTCAATAACCTCTTTGCTTTGCGTAGTTTCTTTTGGTGTACCCTCAAATATTTTTTTGCCATAGTTTAAAACAACAACATGATCAGAGATACCCATCACTACACTCATGTCATGTTCTATCAGAAGAATTCCTGTTTTCTTTTCATCTTTAATAAACTTTAATAATTTGTTTAGTTCGCTAGACTCTTTTGGATTAAGACCAGCAGCTGGTTCATCTAAACAAAGTAATCTTGGATCAATACACATCGCTCGAATAATTTCTAATTTTCTTTGATCGCCGTAAGGTAAATCACCCGCATTATCATCTGCGCGGTGCGTTAAACCAATAATATCCAACCAATATTTTGCTTTTGCAACGGCTTCTTGTTCTTTTATCTGATATCTCTTTAAATTTAATAAACCAAACACACTGTAACCTGAGGCCTTCATGAGAAAGTTATGTTGTGCCACTAATAAGTTTTCAAGAACTGACATTGCAGGAAATAATCTGATATTTTGAAAAGTTCTTGCTACTTTAGCTTGTTGGGCAATTTTAAAATCTGTAAATTTATTTAAGAGCAATGCTTTTTCGTCATGATGTAAAAGCATTTTTCCTGAAGAAGGTTTATAAAATCCTGTTAAACAATTGAAGACAGTTGTTTTACCAGCACCATTAGGGCCAATGATTGAGGTGATTTGGTTTTTTTTGGCATCAAAATTTAAATTATCAACTGCTACTAACCCACCAAATTTCATTGATAAATTTTCAACTGAAAGCAACGTTTCACTCATCTTTATTTATTTCCTTTCAGTCTAATGGTTGGGTCTCGCTGATCTAAAATACCTTTTGGTTTATAAAGCATAATTAAAACCATAGCCGCACCAAAGGCAATCATTCGAAACTGCTCGAGTTCTCTAAACGTTTCAGTAAAACCAATTAAAAAGATTGTTGCTAAGACCACTCCCGTTTGTGAACCCATCCCGCCTAAAACTACAATGGCTAAAATAATTGCAGACTCAATGAATGTAAAACTTTCTGGACTTATAAAACCCTGTTTGGTAGCAAAGAAAGATCCGGCAAAACCTCCAAACATAGCTCCAATCGCAAAGGCAGTTAATTTTGTATTTGTAGGATTTACTCCCAAGGATTTACATGCGATCTCATCTTCTCTCAATGCTTCCCAAGCCCTACCTACCGGTAGTTTTCTAATTTTCAAAGTTACATGGTTGGTAATGAGAGCTAAAACTAAAATGACATAATATAAAAATATTATTCTATGCATACCAGAATATTCTAAATTAAAAAAAGTATGAAAACTTTCAGATCCCTCTGGCGGATTTCTAGTAAAATCTAATCCAAAAAAAGTTGGGCGAGGTATTCCAGAAATTCCATCGGGACCGTTAGTAAAATCATACCAGTTAATTAAAATGATTCTGATAATTTCTCCAAAACCTAAAGTTACGATTGCTAAATAATCTCCTCTTAATCTTAAAACTGGAAAACCTAATAAAATTCCAAAAAAAGCAGCAAAGACTCCTGCTAACGGTAAACAAATCCAAAAGGACCAATCGAACTCTGTTGCAATTAAAGCAAATGAATAAGAACCTACAGCATAGAATGCAACATAGCCTAAATCTAACATTCCAGCTAATCCAACTACGACGTTCAAACCCCAACCTAACATAATGTAAGTTAAGACCATGATACCAACATCCATTAAGTAGCGATCTGTAAATGGCAAGTAAGGAAAAACGATTGCAAATAATAAACCACTGAAAACAAATATTTTTCCTTTATTGGCAAAATAATTTCCTAATTGACTAAAAGTGTTAGCGATAACATTAGATTTAGATTGCTTTCTTAAATTAATAATAAAGCGACCAACAACACAGAACAATATTAACAAAAGTGTTACATTCCATTCTGGAATGATTTCTAAACCTGTTTTTTCTTGATTTAGCTCTGTTCTTAAACCAACAATTGGTAAAAAAATTGCAGTCGCAATTATTCCTGTAAATAAACTGTCCTTTAAATTTTGTCTTAAATTTTCACTTATCATTAAACTTTCTCAATATCTGGTTTACCTAAAAATCCTGTTGGGAAGAAGATAAGTACAATAATCAGGACACTAAAAGCTGCTACATCTTTGTACTCAACTGAGACATAACCTGACCACATAGTTTCAATTAAACCCAATAATAAGCCACCTAACATCGCACCGGGTATAGAACCAATTCCTCCAAGTACGGCAGCTGTAAATGCTTTAACGCCCGCTAAGAAACCAATTCTAAAATCAATTACACTGTAATACATAACAAACATCATTCCAGCCACAGCGGCTAAGGTTGACCCCATAATAAAGGTTAAGGAGATAGTTCTATCGACATTAATCCCAAGTAACGAAGCCATCGTTTTGTCTTGCTCGCACGCCCTTTGCGCTCTCCCTAAATCTGTTTTAGTAATTAAGTAAGTAAACATGATCATTAAACCAACCGTTAATAAAACCATAAAAATTTGCATGTAACTTACGATCACCACAAAATCTGAATCTTTAAAAAATTCTAATCGGCCATCTAAAGTTGAATGATAAACTTTTGCTCTGGCACCTTGAGAAATTTGTACAAAGTTTTGCAAAACAATTGACATCCCTAAAGCAGAAATAAGTGGAGCTAATCTAAAAGAACCACGAAGAGGTTTGTAAGCAAGTTTTTCAACGGTCCAACCATAACAGGCGGTAAACAACATCGAAATCAGTAAGACTAATAAAAGGATGATAGGCAGTGCGACACCAGTTAAACCAAAAATAATAAAAGAAATTAGGGCAACAAACGCTCCGACCATGAAGATATCGCCGTGAGCGAAGTTAATCATCCCAATAATACCGTAAACCATTGTATAACCAATAGCGATCAAGCCGTAAATTGAACCTAAAGTGACACCATTAATTGTTTGCTGAATAAAATATTCCATCGCTACTTACTTAAACGTTTATTTATATTTTTTAAAGATTTTTTTAATTTGTTAAAAAATTTACCTTTTTTGAGTTCTTTTAGTACCTGCATATTAATTCCGTTGGGTGTTTGAGACTCTACCACTAATTGTTTAAAACTTCTTTGTTTCAACAAAGCATCCTTCGTTAAAGCTAAAAATAGTTTCCCAACATATTTAGTCGCTTTCGTATTATTAACACCTTTAGTAGTTAAATAATTAGTCGTTGTATTCAACATCTCATAGTAAGTAGCCATTAAAGCAGCAGCTGACCAAAATCTATAACTGAATTTTTCATTGCTCACTTCAACGACTTCGCCTAGATATTTGAAAATATTTTTAGCTGCTTTATTTGCTGGACAAATAACAATGGGTCCTAAACGATTTTCAATGGGTGGTAAAGGGATTGCTTTCGCTACTGAGCTTGAACGGCACAATTGTTTCAACTGATTGATACGAATAGTTGAAATGAGACTAATAATCTTTTTATTTTTGAAGTTTAATTTCGGTAAAATTTTTTTACCTACCTCAGGTGTTACTGAAAGGATAACATGAGAAGCTTTGTTAATAATTTCTTGGTTGTCTTTTATAATTTTTATTTTTTTAAATTTTTGGCTGAGTTTTTTTGCTATATTTCTATTTCGGGAAGAGATATAGACTTGAGACACCTTTAATTTAGATTTAAAGATGCCTAAAATAATAGATGATGCAATTTTGCCTGTTCCAATAAAACCTAATTTCATGAATGATGAACAATAACCAAGCTATTCCTTTTAATAAAGACAATTTTAAACAAATTTTAACTAAAGAATTCTTACTAGTTATTATAGTTTCTGTGCCAGCTGCAATCATTGCTGAATACTTTAATTTACCCCTTGCCTGGTTTTTGGGTCCTATGATTGGAACTACGATTACATCTTTTTGTAAAATTAAATTAAAAGTTCCTAAATTAATTTTAAGTCTAATCTTAATCGTGCTGGGTTTATATATTGGCTACAATGTTGATAAAGAATTATTCTCACATATTCATGAATGGGTTTGGACTTCTTTAATCATGTTTGTTTATATTTTGCTAAGCATCATTATAGTCTCTAAGTACCTACAAAAGTTTTCTCAGTATGATAAGAAGACTTCAATTTTTTCAGCTGCCCCAGGGGCTCTAGGTCCACTGATGATTTTAGCTGAACATGAAAAATCAGATTTAAGTCATGTGGCTACTGCACATTTAATCAGATTAATTATTATCGTGACTGTCTTTCCTTTTTTTGTGAATAGTTTTTATGATACCGAAATTATAACCATACAAAATAGTATTCAAACAGATCAAAATTTAATTGAACTTTTATACTTAGTCGGACTATCAATAATTTTAATTGTCTTTTTTGATAAAATAAAAATACCAGCAGCCTTGTTAACAGGAACTTTAGTAGCTAGCGGTTTGCTCCAAATAACAGAAATTGCCTCGTACCAGTTACCCAATAATATAATTAATTACTGTTTAATGTTTTTAGGAGCTTCTGTTGGTTGTCGTTTTGCTGAGAAAAAATTTTCAGAAATAGCTAATAGTGCTTTTCATAGTTTGATTGCAACTTTAATATTGGTGCTATTAGGATTAGTAGCTGCCTTTTTAGCCAGCTTAATTATCGATAAAAATTTATTTACTTTAATTCTCTCATACTGTCCGGGTGGGATTTATGAAGTGGCTGTGATTGCAATCTTTTTTGATTTAGATCCGGAGTTTGTATCTTTTCATCATATTATTAGACTGCTTATGATACTCTTTACTGTACCTGTCTTTATGAAAGTGCTTTCAATTAAAAAAAGTGCCTCTGATCCGAAGTAATTCTCTATTTAAACCCGTATGTTCACTAAATGCTTTTCGACCATGGAGCCAGAAGTAATTGTTAGAAAAAATAATAGAGCCTACCGGCAATGGAAACACAACTTTGTTTTTACTTTCTTCTAAGGCATCTGATAGTTGTTGTAAAAAAATTCCTTGTGCCATATTTTTGGGTTCTGGAAACTGATCAATGTAAGAAATAATGGGTTTGCCTTCCTTATCTTTAGAAAAGACTGGATGAGATACTTTATATTCGACATTTTTACTTTTAGGTGAGCCCCAAATAAAATCTTGAGAACCAATGGGATCTGAACTGAGTCTGTCTAAATGTTCCCAGTCATCTAAGTGCAATAAAACACTTTCACCGCCTTGAACATTTTGTTCTTCCATCTTGGTCATTAACAACCAATCAGTTTTCTCTTTAACGTAAGTGCCGTCCGTATGAAGGTCTAGGTTGGTGTAAGCTTTTCTCAAATACGAGTCGCTGGCATCGACATGTTTTACAGTAAAGCGAGCGTAATAGCGTCCATCCATCGCATCATGATTGGGTGTGCCCACTAAGTGAGCAGTGGCGGTTGATAATTTTACTAAAAAATCTTTATCTACTTTTTTATTTGCAGTATCTGTTTCAATAATAATTGTACCGGAGGCACGATCGTTTAAAATTTTATTTAATTGTTTGCTTAACTCTCCGCCGTATAAATCATCCAGGCTTTTAGCAAGTGTAAATCTTGAAAATGGTTTGTATTCTAATGACTGAATGGCATGCTTTTTGAAAGGGAAAACTAATCGATCTATATCTTCAGAATTTATTTTTAAAACTTTTACCCTTTTCGACTTCTCGTGATCAATAATTTCAAGAGCCATAACCTAAAAATAATAATTTAATAGACTTAATATTACTGCTGAAAATGCAGTTGGTAAAATTAAATTTCTTTTAAAAATTAAGTAAATACCAATACAGACGATTAAAACTGCCAGTCTTAAAACTAAATTTGCCTCAGCCAGTACGCCTGCCGGAAAAATGATCATCCTTGCCAGCAAAGACGCTAGTGTGGCATAGGCAACTAAATTAAACCAAATAAATATTTTTGAGTCTGTACTCATGTTTTTAGAAGTTAAAACTCCAAGAAACCTGGAGAGGAATGTTGCAATAGAGGTTATAACAATCACCACAATAATATTACTTTCAAGTCCCATATTTTCCTCCAAAGTAAAAAGCTAGTGAACCACCAAGCACTCCACCAAATAAAATCGACCACTCAGGATTTATCAAATAAAAGATCGGTCCCAATAAACAACCAAGTATGACCGCTAGTTTAATGCCTAAGTTGGTCATAGCGCCAATCATCATACAAAAAAAATAAACAGGGTTAACAATTGAAAGACCGATTAGCATATCAACACTGAGATACTGATCTAAAAAATAACCGACAGCAGTAAATAAAATAGCTGTCCCCCAGGTACCCGTGCCGATACCCATCCAAAAATCAATCCGATATTTTTCTTCAATCGATTGATAGTTTTCCTTCATTAATAGCCAAGAAGACACAGCTAAAAAATGACAAGATAAATAGTATTTCCATTTCGGTTGCTCTGGATGATTAAGCAGAGGAAACATCGAGACAGTCATTGGATAAAGGCGGGCATTCACTAACCATACGGCTAAAAAAATATTAATTAACGTTGCCCCGATTAAATAAGACTCAGCCATCACTAATTGACCTGGTAAGGCATAAGTTAGAAAACTAGAGAAGACACTTTGTTCAAAATTAAACCCTGCTTCACGCAATAAAGCACCAAGCGCTAAAAAACTACAAGCAAGTGGAAGTGCCGGGCTTCTAACACCAATGAGAGATTTTAATCCAAGAAAATAATATTTTGTATTAACCATTAGCCGCCAAGGAATAATCGACCTACCTCTTCATTCTTTAAGAGATCGTTTCCTTTACCGACAATAGCAGTTTTACCCGAAACTAAAACATAACCAATATCAGAGAACTCTAAACCTTTTTTAGCATTTTGTTCTACAAGAATAATTGTTTTCTTCTCCGCTTTTTGAAGGTCTTCTAAGATTTCAAATACCATGTTGATGTATTTAGGTTCCAAACCAATTGATGGCTCATCCACTAATAAAACTGAAGGCTTCATAACCAATGCTCTTGAAATTTCTAACAATCTTCTTTCACCACCTGATAAAACTTTAGCGGGTTGATTTCTTCTATTTCTTAATCTTTCGTATTTTTGAAATATTCTCTCTGCTTCTTCGTAAGCTTCGTCTTGTTTTTCTTTAATGTATCCTCCCATTAAAAGATTTTCTTCAACTGTCATATCAGGAAATACTGAATTATCTTGTAAGATATAAGCAACACCAACTTTGCTTAATTTTTCTGCCGGTGTTAATTTAGTAATTTCATTTCCCTCTAATTCAATTTTTCCATCAAAAATATTTGTGAAACCATAAATAGAATGAAGTATTGTAGATTTTCCAGCTCCGTTAGGTCCAATTAAACATAACGATTGACCTTTGCTAACTGTTAGATCAAAATTATGTAATATTTCCATTTTTCCATAACCAGCGTTTAGACCTCTAATAGTTAGGTGAACATTATTTGGAGACAACTTATTAAGCTCTTCTAAACCGGGTGCTTTGCCTAAAACATCATATTGATTTGCCATTATTGTGCTCCTAAATAAGCATCAACCACTCGCTTATCGTTTTTAATTTGATCGGGTGAACCTTCTGCCAACATCTTACCGTGTGCGAGACAGAAAATTTTTTGTGCTAAACTCATGATTACTTTCATATTATGTTCAATAACCAATAAAGTAATTCCATAGTCTGAATTAATTTTAATTAATCTATCTATAATTCCATTTATCAAAGTTGGGTTAATTCCAGCTGTTGGCTCATCTAATAAAAGCATTTTAGGTTCATTCATTAAAGCCATAGCAAGTTCCAATAATTTTTGTTGTCCAAATGACAAGTCCCCTGCTCTAAGTTTTCTTTTTTGATAAAGGCCAACAAAGTTTAGAAGATTTTCAGCTTTTTCAGTTAAATCTGTTGGAATTTTTGCAAAAATAAATCCCGAGTCACTGGCTTTGTGACTGATTAACATGTTCTCAACACAGTTAAGTTTTGTATAAATTTTTGTTTGTTGAAACGTTCTAAGCAATCCTAGTTTTGCAACTGCAGGCACAGGCATCTCAGATACTTCTGTATTATCAAAAACAATTGAGCCTTGATCGATTGGATGAGTTCCAACGATAGAGTTAAATAATGTTGTTTTACCTGAGCCATTTGGACCAATTAATCCAACGATAGATCCCTGTTCAACTGAAACAGAGATGTCTACGTTAGCTTTAACACCGCCAAAAGATTTACTTACATTTTTAACTTCTAATATACTCATTTTAATTCCACCGATGCTTTTCTATCTTTTTCATCTATTACTTCACCAAATCTTTCAGGATATTTTTCTCTTAACCATCCCATTAAACCTTCTGGGAAATAAATAACGATAACTACAATTAAAACTCCAAGTGCAACGTATTGCCAACCTAATATTAAAGTCCATAAACCTTCTTTAAAAATATGGAATAAAGTTGCTCCAATTACTGGACCCCATAAAGTTCCTTTGCCTCCAAGGATTGCCATTAAAACCATGAACACTCCCATTTCTCTTCCATCAAAAGCGACATCAGTTGAATCGATGTAACCAATCAATCCACCCATAATTCCTCCAGCAAGACCGCAGAAAAATGCTGAACACATCCAACCAGTAATTTTATATTTCATGGTTTGGATACCCATTGCTTCTGCTTTGTCTTCATTGTCTCTGATTGCGTTTAAAATTAATTTAAATCTTGATCCGTAAATATATTTAATGAAAACAAATGCTGCGATAAGTAATACAAAACTTAAAAAGTAGAAAAACTTTCCTCTTGCTTCAGTATCAACTATCTCTGCTGGGAACGGAGGCGTGGTAAATCCTTGACCTGCTCCAATTATTTCTATTCCACCGGCAATTTCACCACCTGCAATTCCTAAACCTAAAGTACAAATGGCAAAGTAATGACCTCTCAAACCTAAAATTGCATAACCAATAGCTCCAGCTACAAGAGTTGGAACTATAGCAGCAACTAATAAACCGACACCTATTCCTTGAAAGTATTGTGCTGTAGTATGAACGAATGTTTTCTCTCCACCACTTTCAGTCCACTCTGCTAAGGGAAAAAACATTCCAACTTGAACAGATGCACATAAATACATTCCAAGGCCGTAAAAAAGTATATTTCCGAAAGTATTGTAACCCATCTCTCCACCTTGCAAATTCCAAGTCATAGCTAGAACAATTAAGATACAAAGATATGTAAGCTGAACTTTATAAGCAGAAAATATAAACGGCGCAAAAAGCCCAAAAATAATTAAGGCTGAATATATAATTAAATCTTTTTGTTTTATCTTGCTCATTTACTTTAAATACTCCCTTTTTTTCGCAAGTTTAAATCTTCTATAAACTAATATGAAAACTAGTAATAAGAATACTGCACCAATTCTAAATTCTGTTCCTAAAATATAGTCTGCAAATTCTTCAAAAACTCCTAAGCCCATACCTGAAAGTGCTACTGCAGGCAAATTTCCAAGACCTGCAACAATTACAATCATGAAAGATCTAACTGTATAAGGAAGTCCTACATATGGGTGAAGAGTTAAAGTAATTGCAATTAAAGCTCCTGCAATTCCACATAATGCTGCATTAATACCAAAAGTAGCAGCATAAACTTTTTCAGTATCTACACCTAAAATTTTTGCAGCTCTTGCATTTTGCGCTGTTGCTCTAATTGCTCGTCCTAATTTTGACTTTTTCATATAAAATACTAAAGCGATTGCATATAAAATACTCACTACTGCAGAGAAAATTTTTGAATTCGGTAAAGTCACTGAATTATCGAATAACATTGTTGTTCCGTACTCTGACTGAGCAACAACTACATCTGCTCCGAATATAAAATTCATTAACTGTTGCATTACAATAGCGATACCGAATGTTGCTAAAATTGAAATAAAGAGATCACGGTCTACAACTTTATTAATAACTAGTTTGTACAAATACCAACCAACAAAATACATTATGATTGGAGAAACAATAACTCCCCAGGCTGGATGGATACCAGCTAGATACATAGTATAAGCAATATATCCACCAAGGATTACTAAATCACCTTGAGCAATATTTATTATATTCATCACTCCCCACTGGAGAGCCATACCATAGGCAATTAAAGCAAATAAAATTCCAAGAAGAATACCGTCTAATGACGCTTGGACCATTAGCATTGGAACTTTAAATATTAAAAAATCCATAAACCTTTCTAAAAGAAAAGCCCCTATTTTTCTAGGGGCTTTTGCAAATTACTCAGAAGTTATTAACTTCTGTCAGACCATTTAGGGATTGGATGGTAAAATTTGTCAGAAGCCCATTTAGTTGGAGCTACTACTTTATTCTCACAATTATCACCTTTACATCTAACTTGGAACAAGATCATTGGCTTAGCAATGTTTTGTCCACCAGGTCCAAATTTAATGTTTCCATAGAAAGTTTGCATTTCTGTATCAACTAGCGCATCTCTTACTGCATCTTTATCAAAAGAATTTGCTCTTTCGAACGCATCTTTAAACACTAACAATGCCGCAGAAGACTCTGCTGATTGATATGGCGGGTCATATCCAAATTCCTTTTCGAAATCTGCAGCGTATTTCTTACCAGTTCCAAAAAACTTATCTTTGTAAGATAAATTTTTATGCCACTGAGAAGCACACAATGCGAATTCTGATTTCTTTCCGTGTTGTTTAGAAAGTTTTGCAGCATCACAGTGTGTCATCGCTAACATAGGAACATCAACTTTCATTTCAGAAATTTGTCTGATAGCAGTTAATGCACCTTTAGTGTGACCTGATACAACAAGTACATCTGGCTTAACAGCTTTTACTTTAGCCAATGTAGCTGCCATATCGTTAAGTTCTTTTGGTAGTTTGTCATCGATGATGATCTCAGATCCAGTTCTTTTCGCTGCATCTAAAATACCAAGTCTCACATCTTGTGAGAAAGCATCTTGTTCAAATGCTTGAGCAATTTTTACTCCTTTACCACCGTTTTTCTCTACCGCTAAATCAATAGCTACTTCAAGGTATTGGTTAGCAGGTGATAACACTGCAAACAAATATTTGTATCCTTTAGTAAATAAAGATCTAGATGCACCGTTTGCTTCAACCATAGGAATACCATATTTCTCGGTTACTGGTGCAATGGCTTTTGTTAAACCTGAGCTGTATGGCCCAAGCATATAATGAACACCGTCCTGATTTATTAGTCTTTCAGCTAACTGAGCGGCTCTTTTTGGGTTTGACTCATCATCGTAATAAATGATTTCAAACTTATATTTCTTACCTTGTACTTCAACTCCACCCATTTTGTTAATTCTGTCAACGGCCATGTTGTAACCGTTTTGAGTATGAACACCATTAGATGAATATTTACCTGTAAGAGATATTGCAGAACCTAACACAATTGTATCACCTTCTACTTTTGCAAAAGAAGAAGAAAAAGATACAAGTGCTAAAGTTATTGCTGAAATAAATGTAACAAATAGTTTTGTTAATTTATTCATTATTTCCTCCTTTTTTATTAATTAATTAATGGACTTATTAAACATGAATAAAAAATTTAAAACAACCGCTTAAAAATTTTTTTTTTAGAAATTTAATCTTAAAGCTAAATAAATTGCTAATAAAAGTAAAACACACGCTGAGATTGTATTTATTGTTTTTGGATTTGCCTTTAACCAACCTGCAGCTTTTTTTGCAAGTAACCCATACATAATTAAAGAACTAAAATCTAAAATCACATAGGTCGAAATTAAAATAATAAACTGGGCAATATAATTTGTTTCAAAATTAATAAATGAAGTGAAAATCGTTACAAAAAATACAATAGCTTTTGGACTTAAACCGGCAACTAAAAATCCGTCTCGATAAAAGGAGAAGGTTGATTTAACTGTTTGATTACCAACCTGAACGGACTTCACTTTGCTATTATAAGTATCATACGCTAAATAAATTAAATAAAGAATACTAGCCCATTTAAGATAATTTAATATTTCATAATTATCTTTTAATAAGGAACCAATCACAAACACCACTAAGACGGCTTGAATAAAGTTAGCTGAAATATCACCTAAGGCTACCCAAACAGATTTTCTTAAACCATAATTTAACGTGTGAGAAATGATCACGATTCTAGGTGTACCAGGTGTTATGAACATAAAGATAATAATTTGCAGAAAAATAAGGTAATCACTTGGAAACATGATGAAAGTGAATATATAGAAATAAATGAGGAAAAAAAGTTTAATTCCACAAACGAGAGTAAAAAATCCAGAACCAAACATAAAAGATAATAATTGGATTATCTGGGCGGCATGGGCGGATCGGATTACCTTTGAAGAAATTAAAGAAAAAACTGGCAAAACTGAGTCTGAGGTGATTAAGATAATGCGGAAAAACCTTAAACCAGCATCCTTTAGACTGTGGAGAAAAAGAGTTCATACTAAAAGCATCAAGAATAGAAAAAAATTTAAACTGGACCGAAAAAAAATTAAGAAAAAGATTAACTTAAATGATATAAATAATTATGAATAAAGTGATCATGTATACAGGCCCCATGTGCCCTTTCTGTAATGCAGCAAAAGCATTATTAAAAAGTAAGAATGTAAATTTTACCGAATATAATATTGCTGAGGATCCTTCCAAAATGGATGAAATGTTAAAAAAATCTGGTGGTGCCCGAACTGTCCCTCAAATTTTTATTGGTGAAACTCACGTGGGTGGTAATGACCAACTGCAAACTCTTGAACGAGAAGGTAAATTAAATCAACTACTAGGGATTTAAACCTTGTTTAAAAGTTTTTTATCAAAGTTTGTTACTGTAACAAAAGTTATTCTTGTAACTTTTATTTTGAGTCTTTTGATAGATTTTTTTTTGGGTAACAAGATTTTGGAAATAACAGATCCTATTTGGAAAAAAACAAATTTCTATGAACGGCTTATTAGAATAGATCACCCAGTTTATCATCATGGGTTGAAAGCGAATATCAAACACGACAAAACACTTGGATTGAATGGTTACTATGATCTATGCACGGATCAAAGTGGCTTTAGGATCTCTTGTGAAGCTGATCAATCCCAAAATAAAAACTATGATTATGGATTTATAGGTGATTCTTTTGTTGAAGGAGTATCGCTAAATTATGAGGAAACTTTTGTTGGGATATTTGATAACACTTTACGGAACAAAAAAGTCGCTAATCTCGGGGTGGTATCCTACGCACCCAAAATCTATTTGGCGAAATTAAACTATTTAATAAATCAAGGCTATAAATTTAAACATATCATTGTAGGGATTGATATTAGTGATTTGTATGATGATGATGTGTTTTATACCCTTGATCAAAATCTAAATGTTGCTGAAAATTACTCAAAAGAAAAAAAATTAAAGTTACGAAAATTTCTTAGAAAAAACTTTCCTTTTACTAACTATTACATGTTCGTAATAAAAAAACTTGGAGACTATGAAGTGCCTAATGAAGTAATTAAAGAAGGAACTCCTCAATTTAATGATAAAGCGGTTATGAAAGCATCATGGACTTACAGTAATCCTGATGAAGTAATTGAAGGCTATATTTCTAAAAGGAAAGATGCTCAATCAAATATGGTGAATACTATGAATGAATTATACAAATTATTAGAAGCAAATAATATTAACTTAAGTGTTTTAATCTATCCCTGGCCGCAACAATTAGAAAATGATAACGTAAACTCACCGCAAGTAAATATGTGGCAAGCTTTTTGTGAGGGCAAATGTGTCAACTTTATTAATTTGTTCCCATCTTTTTTTGATGAAATTAAAAAGAATAATTATTTAGAAACTTATAAAAAATATTACTTGTGGAATGATACTCATTTTAATAAAGCAGGAAATAGTTTGTTAGCTGAGAAGCTTTTAGAAAAATTTAATTAACATCTTTCTTAAACGGCATTGCATTACCCGCACCAATTTTTTCCGTCGATTTACCAGCGTAATGATTTGCGAATTTAATCGCCTCTTCGATAGAAGAGTTCTGTGCTAATGAAAATGAGAAGGCACCGTTAAAAGCATCCCCTGCCCCAGTTGTATCAATTGCTTTGATAGATTTGGCAGCCTCGACATAAAGTTCGGAGCGACCATCGGAATAAAAAACACCTTTTTCACCTAGCGTAATTATTGCGTGCTTTACACCTAACGCCAAAATTTTATTTGCCGCCACTTTTGCTTCCTCTACTTTAGTAATTTTAATACCCGTGTAAAACTCTGCCTCAGTTTCATTCGGCGTAAAATAATCGATGTAATTAAAAAATTCCTTTTCAAGTTTTGATGCCGGAGCCGGATTGAGAATGGTTAGTTTGTTATTTTGCTTTGCTTCACGAAGACAGTGCAAAGTAACTTCTTTGGGAATTTCTAACTGGGTTAAAAATATATCTGCGGACAAAATAGAATTTTTAAAAGCTAAAACTTCTTTAATGGTTAATGAAGATGGTGCACCATTAATGACATTCACTGCGTTTCGACCATTATTTTTATTAACCATAATCCCTGCTACTCCCGTTTGGTGGTTTTTAGAAACAATTATATTTTTAGTATCAATCTTATTTTCCTTAAACGTAGTTAAAGCTAGCTGACCATAATCATCCTGACCTATTTTAGTTATGAAGTCTACTTGACCACCTAGTCTAGCAATAGCGATACATTGATTTGCTCCTTTGCCACCTGGACCAATATTGTAATTAGAGCCTAAGATTGTTTGCCCTAACTCAGGCACACTGTCACCATAAAAACTGATATCAGCAACAAAAATTCCGAGTACACAAATTTTTTTCATTAACCAAAGTTAGTTAAAAAGGGAATATAATTTAATAAAAAATAACTAATCACTTGTATTTGATTAGTCAAAATTAAAAAGCCTGTAAAAAATAAAACAATTCCACCTGTTTTAGTGACCACCGTATAGTATTTCCCAAAGCCTGATTTAGAGTTTAGAAACTTTGTCATGTAATAACCAGATAATATAAAAGGAATTGCCAAACCTAATGAGTAAAAAGTGAGAAGCATTATACCTTTACCAATAGTTGCCTCAGTTGCTGATAGGGCAATGATTGAGCCAAGCACAGGACCAATACAAGGCGTCCAACCAAAAGCAAATGCTGTACCGACAATAAATGGAAAAAAGAGATTATTTTTAAACGAACTCGTTTCAAATCTTTTTTCTTTTGTCAAAAAACTTAATTTTAAAACGCCAAGCAGTTGCAGTGAGAAAACTATTATTACAATACCGGCTGCTATTCTTAGTTCAGCAGAGTAAAATAATAAAACATTACCTATAAAAGAGGCACCAATGCCCAGAAAAATAAAAACTAAAGAAAAACCTAAAGCAAAGGTAATGGTTTTTTTCAAAACTTCTCTTCGATCTTTTTCAATTTCATTTAAATTTTTGCCAGTAATATAAGAGATATAACCAGGGATAATGGGTAAGACACATGGTGAAAGAAAACTAATAAACCCTGCGCCAAGCGCTATAATTGACTTGATAATCATTAATAATTCATAAATTATCACAGATAAAATAAATATGATAATTAAATATTTAAGTTTTATTTTTGGATTAATTTGGTCCTACAGCATTATTCGAACGCAGTCTGTTTTCAGTAAAAAAGCAGGTGTTTTATTCAAAATATTTATTTCCAAAATATCTTGGTTTACTTTTATTGCCGCTTGTTACTTTGGCTACAAAAATTTTACCTTTAAAACAACAGCGATCACTATCATCGTTACCATATTTGTTATTCATCTATTATTTAACTTATTGGGCAATTATCTAAAAAATAAAATTGGCGAAGAGAAACTTTTAAGAATAAAGACAATTTTTGAGTATCTTTTAATTGTAGGAATAGTTTATTTCGTATTCTTCTAATTTAAAGTTTCAATCGTATTTAATACTTTGAATGATTTATCGGTGACTACTATTTCACCAGAACTAGGAACAGCATTCGTAATTGAAGTAATAATGCTATAATGAGTTACTAAAATTAAATTTTTATCACTTTCCCAATTTTTTACATACTCTTTAATTTGTCTAAGTTGTTTTGGCTCATTTTTTGAATAAGGAGCTTGAAAAGTTGAATTTAACGCTGAAAATTCTTTATAATCTCCAAAGGCGTGGAAAGCAGTATCTTTGCACCGACACCATTGACTAGATAAAACCGTATCTACTTTTATATTATTATTTTTAAATAATGCTCCAATCTTTTTTGATTGCGCAATACCAACGTCATTCAAATTTCTTTGAGTTTTACAATCATCAATTTTAAAACCATCTGGATCGCCACCTCCTGGAGCTAGGGAATGCCTGATCAAAACAATTTTTCCACCCTCCCTTAAACTCTGCCATTCATCAGCTTTTAACTGAAAATTAAAAAATGTGCAGAAAACTAAAATTATAAAAATGAGATATTTTGAACTTAAAGAAAGTTTAGGGTTGTGGTCCGCCCTTCATGGCGGCCTAAAGGACATTCTAACAAATCTATGTAGCCTTTTTCGTACAGGCATAGATTAAATTTATCAATTCGGACGGTTGTACAAAAATCACAAATTATGACTATCCCCAAAGTACCCTACCTAGGGTTGTCTTCAAAAATCCAGCAATTTTGATATTCATATTTAAGCCATAAATAAGCGCTGGATTTTCCAAAATTTAAGAATATATATCCTCCGCTATCATGTTCATCATGCATAGAGAAAAAGTGAAAGGGATAAACTAATGGCTAGAAGAAGAAAAAAGAACGAATTAATGATTAAAACTAAAAAAAGAATTTTAAGAGAGACTTCTTCTCAGAGATCTTTAAAAGAATATACCACTACTTATAAAGATATTAAAAGATACTTTAGAGTATTTAATAAAACTTTGTTTAAAAACAAATTAAATCCTTTTAATGATATTAAAATCAAAAACCTTAAAGGGGCCTACGGTCAGTGTGTAGAAAATATTTCTCACAGAAAAGGGACCAACTTTTATGTTTTAGAAATGATGCCGACGTATAAAAATAAAAGAGATTTTATTAGTACGTTAGCTCATGAAATGATCCATCTTTGGCAGCAAACTGTGAAAAAAAATAACGGTAATCACAATGATCTTTTTTACAGTTTTAGACCTAAATTCAAAAAACTGAATTTAGAACTATAACCTATTCATTTCTTACTAGCGGGTAAACTTTAGGACTTAAATACTTAAGGTTTGTAAAAATTATTAAGACTAAAGTAACTAAACCAACGCCCAAAGCTACATTGCTGAAGATTGAAACATCAAAAATCCATTTTAATTCAAAGATTTGTTCAATCACGTATTTTGACACTATCACAGCAAAGACTAAGGCGATGAGTATAATAGATAAAAAATTTAAGAAAAACTCAATCAATGATGATTTAATAATTTGAGACTTCTTAAAACCTAATATTTTAAAAATCAAATTTTGAAACACTTTAATTTTACCTTGTACAATGATAGCGCTCGAGATAACCACTAGACCCACCAAAACTGTAATTAAAGAAATAATGGTTACCGCAACAAAGACTTGATTGAGAACCTTGGTTACTTTTGAGAGATAATCAGAAATATCAATCACCGAAATGCTAGGAAATTTATTTAACAATTGGATATCATTAAATTTGTTTTTATCTTGGAATTTAACTGTAGCTAAATATTCGTGAGGAATCGTTTCCGCATAACTGGGATTAAGCAACATGGCAAAATTAATACTAAGATCACGGTAATCAACAGCTCTAAAATTAACAACTTCTCCATCAATTTCTCTACCATAAATATTTAAAGTAAATTGATCACCAATCTTAACACCAAAATCATAGGCAACTTTGGCATCAAGTGAAATTTGTAATTGATCAGATTTATTTTCATCCCACCAGGTACCAGCGGTTAAAGGATTGTCCTTTGGAATTTCATTAGTCCACGAAACTCTTCGATCATGACGGATGACCCACTGACTGTCATTAAATTCATCAATGTAAGTATTTGGATCAACTCCATTAATTTTAACCAGACCAGCAGAAACCATCGGCACCACTTCTATAGTAGCCGCTGCATCAAAAGCTTGAATGGTATTCTCAAATTCTGATCTTTCATTATTTTGTATACCTAGATAAAAATAATCCGGGGCAATTTCAGGAATGCTTTTTGCTAACTCTCTTTGAAAGTTAGAACCAATAAAAGCTAACGAAAGCAACAGAGTTGTTCCTAAACCAAGAGACATAATAGTAATAGGCGTTAAGCTCTTTGATTGCGTTATGTTTTTAATCGCCATTTTAAGAGATAAACTATTTAACCAATCTTTTTTCTTTAATAATAAGATTAATCCCCGTGATAAAAAATAAAATACCCCTAGACAGAAAAAGAACGTCGCAAAGTAAATTAAGCTATAAAGAGGTCTACCTGAAGTAAATGTGAAAAGCGCAATTAATAAAGTTAATAGAGTTAAACTGATAATGATTGTCTTTTTATTATAATTAAACTCAACAGTTTGAAAAACATTTCTAAATAAACTGGTACCGGTCACTTGATCAATGGAATTGATCGTCGGTAATGAAAAAATTACAATAACTAAGAAACCAACTAAAAATACTTTTAAATAATTTAATAAAGAAAATTGGGCATTAAGGTTTAAACCTAATTCAGCGGATACGATTTGATCAACAAAAGGCACTAACAGAAAACTCGATACATAAGCTAGTAAAGAAATACCTGTAAGCAAAATGACTAACTCTAAATAATAAATTTGCTTAATATCTCTAGATAAAATACCTAACGCTTTTTGGACAGCAATCGATGAATTTTTTTGGTTGATAAAAGATAGTAAAGTATTTGCAATCCCAATACCGGCAATCAACATGGCGCTGATAGAGACTAAAGATAAAAATTGCGAAAAATTATTAATAATTCTTTTTAACCCGCTGGCTGAATTTTCCGGGTATCGAATACGAGCTTTTTTTTCATCTTTGAAAAGTTCTTCAACTTGTTGAGCGCCTTCGGCTTCTGCTATACCTTGATCAAATCTAACTTTATATTCATAATTTAAAAAACTGCCTAAAGTACTAATATTTAAATCCTCTAAAGTTTTAGTGCCAGCTAAAGCAAAATCTCCAAAGACGAACGCCCCACCAATATCGGGGACCGTTTGCACAACGCCAACCACTTTAAATTCATGTTCCTGAACTTTGATGATGTCGTTTATTTTTAAATTTAAATTTTTAAAAATATTTTCATTCACTAAAATTGTTTTGTCTTCAGTATTCAGTAATTTTAGTGCATTCATCGGTTCAGCTTTAACTTCACCGTATAAAGGATAAAACTCATCAATGGTTTTGATTCTGGTAAAAATAGATTTACTATTTTGTCCTAATGAAGATACCATCGTATTTAATTCTACCATTTGCGAAACTGTTGCAAAATTTCTGACTTCCTCAACTAAGTTTAGGTTGCCTTGGACACGATTATAGTCGACCTCCATATCGCCACCCAGTAAAGCTTTAGCATTCGCTTTTAGTTCATTCTGTAAACTTTCTTCAATCGTGATAATCGAACTTAAAATAAATAAACTTATAAAAAGTGTAATGATGATACTTGAAATTTTTTTATAACTTCT
>Ga0255743_10001204_pt1 | contig 22292 bp, 10 predicted proteins | sample 101ome_19_FD_179950 | JGI IMG/M metagenome (GOLD analysis project Ga0255743, IMG submission 179950) | Coastal salt marsh microbial communities from the Groves Creek Marsh, Skidaway Island, Georgia - 101405AT metaG (version 2) | ecosystem: Environmental > Aquatic > Marine > Intertidal zone >... | reverse complement strand
GGAGGCGGCGCGCGACCGAACGGCGCGCGACCGAACGGCGAGAACGACTCAAACTCAGCCTCCATGCGCCCGTACCCGTCGTCCATGCCGTCGTGCGCGTAATACCCATCGTACGCATCGTACGCATCGTACGCGCCGTACCCATACGCCGGCGGCGGCGGCGGCGGCGGCGGTGGACGATAGTGGTACTGGGGCCGGCGAGCACGAGGACTCGGTCGCGGGTGATGTCGATGATACTCCTCCCCGTACGACGCCTCCGCGTAATAATACGCCGGCGGCGGCGGACCTCTCGGACGATCGTACCCTCGCGCCGGACTCGCCTCGACGCGCTCGTCCGTCTCGCGACGACTCGCGCTCGGCGAGCTCTCCGCGCCTCGCCGGTCGGCGCTCTTCGGTGTCTTTTTCGCGCTCGAGCTCGTCGCTCGACCAGCGTGACGCGCGATGGCGTCGTCGTACGCGCGCACGAGGGCGCTATCGTCCCACGCGTCGTCGTCGCGGAGCACGGCGGCGTCAAAGGTGGGAGGCATGGCGCTTTGGTGTGAGGTCGTCGGCGAACGCGAAATTACATTACAGCGGCGGGTGCGGAGCGGAAGAATGTGTGTGTATGAATGAATGAAACGTCACTCGAAGGCGAATCCGGCGGCGCCGTGACGTATGGCGGTCATGAGACGTTGCTGGAAGATTTCCTCGCTCGGATACGTCGGGCAGTTCATGGTGTTGAAGCACGTGGCCGTGGTCGGAAGCTTGAGGTCGCTCAGATAGTCGGAAAATACGACAGACCATTTGGGCGAGAGTTTGGCGAAACCGCCGACGGGAAGGAGGGTACTTCCCGTTGAAAATTGTAAGAGGAGCGCCTTTTCGCTCGTTTGCATGCGACCGACGATGTTCCAGAGCCACGCGAGTTGTTCGCCGGAACTCCCAGAGGAGTTTGCGAATCGACGCCACTCGTCGACGTCGATGTCGTGAGAGCCGCACACGGCGAGGATGAACTCTTCCGGGGTGAGTATACCGAGCGCCGCGGGTTGCAGTATATGTAAGAGTCCGCCTCTGATGTCTGATGCCGAATCGTCGTCTATGATTCGTTGCGTCATCTCCCGACGCTTGCTCGACGCGAATCTCGCTCGATTCGCGCTCGTGACGTCGACGAGGACGCCCTTTTCATCCGTGAACGATAAACTGAGCGTCTCGGGATCGTCGCATTCCAGGACGTATCGAATGGATTTGACCTCTTGCGGGTACGCGTTCTGCAGTTCATCGAGAGAAAAGTCTTTCTCGGCGGATGACAGCACGCGCCGCATGAAGAGCGTCGAAAACGGAATCGGCAACAACGTGTTGTTGCCTGTCAACAAAACTAAAGCCATGAGTTCACCGAACATGACGAGCTCGATCTTTCGACTCGCTCGATCCAATCCTCTCTTTAGGACGTAGGTTTGCGCGTCGTCTTGTTCGAAGAGCTGGGCAGAGCCCCCCGCGTCGGCGTCGCAGAGCTCTTTCGCAATTGATGTGAACACGTCTCTGTCGACTCCAGGCCCGTGCGATTGGTACGCGTCGTATGAACAACTGACGTCGCGCGCCAAAAGCAACGTCTCGTCTGAATAGTACTGTCGCGTCAAAGAGTTCCACACATCGCCCTGTTTTGTCACGCGGATCTTCGTGAAATCCTTCAGAGTGGGCAGCGGGTAATTCGTTCGAAGCATCGCCAAACGGTTCGGGTAATCAAGTATGCTCATGATGTTGCTCGCTCGCAACATGTCGATGATTGTAAAACCAGTCGAGCGATTCCTGGCGACGCACTGGTTGATGGAATCGTAATATTCAGGGATGGTGGCCAGGAGTTCAAACACCGCTCGTACTTGGGAGACGTTTTTTTCCGACTCGCCTCGCGCGATGTCAACCATCATCCTAATTTGATCTACGACTTGCGTGCGCAAAAGTTCCAGAACCGCGTCGCGCTCGCTGTGAAAGTTTGCGTACAGCAAAGGAATCCACCCGGACTTGTCTCGCGCGAGTCGATCGGCGTCGTGTCGTAAAAGAAGCTGGACGGCTTCCGTTTTGCCGACCATGGACGCGTAGTGAAGCGGCGTCGCCGATTCGTAATCCTGTGCGTTGACGGACGACGCGCACTCACTGATGAATAGTTGCAACGATTTAACGGCGCCCGAGGACGCGGCCAAGTGCATCGCCGTGCATCCGTTTCTCAGCTCTTTTATCAGCAAGACGGCGCGCGTTTTCTCGGGCCCAAATCGTTTAATGTCGCCCAAGAGTTCGGCGACGCAATTTTCCCATCCGTCTCCGGCCGAAACCGCGATCATCAACGCGGTACGTCCTCCTTGTTCGTCATCATCCAGCGTGGTCCACGACGGGAGCTCCGTCTTGGAATCGACATCGCTCGAAGATTCAGCCATGATGGCGGCTCGAACGCACTCCGCCGACGACGCTTCGTTATTCGCCGCCGAGTGCACGAGCGTTCCACCGCACGCGTTCCGAGGCCAACCGCCCGTCGCGCCTCCGCGACAAAATTGTGCCATGCCTACGTACTTTCTCACCGCGTGTACGAAGTCTGCGTGGCCGCACTCGCACGCCGCGTGAAGCGCTTCGCTCACGTCGATGACGTGCACGCGTGCGTCGCCCCGCTTCCCCAGCGCGCCGTCGATGCGCATGCCCTTGCCGAGCAACAACGGCACCGCGCTCGACGCGTTGTACGCCGCCGCAGATATCAACACGCGCCCCGGACGCGGAACCTCGTCCAAGCGCGCGAGCGCGCGTACCAGCGCCGGGCCGTCGTCCGATCGAAGCGCCTCGTCGACGTCCGCGCCCAGACTCAGCCGCTTCTTTCTGGAAGTCACGTCGACGACTTCATCCTCGCCTTGGTTCTCCTCGTCGTCGTCGACGATGAATCCGTCGTCCTCCTCCGACGCCGAGCTCGCCGACTCGTTCGACAATCTATCCTGTTCCTCTTGGCGAAGCATCAAGTCGTCGAGCGAACTCTTCATCAACGACTCGGCGTGATGCGCCGCCTCTTGCGACTTTTTCGCGCGTTGCGTCTTCACGCGCGCGCTCGACCTCTTCTCTGTCGCTTTTTCGTCTCTCGCCTCCGACAGGTCCGTCTTTCGAATCAGACGACGTCGCGTCGGCGCCGGCACCGCTTTCTCCTCCTCCTCCTCGTCCGACTCGAACGGATTCGTCCTCTTCCTTCGCCGATGCCTCGCACCGACGTCCTCTTCGCCGTCATCCTCTTCTTCGACGTCCTCTTCGCCGTCATCCTCCTCCTCAACGTCCTCTTCGCCGTCGTCCTCGTCGTCCTCGTCGTCCTCGTCCACCATCCACGAATTCTCGTCGCTCGACGGCGGATCCTCGTCGTCGTCTGAAAACTTCTCGAAGCCCATCACCCCCTTCGCCCTCGACCGATAATCGTACGTCGACGATCTCGCCTTGGATCCCTTGGCGACGAATTTACGCATGCGCTCGCGCTCGCGTCGCGCCTTGGCCTCCGGCGACGACGGCGACGCCGACGCGCGGCGCGTCTCCCGGCGCCGACGACGCGACGACGCGACTCTCGGAGACGGAGACGCGCGTGCGTTCGTTCGCGCGTCATCGTCGTCGTCGGAAGAAGACGAGGAGAACGACGAACGCGACGACGACGACGCGGTCGCGGACGGTGACGGCGATCGTCGTCGCGTTCGCCCGCGCGCGCGCGTTACACGTTGCGTCACTCTGCATTCATCACTCTCGCGCGCATCGTCTCGTCGACGCGCGACGCGCGCGCGCGTCGGCATGAAATGCCGCGAGACGCGCGGTCTCATGTCGCGAGACGCGCGAGACGCGCGCGAGACGCGCGCGTCGACTCCCGAGGTGCGCGCGAGGCGGGGAATGACGCGAGGATTATTACAGTTACAATGGCGACGACGAGACGACGAGACGACGACGACGCGAATGGATGCGCGAACGCGCGACGGGTGGAAAACGTAGAGTGAGCGGCGAACGGATTCGAGTCGTCTCAACGCGCGGGTGCGCTCGGAAGCGCGTCCTCGGTCGCGGCGCCGTCGGCGTTTTGAGACGAAAACGTTTTGGAGACGGCGTCGAAACCGGCGGTGACGCCCTGGCCGATGGTTTTCGTCACGCCGTGCTTCTCGTTGAATTCGCTCGCCGCCTTGGCGGATGCGGATATCGCGGTACTCGTCCTTTCGGTGATCTTGTACTCGTCGTTGAGTCGTTTAGCGCCCTTGGCGGTGGTGCGCGCCGCGCGAGACGCTTTATCCGTAATCTTATACTCGTCGTTGAATCGCTTCAACGAGGTGTACGAGCACGCCACCGCCTTACCCACGCCTTTACACGCCTTCCCCCACCCGTCTTTGCGTTGTGTGCCGTACGCCATCGCGCCCGCGGCGACGACGGCGGACATCGGGCCGAGGAGCGCGAACCCCGCCGCGGCGCCCACCGCCGCGGCGCCCGTGACGACGCTCGTCGAACTCTCCTCAGCCTTTTTCTTCCCGCGATCGCGCGACGACGTCGACGTCGACGCATTACCGTTCGTCACGCGCGTTCGACGAATCTCCTCGGCGCGTTCGCGGTACTCGCGCGCCTTGGCGAGGAGCGCATCTGCATCGCTGGCGCTCGAGCTCTCGCGCTCGAGTTGCGTCGCGGCGTCGTCGTAGGCTAACGTAGCGTCTGCGAACGCGCGCGCGACGTCGAATTCGACCGCGCGTTTCGCGAGATCGATCGCGAGGCGACTGGGAGGCATCGCGCGCGCGGTGTGACGACGACGAAGATGACGTGCCCAACTGTCGAAATTTTGAACCGAAGCGAGCTCGAGCGCGCTCGGCGCGCGGAACCGAGCGTGCGATTATTCTTCACCTACAGATTGATTAACAAACAAACTAAACAACGACTGCGTCGACGAAAAGGCGCGATCTACGTCGCTCGCGAGACGCGCGAACGAAGAGAGTCGAGCCGTTCGCGACGACGTCTCTACACTCCGCGCGCGCGTCCTCTCCCACGGCCTCGACCTCTACCCCTACCAGCGAGCGCCGCAGTCTTGGCGCGAGGTTTACCCTGCTTGGGCGTGTCGTCTACTAAAAGCGTGTCCAGATTCAACGAGTCCGGAAGGATGTAATACCGAATCGTGTTCCCTCGAACGCTGAGGTGCTCCACCGCGACTGGGTTTTTACCCTTCAGCGTCAACTTGACCTGCTTCAGGTGCGTGTTCATGCTCACGTCCACGCCTGCGCGCGTCGAAAAGAAATCGATAGAGACACACCATCGTCAGTCACGCGCACGTCGCGAGCGTCGATCGCGCGCGTCGCGTCAAATTCGTCTCATCGCGCCGCCGCGAGCCGTCGCGAATTCATCCCGGCGGCGTCCCACCCGCTCGCGCGTCGTTCGCGCGCGACGCGAGACCGAACGCCACGCCACCGACGACGACGACACTTCCGCGCGCGTCTCTTCCCCCTCGCGCGCGTTTTCCATCGCGCGCATCGCGTCGGCGCGTTCGTGTTCAAATCGCGCGCGTACCCATGATCGTCCCGTGCGCCGTCGTGCCATTCTTCAGCTCGATCGTCACGCTCTCGTTGGAGAGTTTCTGAAGGAATCGCACGAGCTTCATCTCACGCGGGGCGTCTCCGAGACCGTCCGTCCGTCGCCGACGCGCGTCGCGCGATGTACCGTCGCGCGCGCGGAGGCGTCCGCCGTCGGCGCGCGCACACCGAGTCCCTCGCGTTCACCGATCACGACCCATACCTACGAGTCACGATCGGTCATTCTGGGGGGTCTACCTCGCCGCGTCCCCGTCAGCTCGAGCGTCGACATCGAACGCCGGCGCGCGACCGTCAGAGCGTCTCTCGCGCGTCTCTCGCGCGTCTCTCGCGCGGTGTCCGCGATGCGCGTCCTCTCTCGCCCGTCTCTCTCTCGCGCGGACGCGTCGTCGATCGCGTCGCGCGCGCCTCGAACGCGAGTCGACGCCAGGGGACGGGAACGGAATCGCCAGCCGCGCGCGCGCGCGAGCGACGACGAGGCGAGTCTGGACACGCGGACGGTGGCCGAGATGGAGGCGCTGTACGCGCGCGCCAAGGATTCGTATTACGACGGCGCGCCCGTGGTGAGCGATGAGTACTTTGACGCGCTCGAGGCGAAACTGTCCTACGCCGGGAGCGCGGCGGTGCGTAAATATCCGCGGTGTTCGGTGCGCGGGAAGGCTGTGTATTCGGACTGCGTCGTCGACGAGGGACAGATGCGCGCGTTGTTCGCGTCGTACGTCGGGATAGTGGCGCTCGGCGCGGCGTTCGCGGTGTGTGATTTCGGGACGGCGCTGGCGGAGAGCGAGGGCGCGCGCGCGCCCGTGCTCGGGTTGGCGGGGTGCGTGCTCGCGAAACGCGGGTGGGATAAGTTGGCGCAGACGATGGAGGGATCGACGCTCGCGATGACGGGAGAGTGTCCGGCGTGTCATGAGGCGGTGTATGCGTTTCTTCCCACGGCGCGAGGTCAGGCGAAGGAGCGGGCCGAGTGTCACGTGTGCGGGAGGAAGATCGTCTTCGAGACGCAGTTTGAGCCAAGGCTGGGCTCGCCGTGGAAAGTGACGGGGAAAGGGCGCGTCTTTCTCGTCGCCGAGGTGTCGGATTTTCGTCCAGGGTAGAGAGCAGAGCGTGCGTGTAACAATATATGTCTTCATTAGGCGCAGTGCGCGAGAGCGAATGTGTACCAACAAACAAACAAAATGCCAAACCGATTCGAGACGACGATTGCTGCGATTCGAGACGACGACCTCGTTCTGATGTTGACCGCGCCTTTGATAGATTAGATAGATGGGAAAATGTAACGGTAGTGCGTTACAAAAGCAAGTGTTATACGTGACGTTTCTTCAAAAAAACTTTGAAAACGGGAAGGACGCTCACGCCCCACAGTCGACCGCGCGCAAAGATGCCGACATTTCTGCGGCGATGTCAAACTTGATGCCGCCGACGCCGTAGCCTCCGCCATCCAAGTTGGGCGCGACGTCCTGGTGGGTTCGAGCCGCCCACTTTGCGCTGCCGTCGTAAGCCATAGAGTCGCTCGTGTTGATGTCGTTAGCGTCTCTTATGTGATCCACGTAGCCAGCGGCGACGGCGGTTGCAGTCACGCCATTGTTGGAGGAGAGAGTGACAGAGACGCGCACCATCTTGAAGTACACGTGTTCGACGACGATGAACAGCCAATCCTTGCGCGTCTTGGACGGGCCACTGTAGTCAGAAACAGCGTTCAAGGCGAAAGCCTTGCCGAACATGCAATTCCTGTGATTAATTGCGGAGCCGCACAGCACTGCGTTCTTCATGATGATGCGGCGCACATCCATGTCTTCGCCCCACGTGTTTGGTGCGACGATTTGAGTCCCAGACATCGAAAGAAACTGACCGTCGAAATTGATGTTGAAGCTCGTCGGCGGCGCATCGCCGAGCGTCTGAATGTAGTATTCGAGACGCGTGGCGCTGAAGCCAGTGGTCGTTGAGCCGGCGTCCCAAAACGCAGGAATGTTGTAGCGAGCGACGTTACAGTAACCCTTCGAGCAACCCATTCTGTTTGAGTAAGGAGTCGACCACTCTTGGTAGTCGTAGCCGCCAGTCGTCGTGAGCTCGTACCGCTTCTTGCCAGACATGTATATCGAACCTTCTTCAGTGCTTGGGTCGCGTTTGACGATGAAGCGCACCATTTTCACAAACTCGCGAGCGTAATCAATCGCCGCCACGATCCAAATCTGTTCATCCTTTGACCCCGCGTTGTAACGGAACGTTTCGGCGCGACCGCTCGGATCCATGACTGAGGTTGAAGAAGCGTAGAATAACACAGACGCCAAGTTGACGAGACGAGCATCGTCAATCTTGCCAAGGCTGAGCGCCGCCGACTCGGTTTCAGGAATCGCTGCGCTAAACGGTTGTCGGCAGAAAGCCGTGTCCACGAAGTCCTCGGGGCACACCTCGTCGCAGTCGCCAAAGACTGCACCGACGGTCGATTCTCCTTTATGGTACGTCATATGACGGTTAAAGTACTTACCGTATCGAACAGTGCATCTTTCGCGTTGTAAGATGGTGTCGTGGCCGATTTCGCGAAAGTTCTCACCCCTCGCGTTGACGAGCTCAAATCCGTATTCCCAGTCGACGCGATTAGTCGTCACCTCGTAACCGTAAATGCCATCGCCGAGCTCTTTGCGTTCCATTCGGATTTTCCTGGCATTGTCGAAAAAGTGTGGCGAACGATAGTTGTGTCTCAACAGATACGCGGCTTCGATTGCCGAGAACCAAAACTCGCCACCCTCGCGTTTGACTTCTGTTGGCTTGCACTGCGTGTATAATCGAAACGTAGTGGGCGCTCGTCGACCAGCACGCTCGTAGCGCTTAGGTGGCGCCGGTAACATCACTCCATTCTTCGGCTTCCAATGTCCTTCGCGTCGCCCCAAGAGCGCTATCTCCGCGTCCGAGTATCCGTGCGGAAAGAGGCGAGCGCCGAGCAGAGCGGTTCCATTCCTCGACTCGTTGAGCTCGTTCCCAACCACCTCGTGCCCGCGGAGTTCTTCATCCGTCTTGAAATCTTCATCAGTAATGTCCGGACATCGCGTCTTGAGCTCGGCGTCGAGCTTTGTCGTCCACGAATCGTTATCCGGGGTAAAGTACAAGCTCCCCGGCGTCTGCTCGTCGACGCACACCGTGCGCTTGACCAAATCAAAGCTCGTCTTCTCCACACAAGTGCAACCGCTGAGACAACTAGCCGGGAACGCATCCATATCAGCGCACGTCCCCTGTCCAGCGCTCAGACGCTCCAACGCAGCTCGCGACACCGCGTCCGAGCACGCGTACAGACACTGCGCCTCCGCCGCGACTGCGAGCGACGTCCCGACGTCGCCGTTCGCGGCGCCCAAGAGTCCAAACGACGCCCGCGTCGCCCGTCCGAGGCTCGACACCCCCGTCGCGATTCCACCGGTCGCGTCCCTTCCGACGCCCGCGATCGCGATCGCCGCGATCGCCGCGACGCCCAACGTCGAAACCACCGCGGTACGTTTGGTGTTTAACCACCCATCGCGTCCGCGACCGCTCAGCAACGCGACGCGCTCGTCCGCGCGCGTCGACGGATCGACACCCGACGTCATCATCGCGACGCTCGTCGCGTCGCGACCGACACCGCGCGGAGGCGTCGACGACCGACGACCGACGTTCACCGCGCGCGCGTGTTCGCCCAATGTGCGCGACGCCACCAACCTGGTTCACGACCCCTCGTACGCTACGTACTCGTACCGGCGGCGCCGCGTTCACCATCGCGCGCGCGGATTGATTGTTGAATCACGGGGCCGTCGCTCGGGGGGGTGACGTCGAGTGTTCCTCGTCCGGTGGAAAGCCACGCGCGAACGCGATGCGAGCGGTGACAAACCTCTCGATGGTACTACACGTTCGACTACGCGAGCTTGTGAAAGATGACGATGAGAATGGTCAACGCGAACACCCCGCTGACGCCGTAAAACACAAACTTATTCGCCGTCGCTCGTCTGCCCATGCTACTGAGAATTTTTCTCGAGCGCGAGATCGTGTCGTCGGCGCCGTGTAACGCCTCGCGACTGCGTTCGATGGTTTCGCGTTGTCCCTGTAAGTCTTGTAAAATGCTCACGCCCAAATCCTCCGTCTCCAACAACGACCGACGACTCTCCTTGATGCGCTCGCCCGTCTGCGCCAATCGTTCCGTCGTGTCCAACGTCTGCCCTCGATCCGTGATTCCATCGCCGCTCGCGTCCCCGCGTTCCGCCGTGTTCAACAATTCATCCCTCGCGTCGGCGTGCGCCGCCTCCGCGCTCGCCTCCCTCGCGTCTCGCTTCAATCTCGCCAATTCGCTCTTATAATCTCGCAGTTTGCTCAACATCGGCGCTTTCGCCGACGGATCGCTCACCGATCTCGCCTCGAGATCCATCCGTCGCACCAGCGCCTCGCACTCCGCCACGTCCGCCTCGACGCCGCGCTCGCTCGCCGCCCTCGTTCCCGCGTCTCTCGCGCTCTTCGTCGCGCTCGTCCCTCGCCGAATCGCGCTCGCGTGTTCACAAAACTCGCGCTCATAACTCTCGAATATCTGCGCTCGCGAGTCTCGTCAGTCGTCGTCCTCGTCCTCGTCGTCCTCGTCGACATCTTTCGTTCCCTCGGTCGGCACGCGCCCGCTCGTGCCCACCACCCTCCGTCGCCGTGTCCGCGCGCGCGTCCCCTCGCGTCGCCGCGTTCGCGTCGCTCCGAGTCGCATCGCGCGCGCTCTCGCGTTCACGACGCACGCACCGCCGACATGTCCACCGACCGCCGCGCGCGTCGCGCGACCGAATGTCGCGTTCGGTTGCTCGAGCGAGCGATCCGAACCATTCCCGACCGCAATGCGCGAGTGCGCGTCGCGCGTCTCGCCGTCGACATGCGCGGATTCTTTCAAAACGAATCCGCCTCGTCGCGCGCGCGCGCGTCCGCGAGTAATCGCGCCGTGGACGCCTCGGGCGAGGCGTCGTGGGTGCGCGATTTCCACGACGGTGATGACGACGATGCCGCGCGGAATCGCGTCGACGCGGTGCCGTCCACGACGTCCGCGCGGACGCGAAACCTCGACGCGCGACATCCGTTGGCGAAGGATTGGTCCGAGAGAATCTCTTCGCCCGCGGTTCGTCGCGAATTCATGGGTGAATCCATCGATTCGTACACGAGGCGACGCGCGCTTCGCGTCTTCGCGGGCACGTGGAACACCAACGGGAAGGCGCCGGGACCGTCCGTCGATGTGGATTCGTGGATTCGTAGGGGTGGTGTGAACGATGGGGACCCCGCGGACGTGGTTGTGATTGGGTTTCAGGAGATTGTGCCGTTGAACGTCGGGAAGGTGCTGGCGGGCGAGGACAGCGCGATGACGGAACTGTGGGAAGACCGCGTGGACGACGCGTTGAACGGCGCGCGGTCGAGGAAGGAGGCGACGAGACGACGCGGCGCGATGCAAGAGTACGACTCGGACGTGGGGATGGCGTCGTCGCGGGGAGAAGCGGAGACGACCACGAGGTGGGTGTCGTTCGACGGCGGCGACGCGGTGGAGGATTTGCGCGGCGGCGCGATTCGGGAGTCAACGAGCGCGTCGGTGAACGGACGACCGCGCGGGAGGGGTGAACCAGAGTATCGACCGGTGGCGCAGAAACAACTCGTGGGGGTGTACGTGACGGTGTGGGTGCGATCGTCGCTGTTACCGCACTTGAAAGATGTCCGCGTCGCCACGGTGGCCACCGGATTTAACATCGGCGTCGGCGTGCTCGGAAACAAGGGCGCGTGCGGGGTTTGGATGCGTCTGTACAGTACGCCTCTCGTGTTCATCTGTTCTCACCTGAGCGCGGGGAGTAAACCCGGAGACGAGATCAAGCGCAACGAGGATCAAATCACCATCGAACAACAGATGCGCTTTCTCCCGCCAGACGGTCGAGACGACGACGCGCGCACCCTCGCAGACGCCGCCGCCGTGATTTGGTTCGGCGATTTAAACTACCGCTTAACTCTCGAGGACGGCGTCGTGCGTCGCGCGATAGCGGACGGCGCGTACTCCACACTGTTGGCGTCGGATGAACTCAACATCGAACGTCGCGCGAGACGCGTCTTCGTCGATTGGCACGAGGGCGAAGTTACCTTCGCGCCGACGTACAAATACCGCCCCGGAACGAACACCTACAGCGGTGCGGGCGACGTCGACGTCAATGACGTCGGGCAGGCGCAAAAGCGCGAGGAGGAAAAGAAACGCACGCCGGCGTGGTGCGATCGCGTGCTCTGGCGAGGCGACTTTGACGTCAATCTGCTCGAGTACGGACGGTGCGAGTTGACGCACTCCGATCATAAACCCGTACTCGCCACCTTTGAGATCGTCGCGCGCGAGCTCGAACCAAAGCGATTACACGATTTATTATTCGAGCTTCGTCGCCGGCTCGATCACGTGGAGATGGCGAGTCAACCGAAGTGTTCGATCGTGAATCCGATGGTCGACTTGGGGGAATTGAGGTACGGCGCGCGTTCGAGAGGCAAGTTTACGCTGACCAATATCGGCGACGTCGAGGCTAAGTTTCGTCTGGCGTCATCCATTCCCGGCGGTCCGCACGCTCCCGGCTGGATGCGCGTGACGCCGACGAGCGGGAATCTCTTACCCGGGGAAGAGGTGACAATCAACATCGAGGCGTCGATTCAGGGTGGGAAATCGTCGGGTCCGAGTGCTTTGATCACATCGTCGCCGGCGGCGAGACGACGTGAGCCGTCGCTCGTCGCCGTCTCCGCTGAACCCGACCCGGAACCCGTGGACGCCATCCTCGTCGTTCGTTTAGAGGGTGGACGCGATTTCTTCGTCTCGGTGTCTGGATCGTATGCGCCGTGCGCGTTCGGGGCGTCTTCCGAGATGCTCCCGACGGCGGCTTTTCCACCGAACGTACCCGCCGTTGTGGCCCGCATGACGGAGCACCTGTACTCGCGTCTCGACGACGCCCCGGATTTGTTTCGCGTCCCTTTCGACGGCGTTCGAACCGAGGACGGATTGGCCAAGATTGCGCGCGCGTTGTCACCGAACGCGGACGTCGTCGTCGATTTTACCGCGCTCGGTGTCAACGCGTACGACGTCGGCGAAGCGTTGCTGTCATTCTTTTCCGCGCTTCCGTCGCGTGCGTTCGAACACGCCGATGTCGTCAAGGTGGTGGACTCGATGTCTCTCGCCGTGCCGCCGACGAAGGATTTCGTCAACGTCATCCTGCTCAAACACGTCACCGCGCGCACACGTGCCGCAGTCACACACGTCGCCGCATTATTTAAACGCTGCTGCGACGAGGCACAGAGACGTTCACCGAACGCGTGCGCCGCCGCCGTTGCGCGCATCGTCGCCAGTCTCGCGACGTGTCTGTTTCCAGAGACGGAGGGCGCGCCGTCGAGACGACGCGTCGCCTTCGTCGGCGCCCTCGTCGGCGTGCACGGCTCGTTCATAGACGCGTACGAGGGCGACGCGGGGTCCGCGGCCGCGGCCGAGCCGACGACGGCCTCGTTCTTTTCGACGCCGAATTGGAACAGTCTCTTCCAAACCGCCGTTCCGCAGTCGACGACGCCCGCGAGCGAAGACACGACGACGACCACGTCGAACACGGGTAACTTAATCGACTTTTAATAGTTTCAATCTTGAACGATACCGACGACGCACACCGTCGACCGCGACGCGCGTTAGCCTCCTGTTTCGTTTTCTTCGCGGCGCGTCGCCTCGACCTCGCCGTAGACGGATGATTCGTGATTGGGCGGAATCATTCAAGCCGCACACGTCGTCGCTCGAGTCGACGCTCGATCGTGGGTTTGCGTTTGGACTCGAGCGCGAAGGGCGTTCGTGGAGTTGCGCGTGTCTCGGTCGCGCGTCTCGCGTCGAAGCGCGCGTGAATCGCCACGCCCACTCGTCGAAACCATGACGGCTCTGTCGAAACTCGCGGCGCTCGCGCTCGTGAACAAGGTGTCGAAAGAGCTCGAGAACCATCTCGGGGTGGCGGATAAGACGCTGAGTGAATTCGTCATCTCGCTCGCCGAGGAGAGCGCGGACACGGAGGGGTTTAAGACGGCGTTGGCGGGCGTCGGGGCGGAGGTGGACGACGCCTTCGCCGAGTCGTTGTTGGGACTGATTCGCCGCGGGCGAAAGAGAAAGACGATCGGAGGCGGCGCGGACGGTGGCTCGGGGAATAAGAGCGAGGGCGCACACAGTGCAAGCTTCACCGACGCGCAATTTCCGGGATTATCTGTGCTAGACAATGAGAGTCACGCCAAGGCGTTGACGAGGGAACTGTACGGCGACGGGGACGCGAGCGCCAACGCGGCGGATGACCCTCGATTGAGCGCGCGAGGACGCGAGCGCGAGGCGTCGCACTCGAGAGCGAGCGCGCAGACAAACGTGCGACCAGACGTGCCGACGCGCGACGGGGAACCGAGCGTGGGTGAGGTGTATCGAGGACGAGTGACCAACGTGATGGATTTCGGCGCCTTTGTTCAACTCATCGACTTCAAGCGCAAGGCGGAGGGATTGGTGCACGTGAGCGCGATCGCGGATAGACATCTGAAGAGCGCGAAAGATGGGGCGAGCAGAGGCGAGAGCGTGTTTGTCAAGGTGCTGAATCGAAACGGGAATAAGCTTTCTCTGAGCATGAAGGCGGTGGACCAGACGACGGGCGAGGAGCGCGCGGCGGCGGCCAAGTTGACGTTCGGAACCGGGCGGAGTAATCCCGCGCCGAGAAATCTCCCGCCGCCCGCGCCGAGAGGAGAGTCGTCGCTCAAGGGGTTGTCGGGCATCGACGCAAGCGCGCTCGAGGATGCGCACGCGGGATCGCGTAAACGTCCGCCGAAGAGACTGAGTTCGCCCGAGTTGTGGGAGGCGCGACAACTCATCGCTAGCGGTGTGCTCAAGGTGCAAGATTACCCGCAGTTTGATCCTGAGAACGACGGCATGCTCGCGTACGAAGAGGAGGCGGAAGAGGAGGTGGATATCGAGATGAACGAGGAGGAGGCGCCGTTCTTACAGGGGCAGACGGCGGCGAGCACGGGGGACGTGTCGCCAATTAAAATTGTGAAAAATCCAGACGGTTCCATGCAGCGCGCGGCGATGACACAAGCCACGCTGGCCAAGGAGCGACGAGAACTTCGGGAACAACAACAACGCGCGGACACAGATGCGGAGGGACAAGTGGCCGCCCGACCATGGGAAGATCCCATGCGTAGGCAAGGAGACGCCGTGTTGGTCGACGAGGCGCGACAGTACGGTCGCTCGAACCATCGCGACATGCCGGAATGGAAAGCAAAGTCGCATGGACAGCGCATGGGTCAACCGCAGACGATGCCGATACACGAATTGCGACAGACGCTTCCGATTTATAAGCTTCGCGATCAATTGATTCAGGCGGTGAATGAGAATCAAATTCTCGTCGTCATCGGTGAGACAGGTTCGGGGAAGACGACGCAGATGACGCAATACTTGGCCGAGGCTGGTTACACGTCTCGGGGTAGAATAGGTTGCACGCAGCCGAGGAGAGTCGCCGCGATGTCGGTCGCGAAGCGGGTCGCCGAGGAGTACGGCTGCAGGCTCGGAGAAGAAGTGGGTTACGCCATTCGTTTCGAAGATTGTACGTCGCAAGACACGGTGATCAAGTACATGACGGACGGTATGTTGCTCCGTGAGGCGCTCCTCGACGACGCCTTGTCTCAATACTGCGTCATTATGCTTGATGAGGCGCATGAGAGAACGATACACACGGACGTGCTGTTCGGCTTATTGAAGAAGTGTTGCGCCAAGCGTAAAGATTTGAAAATCATCGTCACATCTGCCACGTTGGATGCCGAAAAGTTTTCGACGTACTTTTTCGATTGTCCAATCTTCACCATTCCGGGTAGAACTTTCCCGGTTGAAGTTTTGTACACGAAGGCGCCGGAGAGCGATTATTTAGATGCCGCGTTGATTACGGTGATGCAGATTCACCTCACGGAACCGGAGGGCGACATTTTGCTCTTCCTCACCGGTCAAGAGGAAATCGACTCTGCGGCTGAGATTCTTTTCGAGCGTATGCGCGCCTTAGGTCCGGCCGTTCCCGAACTCCACGTGCTCCCCGTGTATTCTGCTCTTCCGAGTGAACAACAGACGCGGATCTTCGAGCCAGCGCCTCCGGGCAGTCGTAAGTGTGTCATCGCCACGAACATCGCCGAGGCGTCGCTCACCATCGACGGCATCTTCTACGTCGTCGATCCTGGTTTTTCAAAGCAAAAGGTGTACAACCCGAAGATATCCATGGACTCGCTCATCGTCGCACCGATCTCCCAGGCTTCTGCGAGACAAAGAGCCGGTCGTGCCGGACGCACGGGTCCCGGTAAGTGTTACCGTCTGTACACGGAGAGCGCGTTTAAGAATGAAATGCTTCCGACGTCTATTCCGGAAATTCAACGCACCAATCTTAGCATGACGGTGTTGACTATGAAAGCGATGGGAATCAACGATTTGATCAACTTTGATTTCATGGACCCACCGCCACCGGCGACGCTCGTCACCGCCTTAGAACAACTGTACAATCTCGGCGCGTTGGACGAAGAAGGTTTGCTGACGCGTCTGGGGCGCAAGATGGCCGAGTTCCCACTAGAACCACCGATGAGTAAAATGCTCATCGCCAGCGTCGATTTCGGATGTTCGGAAGAAATCTTAACCATCGTCGCCATGCTGAGCGCGCAAAACATTTTCCACAGACCCAAGGAGAAGCAAGCGCAAGCGGACGCGAAGAAGAACAAATTCTTCCAAGCCGAGGGCGACCACCTCACTCTTTTATCCGTGTACGAGGCGTGGAAGGCGCAGGGTTTCAGTGAACCGTGGTGTTACGAAAACTTCTTACAAGCGCGATCGATGAAACGCGCGCAGGACGTTCGCAAGCAACTCCTCACCATCATGGATCGATACAAGCTCGGCACCACGAGCGCCGGCCGCAACTACAACAAGGTGCGCAAAGCCATCTGCTCGGGTTTCTTTTTCCACGGCGCGAAAAAAGACCCTCAAGAGGGGTACAAAACCATCGTCGAGCAGACACCAACCTACATTCACCCCTCCAGCGCCCTCTTCCAGCGTCAACCCGACTGGGTCGTCTACCATGAGCTCGTCCTCACCACCAAGGAGTACATGCGAGAGGTGTGCGCCGTCGACCCAAAGTGGCTCGTCGAGCTCGCCCCTCGCTTCTTCAAACTCAGCGATCCGAGACATCTGAGCAAGAGGAAAAAAGCGGAAAAGATCGAACCGCTGTACGACAGATACAACGATCCGAACGCGTGGCGTCTCAGTAAACGTCGATGACGCCTTTCAATTCATACCCGGACACACCACGCGCCCAACTAGGCCTGCTCGTATTGATACGAGCGTTGAGAGAAGAAGCGAAGTAGTGAGAGTAGAAGATTGAATCAACGAATAGACTCATCGCGCGACGTGCCTCGGCTTTCGCGCGGTTCTCGTCGATTCGCCACCCTCGCACCAGCTCGTATCAGCTGTTTACTACTGTTTGCTCAGACGATGTACGCGTTCGGCCCAATACGCCGATACGTATCGGGAAATCCCCGATAGATACCGGAGTCGAGCACCGAAAAAATACTCGGCACGGTCCCTGGATCGCACTACATCGGTCCCGAGGTTATTAAGTACACTACATCGGTCCCTAAAGTGTACTACATCGGCCCATGTGTACTACATCGGTCCCGGGGGCGGATGCACGCACGCGCCCAACCCCCAACCCCCAACGGGCGCGGATCCTTCGCCATCCGTCGACGCCTCGACGCCCGATCGCGCGAGACGCGCCGAGTGGTGACGAGACTGCATCGTCGCCGTCGCCGTCGTCGTTGTCATCGATCGATTGGTGCGCGTCGAGCGTCGAGCGCGTGGGGAACGCGCGTCGATTCGTTCGAATTCCGCCAATTCGACGGCGGCTTGCGCCGGTGGAATCATCGGACGGGTGGTGCGCGGCGAGGCGTGGCGCGTCGGTCGTGAGCGTCGTCGGGCGCGATGTCGGTGAGCACGGATACGTATGTCGTGAATCCGAGCGATCTTCGGCCGCTGCAGGCGCCGCGGTTGCGGACGCCCTGGACGTCGGCGGCTTGGATCACGGCGGAGCTCCGGGACGCAAACGGGACCAAGTGCCCGTGTCCGGTGGGGTGTTCGGGAGATTGCACGGTGAGGTCGCACTGGTTGTTTGATGAGGTGCAGGGGAACCAAAGAACGATTCACACGCTGCAGAGCACGTCAAATCCACCGGCGGCGACGCTAAACGTGGGAACCGCGGCGGCGTGGGGAACCGTGACGCAGTTGAACGTGTCGTCGTATAAAACCATGGACGCGTGTCCTCCGCTCGAACACATGGAGTGCATTGCGTGCGACACGGCCTCTGGTTATTATCCGATGGTGTATGCGGGTGACTATTCCATCGAGGGTATCAAGCATACGGGCACTGGCGTCTCTTGCTATTACGTCGAAATTTGCAAGGATGATGATTCGTGCGACACGACGATCACATTTGACCATCTTGGAGTCCTTACCGCGGCGTACATCATACTGTTCTTCCTACTGCTGCTGTTGTTCGTACTCCTTCGTAAGATACCGTGGTTGGAGATGGCTATCGACTCTGCGGCGTGGCTCGAAAAGGGTAATCCAAAGTTCCCACCGCGGGACATCCCGGTTCCCAAGGCGCGCAAGACGCACGCGCTTTCGTGGCTCGTCGATGCGTGGTATCGGGACAACGATTGGATGAAGGAGTTCACCACCCCTGACGAGTACATGCTCGTGAGATGGTTCAAGCTTTCTTCCCGGTTCTTCTTCGCCGCCAGTCTTCTCTGTTGCCCACTGTTAATGAATTTGTACGGCGCAGACTCTGTTCCAGCCGCGCAAGCTGGTTCTCGAATCGTCAACAGTTTAGAAAAGACCGGTCTTTCCAAGTACACTTTGCTCAATGCGAGAACGGAATCGTCGTTTGCGGCTGCCATCGTCATGACGTGGTTTATCAGCCTTTTGCTGATGCTTTTGATCCGTATGGAGTCGCGAAAGTATGTCAAAATGATGTGGACCGTGAACCCCAACAAGACTGGCATCAAAGCAAACGCCATTGTCGTGAAAGACATGCCTTTGTTAACCATGGCTCCGGTGCCGAATAGGCTTGCGAAACTCGGTGATGCGGCGGCAAAGCTCACCGGCAGGGCTGCGAAAGTCGTAGCTCAGTCGTCAAAGAATCTCACGAAGTATCTCGCAGACGACGATGAAGACGTCGGTTGCCTGGAGAGATTTCGCCTGTTCGTCACCGATGGTACGGTGCAGTCTTACGCCGATAAGGCGAAACTTCGCGCTCTCTACAAGGAAGAGTCCATGAACCTTCTCATCAACAAGTTTGAACGAGTTCTCGGTAAAGACTGCATCGCTTTCAAAATGCTTGCCTCTGATACCCGTCGACTGGACGCCGCTGCGAAGAAATGGGCGAATGCACGGGAATTTGTGACTCAAGCAGCGCAGGCGATTGACGATTTGAAGGACATCGAAAAACGAGGCCAGTTAACAAAGCGCGAGGCGAAGCAACTTCACCGCTTGACGTCAGAATACGATGCGCTGCGCCGAACGGAGATGGAGTGTTTCGACGTGTTCATCAATACGCGTGATGAGTACATCAATAATCAGGCGCCCGCCTGCAGCGCAGTCGTGGTCTTCGCGAGACAAATGGATGCCGTCATCGCTTCTCAAATTCAAGTTGATTCGGTGCCAGGACAGTGGGTCACCGAACCTGCGCCGGGTAACTCTGATGTCGTTTGGCACAATCTTTCCTTGACTTCTGTCGAACGCGGCAGAAAGACCACGCAAGCCGGTCTCATTGCGCTAGCCGTCTCTGTCTTTTTCATGCTTCCAGTCAACGCGGCAGTGAAGGCGATTGCGACAGTGAAACCGGAGATCGTTCACACCTTCGGAGAAACAGTTTACAACATCATTGTATCCATCATCTTGACGATTTTCCTCGTCGTGGGTCACATTCTCAGCTTGGTTGTCAGTCGACAGACTGGATACGTCGCTATCAGTACGATGGACTCCTTCGGCGCTTCCATGTACTTTTGGTTGTTGGTTCTCAACTTGGTTCTCGGCAACTTGAGCTCGACGCCTTTGTGGGATGACGTGATTGACTGGATGCAAAAGCCTCACCTTTTCACGTATCAGTTCATTCTGAGATTGATGAATACCAGTAGCTTCTTCCTCCAATTTCTCATGCTTCGAACGGCGACGTCTCCCATTGTGGAGCTGATTCACCCCCCGGTGCTGCTTGGTTTCGTCACCAAGTGTCTGATGTACCGCAGTCGCTCGAGAAACTGGCCGGCGTTCAAAAAGAGACTCATCTGGGCTCAACCGACGCCGACGCCGAGTCATCGGGTCCCCGCGCAAACGATGCTTGTCTTCTTCATCGGTATGGTCTACGCCGTCGTTTCACCGATCTTGATGCCGGTGTGCGGCGTCTTTTTCGGCTTGTTCTACATCGGCTGGAAGCACAACATCGTCTACCACTACGTGCAACAATATTCAGCCGGAACATCCATGTGGTCGTGGCTCGTTGGCAAGATGTACTTCAGCTTGATCTTCATGCAAATCATCACAGCGTTCGGTCTCCCGACGCTCGGATTTAACACGATGAAGTACCGCGCGTTCATCTTGCCGCTCATCTTCATAACGAGCGTCGAGTACTCTCGATTGCACAGCGTTCTCCAAGCGGCTCTCAAGGTGCCCGTATACACGGCGGGTGACAAGAGCACGAAAATGTCCAAAAGTAAGACCGCTTCCAAGTCTCTGCGAGACAGATTGGGCGAAGACCTCGACGATGAAGAGAGCAGTGAAATGTCAGGCTCGGAAGGCGACGGGGCGTCTCGAAAGTTGAGCCTCAACACCGTGCAATTCACTAGTACAGGTAAAGCGACGAAAGTGATGAGAGGCGTCGTGCCGGTGAGCGAGATGAAGTGGAGCGAGATGAAGCACGTGAACATCTTGGAAAATACGCGCGAACAGGGCAAACGAGAGATCGAAGACAAGGTGAAAAGAGGAATTTGGCAGACGTACGCTCCGAGCGTCTTGTGGCCGCTCGCCGCCGAGAAATCCGCTGGCTCCATCTTCTTGCGTTGCTGGAAGCAAATCAAAGTGCGCAAGGAAGCCGAGGCCAAGTTGCTCGCCAGCGTAGCGCACTTGCCGGATACAGATCCGCGGAAGCTAGACGTCATGAAAGATCTCGAGCTCAAGAAGCAAGTACGCGAAAAAGCCGCCGACGCTGTGCTTCGTAAATCTACCTCGCCGTACCTGGCTGAGATCCGCCGCCAACGTCGAGAGGAGGAGGAAAACGCCGTGGACACGACCAAGTGACCGCCGTCGCAAGGCGTAACAAAACATACATGATCGTCCAAGGATGGAAAGTAAGGAGACGCGCCGCCGGCCTGCGCCGACAACGGTCTACCCGTCGCGGCTCCGAAGTCTATGAGTGCGATGCGTCTACGCAATATCTAGTATCACTACTAGTACTAGTAACAATCTTTACAAAATACAGAGCAATGCACACATGAAAACTAACTCTCTAAGGCGCTCACGCTCTACGGCAATCAATCACACCAATCCCGCCTCGATGGGTTCGCACGGAAACCACGCAACGCGAGCGTCACTGGCGTCCAACCACGCGTCAAACGCCGCGTTCACCATCGCCTCCTCGCGCACGACTCGCCTCACACCCTCTTTTCCGTACAATCCCACTCGTGCATCCTCCTCTCGCGCGTCCTCGCTGTCTTCCATCACCGCGGCGTCTCGCGTTCGACGCGCCTCCGCCAACGCCTCCGCCGCCTCCGCCGCCGCGCGCGCTTTCGCCCTATACTCATCGCGTCGAGCGTCCACCGCCTCACCGCGACCTCGTCCGAACGTGGACGGTCCCGTGCCCTCTCTCGCGCGCTCACGTCGTCGTCTCGACCGTCGTCGACGCTCTCTCGCCTCCGCCGTCGCCGCGAACCGCGCCGCCCACCGCTCGTCCAGCGCGAACACTACCTCCTCCTCCTCTTCCTCCTCCTCCTCTCTCTCGTCGCCGGCGTCCGAACACGAGGCGCGACGACGGGGACGCGGTGGAGGCGTCGCCCAGAGCGCGGGCGGCGATGACATCGAGTCCGCGCTCGTCGCGTCGTCGCGTCCCGCGCGCGCTCCGACACCGGCGAATTGGGCGCGTTCGAGCGCGTCGCGCCTTCGGGAGTCCAGGACGCGACTCGACGTCGCGCGCGCGACGCGGTGACGCGCGGTGACGCGCGGTGCGCGCGGTGCGCGCGATTCGCGCGAGAGACGGCGCGCCGGCGTCGACTGCGGTTCGCGCGAGGACGCGCGCGCATCGCGTTCGTCTTCCCAATCGTGTGTCTTTTCAAGCACATACACAATATAGATAGTCTTAAGATGGTTCCCAATACTGATACACCGACAGTAAAAATAACGATCGAGGGTTCAGACACGTTCACAAACACTCCGAGACGCGACGCCGACGCCGAGCCACAAACGCCGTCGCGCGCGCACCGACCCCTGTGACGCGCGCCCGTCGCGTGCACGATGTACGCGCACCGCCTCGCGCGCGCGCGCGTCGTCCACGCGCCGCGCGACCGCGCGATGTCGACGCGCGGGATGATGTCGAGGGGAACGACGATTCGCGTGCCCGCCTCCGCATCGTCTCGACGCTCGTCGACCACCGTCGTCGCCCGCGCGCGTGCGAACGACGGTCGACGCGATCAAGAGAC
>Ga0255743_10001191_pt1 | contig 22391 bp, 30 predicted proteins | sample 101ome_19_FD_179950 | JGI IMG/M metagenome (GOLD analysis project Ga0255743, IMG submission 179950) | Coastal salt marsh microbial communities from the Groves Creek Marsh, Skidaway Island, Georgia - 101405AT metaG (version 2) | ecosystem: Environmental > Aquatic > Marine > Intertidal zone >... | reverse complement strand
CTGTTACTTTTGATCAAGATGCCTAATAAACCAGTAGAGCCTGAATAATATTTTTTCCACATTTTATAATTTTTGGAAGTTGGTTTATGTGGATATAAAATTTCTCTAATTTTTTTATGTTTTTTCAAAAATTTAACTACTTTAATCACGTTATTATGGTGTGCTTTAAGACGAATATCTAAAGTTCTTAAACCTCTAATAATCAAATAAGCTTCATCAGGTGCTAACCTATAGCCCATTAATTTGTTAACTAAATAAACTTTTTTATAAACTCGCTGATTAACAGACATAGTGCCACCCATAGCATCAGAATGACCAGAAAAGTATTTTGTTGCTGAAGAGATAGATACATCAAAACCAATCTTTAAAGGTTGTAAATATAAAGGAGTACCCCAAGTATTGTCTAAAACAGTAAAAATTTTTTTTCTTTTAGCCAAACTTATAATCTTTTTTAAATCTTGGAACTCAAATGTGTTACTACCTGGATTTTCTACAAAAATTAATTTAGTTTTTTTAGATATTTTTTGTTTAAGATCATTTAAATCGTCAGGATTATAAAACTTAGTTTTAATGCCTAGTTCTTTTAAGTAGGTATTACAGATGTCTTTGGTCGGTTGATAAACATTATCTGAAACAACAAATTCATCACCAGGTCGACCTAATCCTAAAAAACATAAAGCAACTGCACCAAAACCAGTTGGGGTTAAGAAAACATGATAAGCTTGTTCTAATTCTTTAATAATATTCTGTAATTCAATCGTCGTATTACTGCCATAACGTCCATAGTCATAGTAATGAAAAGGTTTCTTCTTTTTAACAATCTCATTCTGTTTAATCAGCGCTTGCATCGATTTGAAAAAAACAGTGGATGCTCTTACCACAGCCGGATTAGCAGACTTATTGATTAAGTCTTGACCCATATGTTTTAAAATTGTGCTAGTAGACTTTTTCATAAAATAAGTATAATTGAATTTATATAAGTATTAATAAAAGTAAATTTGAAAAAGGAGGCAAAAATATGGGATACCCTAAGAAACATCGTGGTAGACGTAAAATTGGCTCAAAAAAAAGAAGAGCTAGAAAAAGAAACAAAAAAAAATAGATTTATAATATGAGTGAAATTCAAACCGTACGGCGACTTACGCTTTGGATATTCTTTCTTCCGGTAATTGCAATTAATCTGTGTTTACTTATCTCGGTAAACTACCATTTATTTGAAGGAACAATATTAACCGTTGATCAAATTGGTAGATCTGGTTTTACAATACCTTACTTGGATGGAAGTTTATCCATTAGCCGAGCTTCTAGAACTTTTCCTCAATACTTAATTTTTAAACCTTCAATGGTGTTAGCTTCAATAGTACTCATCTTCTATTGGATCAATTATAATAGATTAATTAACAAAATAGCTATAACTAACATTAATTATAAATTTAAAATTTTCGGAATCTTGTCTGCTATTTTATTAATTATTCACTCTATTTTTTTAGGGATCGAAGCAGATCTAAAAATCATTAAATTTTTACGTCGTGTTGTGTTATTGGGTTTTATTATTTTTGAATTAGCTGCCCAAGCAAACTTTCTTTATTACCTTAATAAACTAAAGTCTAAAGTCGCTCCCATTACAAACTCTAATATATTAAGAATTAAAATTGCTATTGTAATTTTATTAATTGTAATTGCGATTGCTAGTGTTCCTATATTGGTGCAATCAGGCAACACTCATTTCAAACACGGATTGGAATGGAATTATTTTATTGGGGTCGTGTTTTTTTATTTTTTAACTTATTTTTATTGGAAGAGAAGTTGATTTAAAACCACTGACTTATGTGCATTTCTGCACACAAGTAGTAAGTTTTGGCTCGTCGTTGTAGGCGCTACCGCCAAGCCTCCCGCTCCACCATTTTAGCGCTACTCAGTGGAACTTTCTGCCCTTTAAGCTTGAACCTCTCGGTTTTTCCCTAAATGGCCAGTTGAGAGTTGCCCCTCAATTCACATTCATCATATTTGAATGCTTAAAAGTTTTGTATCACTTTGTAGTTGTCTGTTTGAGGGCTGTGGATTTAGTGGATAATTAAGTATTGAAAGTCTTAGCAATCCAGCCACCACCTAAAACTTTTTCCCCAATTTTATCTTTTGAATAAAAAACACACGCTTGACCAGGTGAAATTCCTGTTTCGGTATCTAAAATCTCTAATTTAGCGGATGCAGCATTTAGGTTTACAATTTTTGATTTTAAAAGTTTTCCTGTCGATCTGACTTTCACAAAAAATTCTTTATTAAGATCTTCATCAGTAGCTAATTTATTAATATCTTTTAATTCAATAAATTTGATCCTTAAGTTTTCTTTGGTACCAACCACAATCGAATTATCATTGGAATTAATGCTAACCACATAGTAAGCTTCGGGACCTGATACTTTTATTCCTTTTCGCTGACCGATGGTGTAATTAATTATTCCGTCGTGTTCACCAACTTTTTTGCCCTGCATATCTAAAATATCACCTTTATTAAAAGACTCAGGACGATATTTGTTAATCACTGCCGCATAATCGCCATTCGGTACAAAGCAAATATCTTGGCTATCAGGTTTATCAGCAACATTGAGTTCTAGTTTTTTTGCAATTTTTCTGGTCTCGCTTTTATCTATGGTGCCAAGTGGAAACCTTAAATAGTCTAATTGTTCTTGGGTTGTGCTAAATAAAAAATAACTTTGATCACGATTTTTATCTTTTGCTCGATATAATGCTGATTGGTTGCCGTTCTGAACACGCGTCACATAATGCCCGGTCACTAAAGCATCAGCGTTTAAATCTTTAGCATATTTAAAAAGATCTCTAAATTTTACCGTTTGATTACACTGGACACATGGAATGGGTGTCTCCCCAGCCATATAACTATCAATAAACGAGTCGATAACTTTTTTTTTAAATTCTTTTTGGTAGTACAAAATCTGGTGATCTATACCAATTTTCTCTGAAACCCTCTTAGCATCTAAGATATCTTGTCCTGCACAACATTGTCGCTTGGAACTTGCAGAAGATTTAGCATCATCGTATAATTTTAAAGTAATGCCTTTAACCTCATAGCCTTCTTCTTTTAACATGCCTGCCACAACCGAGGAATCCACTCCTCCTGACATGGCAACGACGACTTTGGTATTTTTTGGTGGCTTTTTAATGCCAAGTGAATTAATCATGACTTTATAATATATTATTTAAAATAAATTTCCATTATGCTTTTTGACTTTGAACCCGGTGACTATGTAATTGCGTTAAAGAATAAAGACTGGGGCATTGGCCAAGTACAATCCATAATAAAAAATAAAGTGACAGTAAATTTTGAAAATAAAGGTAAACAAGTTATAAATTGCGAGATAGTAAATTTAGAAAAAGTTAAAAAAAATGCTAGATCTTAAAAAAATAGCCGAAAATTTAATTGATACTTTTAAACAAGCGGGTGAAGCTTCCATCAAAACATATGATGCCGGTTTAAAAATTGAGCATAAAGAAGATGCTTCTCCTGTGAGTAATGGCGATTTATTAGTTAATGAAATTTTGTGTAAAAAAATTAAAGAACTCACACCCAACTTAGAAATTATTTCAGAGGAAAATTATAAAGAAGGAAAACAATATAATGATAAAGATTTTTGGTTAATTGATCCAATCGATGGAACAAAAGAATATATTGCCGGTAAAGATGAATATACTTTAAATGCTGCTTTAATTCTTAATAAAAAACCAGCACTAGGGTTAGTGGGTGTACCAAAAAAAAATAGAATTTTTTATTCTTATGGTCAGGGTAATAGCTATCTCATAGATAATGAGAAACTTATAAAGTTATCTAATCAAAAGAAAACTCCTAAAGGTGCTGTATTGGCGGTAACGAGTTCGCCCAATCCTAAAGGTCCTATTTTAGAAGTGTTACAAAAACATGGTATGACCAAGTTTCAAGAAATAAGAAGTTCTTACAAATTTTGCGTAATAGCGACAGGGGAATTTGATATCTATGCAGCTCGAGAAAGAGCAAATGAGTGGGATTATGCTGCCGGTCATGCCATTGCTGAACATGCTGGTGTCTTGGTGACAACATTAGATGAAAAAAAATTTGAATACGGTAAAACTGGTTATAAAAATTTAAGTTTATTAGTAAAAAGGAAAATAGATTTAAATGATTAAAACAATTCTTATTATAGTCGTCTCAGTTGCTATTTTTGGGTTGATATTTTTTGTCATTGTTAAAAACGCTTTAAAGCGAAAACTCGACATACTGGTAGAGGAAGAAAAGAAAAAGACTAAACAATCTTAATAAGTTTTAAATATTCTGCTTGGGGCAAACTTAAAACCTTTTTAGAAATTTCGTAACTAAAGCCAGCTCTCGCTAATACGCCCATATCTTTTTTATAAAATAATTCTCTATTATTTTCATGTCTAATTGCCCCTATTCTCTTTTTTTGACAAAGTTTAAGTGCAGAAACAAAGTCTGTATCGATGTTGTCTGCTTTAATCTTCTCTAAACTTTTTTTTATAAATTCTCTATCAATACCTTTTGCTTTTAGAGCAAGTGAAATTTTATTTAAGGAATAACCTCGACGTAGATAAATTCTTGCTTTGGAGTCTGAATAAAATTCATCATTTAAAAATTTATTTTCAACCATGGAAGCAATAATTTCATCAATCAATTGTGAAAATTCTTTTTTGGAACTGCTACCTTTGAATTTGGTAATATATTTTTTTAATAAATATATTTTGAGCTGTTGCTTGGAGGGAGCATATTTTTCGACATAGTTATACGCCAAATCTTTAATATTGGTGCTCAAATCTTCTAAATCTTTTTTATTGGAAGTGGGATTCATTGAGTTAATATACTATATTATTTTTTTTTATGAATAACTTTGCTGAGTATTTAACTACAGAAAATATTTATCTGTTAACAAATTGGAGCGTGGTTCCTTTGTGGTTATTATTAATTTTTTTACCACAAAACGGTTTAACAAAAATTATTGTTCACTCTATTTTTATTCCATTAGTATTTGCAATTTTATATGCTTACTTAGCTTATCAAATTTATTTAACTGAAAATTTTTTTGATGGTTTTTCCCTATATCTAGGCCTCGATGACTTATATGCGATTTACTCGAACGAAATGTTTTTAGCAATATTCTGGATACATTTTTTAATTTTAAGTTTGTTTGTAGGTAGTTGGATGTCTCGAGATGCAATTAAATATAACATGCCAAAGATTTTAACTGGTATCATTTTAATCATTACTTATTTTACTGGACCGATCGGATTAGTTTTATACTGGTTAGTTAGAATATTCTTTGCCAAGAAGATTTCTTTTGATGATTAAACCCTTTGAGTTTTTTTTTGATTTTGTAAGTCCTTATTCTTTTATAGCGCATTATCAAATTCGATTACTTGAAAAAAAACAAAATATAAAAATTTCCTATAAACCTATTTTACTTGGAGGCTTACACAATTTACATGGGATCAAAGCACCAGCGTTTATTCCGGCAAAAGCTAAATTTATGATCAGAGACTGCAAGCTGATTTGTGATAAACTAGGGATTAAATTTAAATTTAATAATTACTTTCCTATCAAATCTGTAGATTTAATGCGTGGCGTTTTCATTGCTGAGGAAGATGGTTTTGCTGGTAATTATATTGATAATATTTTTAATTCTATTTGGCGTGATGGTCTTAATATGAATGACAGTATCATTATTGAAAAAGTTTTAAAAAACATGAGCATTAATCCCAAAACTTTTTTTCTCAGAGCAACCTCACAAAATAATAAAGATCTACTCAAGAAAAAAACATCGGAGGCTTATGCCTTAGGCATATTTGGGGCACCGACTTTTCTAGTAAATAAAAAAGTATTTTGGGGGCAAGATAGGTTGGGTTTTGCGGTTAATGAGTCGATGAAATAGTTATTTTTTTTTAACTTCTGTAATTTCAAAATTAGCTTTTTTTAAAGCATCAAATCCACCATTAACATGAGCAATATTTTTAAAACCCATATCTTTTAAAGACTTGGTTGCAAGAGCTGAGCGCATCCCTAGAGCACAAAATAAAATGACTTTTTCAGCTTTTTGTAAATTTTTTTCTTTATAATATGAACTTTGTGGGTCCACCCAAAATTCAATCATGCCCCGAGGAATATGCAGAGCATTTTTAACTGTCCCCTCACGCCATAACTCTCTGATGTCTCTGATATCAATTAAAATACAATTTTGTTTTTTTTGTAGTTCAACAACATCTTTAGGCTCTAAGGTTTCAATTTCTTTGAGTGCCTGATCGACGAGTGCTTGAGCTGAAACAATATTCATGTTTAAAATATCATGATATAACAGAATCAAACACGATGAAAGAAATTAAGAATAACTCAAAAAAAAGTATTTTAAGTAAATTATTAGCTAAATTTTCTAGGCTCCTAGGCTATGAAATAGTTGATCAGAATAACTTTGAATTACTCGCTAGTGGGAAACCTTTGAATACACAATTAACAGAACCAGGTAAAAAATCTATTGTGATGCCTTTGGGAGAAGTCAAAATAACTCGAAAGGTAAAAGCATTAGATATTATTATTAGAACTTGTGCGTCAGTTAAAATGCTTACACAGAATAAAGAACGTATCTTTGAAAAAGAAAAAATCGAATATACTTTAAGAACAATTAAATCAATCATTAAAGGAATAAAATTAGCGCAAGAAACTCTTCCGGTAAAATTTAAGTTAATTGTCATCGATCATGAAAGCTCCGATGATAATTTAGAAAAAATCAGACATCTTATTAAAAACTCTAGTATTGAAAATGAGATAATTAATTTAGATGTAAATGAATTTAAAGAGCAAATGAATACAACCAATAAAAATGGCAAGCAGTCAACGGATAATCAATTATCCAATATGGCTAATATTTTTAAATCACTAGTCTATGCAAAAAACAACGCTCAAGACTTGATTTATTTTATCGAAGACGACTACTTACATAAGGTAGATGCTATTAAAGAATTCGTGTTAGCTTATGAAAGAATTGCCTCGCAAATAAATAATGAATTAATAATTTGTCCAGCGGACTATCCTTATCTATATGCTAAAGCAGATAAAACTAACATCTTGCTTGGAGAAAAATACCATTGGCGTAAGATTGATGAGAGTTTATGTAGTTTTTTAACTAGTAAAAATTTACTCGAAAAACATTGGGGCAAATTCACTGCTATGTGTAAACAAGAACATTACCCTTTTGAAAGTCCGCTTCATGATATTTACAGTAAAGAATTATGTATCTCACCGATACCTTCATTAGCGGTTCATTTTACAAATGTAAATTCGATCTTTGGTTTATCACCTCATGTTGATTGGAAAAAAATTTGGGATGAAAACGAATAAAAAAAAGGCCTGATTGCTCAGGCCTTTAATTTTTTTGATTAATAAATTAATCTAAGATTGCGTAAGCTTTAACACCAACCTCTGCGTGGTCCGTCCCTTTTCTTTCTGCAGATTTACTTATTCTCAAACCAATAGTAGATTTAAGTCCTGAGAAAACTGCGTAAGCAGCTATAAAACTGAAACCTGCAACGGATACAACTCCTAAAGTTTGTGTTCCAAATGATAAATCTGGATTACTAATTGGAGCTACTAACGTTCCAAAGATTCCTGCGAACATATGGACAGGGATCGCACCTACCACATCGTCTAACAATAACCATTCCAGGAATTTAGTTCCGTAGAACATGATAATGGCACCAGCGGCACCAATTGCCATCGCTAACATTGGAGATGGTTTATAAGGTTCAGCGGTGATTGCAACTAATCCAGCTAAAGCACCGTTCAGCATCATGATAATATCTGTCTTACCACCAACTAAACGTGTGATTGCTGCACCAGCAACAGTACCGGCTGCACCTGCTAAATGGGTATTCACTGCAATTTTAGTAATAGCATTAACATCATCAAATGTTCCCATTGCTAATTGACTGAAACCATTAAAGCCAAACCAGCCAAACCATAATAAAAATGTTCCAAGAGTTACTAATGGAATACTTGATGCTGCAAAAGGCACCATCACATTCACACCACCTTTTTTAGTAAATCTTCCATCTCTAGCACCTAAGACGATAACCCCCGCTAAAGCAGCGGCACCACCGCAAGCATGCACTAAAGTTGAACCAGCAAAATCAGAGAAACCAGCAGCACTTAACCAACCGCCTCCCCAGCCCCAGCCCATAGAAATAGGATAAATTATACCTGCCATTAAAAATGCAAATATAAAGAATGGCCATATTTTTATTCTTTCAGCAACAGCTCCTGATACAATTGATACTGTAGCACAAACAAACATAGTTTGAAAAAACCAGTCTGAATAACCAGAGTAGCCTGTTTCAGCAGTCGAAGTATCTGTCCATAAGGATAAGGATCCAATCCATCCACCTTCTGGAACTCCATAAGCTAAATTATAACCGAATAAAAAAAACACTATTGATGCAATGGCAAATTTACCAACATTTTTTGCAGCAATAGTAGATACACTTTTTGTAGTTACTAAACCACTTTCTAACATACAAAAACCAGCAGCCATAAAAGCTACTAAAACTCCACCGATATAAAAACCTAAAGAGTTGAAAATGTACTGTCCTTCAGCAGACATAGTTGTTTCTGCTAAAGTTAAAGAGGTCGTACTCATTAATATAATAAAAGTGTTAAAAATTATTGATATGTTTTTTTTCATAATCCCTCACTTGTTGGTCAAAAATACAACTAATGAAAAATTATAAAAACAGGACTATCACAATTCACTTATGCAACTTTTGCATAAAACTAATAAAATAAGGCCCACAGAGGGAATGTGGGCCTTATAAATGAAGAGATAAATGGTTTTAGTCTCTTATTCCGTATGCAATTACACCGATTTCAGCTCTGTCTGTTCCAGATTTTTCAGCTTCTTTACTGATTCTGATACCGATAGTTGCTTTCATAACCGACCATACAATGTATGATACTACGAATACGAAGGCACAAATTGCTACAACACCTGTAAATTGAGCACCAAAAGTTACATCGCTGTTTGTAATTGGCACAGCTAATGTTCCCCAGATACCGGCAAAGAAGTGTGCTGGTATTGCTCCAACAACATCATCAATTCTAAATGAGAATAATAATTTCGTTGTAAAATACATTATTGCTCCACCGATAGCACCGATCAATATTGCTGCTAATGGGCTTGGTGTTAATGGTTCCGCAGTGATTGCAACTAATCCTGCAATAGCACCGTTAAGCATTAATACGACATCAGTTTTTCCACCAATTAATCTTGATAGAGCTGCTGCAGTTAATACACCACCACCTGCTGCCAAGTTCGTGTTGATATAAATTGTTGCGACTGAGGTTACATCTTCCAATGTTCCTGCTGCAAGTTGTGATCCACCATTGAAACCAAACCAACCCATCCAAAGTATAAATACTCCAAGAGTTGCTAAAGGTATTGATGAAGCGGCAAATGGTTCTAAAGGTCTTACTTCACCTTTGGTACCAAATCTGCCAGCTCGTGGACCTAAAACAATAGCGCCCGCTAATGCTGCGGCACCACCTGCTGCGTGAACAAGAGTTGATCCAGCAAAATCAGAAAATCCTATTGCTGAAATCCAACCGCCACCCCACTGCCAACCCATTTCAATTGGATAGATAAATCCAGTTAAAATTGCGGCAAATAAGAAAAAGGGCCAGATTTTTATTCTCTCAGCTAAAGTTCCAGATACGATTGAAACTGTTGTTGCACAGAATACCATTTGGAAAAACCAGTCTGATCCATCTGAATAGCCTGTGTCAATTGAAGAAGCATCACTCCATGGTGTGAAACTACCAATGTAACCACCTTCAGGAATACCGTAAGCTAAGTTATAACCTACTAACCAAAACATTACGCCTGCAATTGAATATAAACCTATATTTTTAGCACAAATTGCTGAAACACTTTTAGATGTTACTAAGCCAGATTCTAACATGGCAAAGCCTGCAGCCATCCACATTACTAAAAATCCAGACATTAAAAATAATAGGGTATTAAATATATACTGTACTTCCGCTGAAACTGTTGTTTCTGCAAAACCAATGCCTGCAAAACCAAAATATAACGCAGTCCCTGCTAAGAAATATCCAAGATATTTTTTCATAATTCTCCTTTGTTATTGAGATGCTTATAGAAAAAAAAATATTGATTGAAAATTGTTGATGGTCGGATTTAGCTATGCAGAAACTGCAACCATAACAGCTCTTGAAAGAAAATTTTCAAGAGCTGTTAAATTCGGTTTATCGATTGAACATTTCTTTTAAGCTTTTAGCAGGTAAAAACTTAACTTTTTGAGATGCTGCGATTTGGATAGACTCCCCAGTTCTTGGGTTTCTGCCTACTCTTGCTTTTCTCTTTGCTACTTTGTAAGTACCAAAGCCTGCAATTTTAACAGAGTCATCACCTTTAAGAGCATCTAGAATTATCGTAGTTATTGTGTCGAAAGTTCTTTCAGCGTCAGCTTTACTTTGACCCAACTTGGACGATATTGCTGTTACTAGTTGTTTTTTATTCATTTTAGCCCCTTTTTTATTGCTTTTTTTAATCTCTATAAAAATTAAGCAAAATCAATGTTTTTTTTGTGTTTAAAATAAATATTAACACAATATATAGAGGATAAATAAATCGCTATTTTATTGACTTTTTTAACTATAAAAAAGCCTTTAAAATAAACCAATATCGCGAAGATCGTTGAAAGTGGTGAAAAACATCAATGAAAACAAGAGAAACAACCCGATTCGGAAGAATGATTCCTGGGTTTTTTGTTTCAAAGGTCGACCTAAAACTTTTTCAAAAGCATAAAACATCAAATGCCCGCCATCTAATAAAGGTATGGGAAATAAGTTAATTAAACCTAAGCTAATTGAAATATAAGCAGTAATACTTAGAAATGCGATCAAGCCATATTGAGAAACTTGTCCAGTAATTTTGGCAATTCTGATGGGTCCACCTAATTGATCTGTATCAGCTTGTCCCTTAAACATGGATACTACATAGTCAAGAGTGGCAGTAGTTACAAACCAGGTCTCTTTTACTGCATAATAAATTGCTCTGGTTGGACCTAATCGCTCTTTTTGAATTTCATTAAATAAGGGAGCAATTTTAATACCTATAATCTTTCTTTTAATTGTATTTCCTAAATTATCTTCTTCCTGAACAATTTTAGGAATTATATTAAATTCAATTTCTTGCTCATTTCTGAGAACCACCACGTTAACCGTATCACTAGTACTTGCATTTATAAAAGTGGACACCTCTAAAATACTACTAACTTTATTACCATTAATTGAATGAATAAGATCACCGTTTTGAATACCGGCGGCGAAAGCAGGACTTTCCTGTTCAACCATCTCAATTTTAGCAGGAGTTAAGTCTTTGCCGGCAAACATATAAATGCCAGCAAAAATTAAAATTGCTAAAATATAATTGGCTAAAGGACCCGCAAAAACTATTAAGGATCTTTGATAAAGAGGCTTGGTTACAAAAAGTTTATCTTGATCCTCTTTTGAATATTTGCTCAGAATTTCTTTTTGCTCCTCTTGACTAAAGACGTTACGATCCCCAAAAAACTTTACATAACCACCTAAAGGAATTAAACAGAATTTCCATCTTGTGCCTGATTTATCATTAAAACCAAAAATCTCTTTACCAAAGCCAATTGAGAAGTCGGTAACTCCAACACCATATTTTCTCGCAAAATAATAGTGACCATATTCATGGATAAATACAACAATAGTAATTAAGACAAGAAAAGGAATTATAAATTCTAATGCTCCCATGGTCCTTTGTAAGTTTTTTTAGTTGATTTAAATATAACACGTTTTTTTGTTTTTTTGTTAAAGAATAAAATTAAAATCAAACCAGTTAAAAAACCCCCAATGTGCGCGGCATATGCAACACCTCCACCAGCACCTGAAGACATAGCTGAATTAATAAATTGCAAAACAAACCAAAAACCTAATACGTAAAGCGCTTTAATCTTAATTAGTTGTGAAAAGAAACCGAGTGGAATAAGCACTAGTACATTTGCGGTTCGGTGATTTATAAAGTAAGCACCAAGCACACCGCCGATGGCACCACTTGCCCCCACCATTGGCACTTGCGAATTGATATCGACAAATACTTGTGACAGCGCAGCACCGATACCACAAAGCAAATAAAAAATAATAAATTTTACTTTACCGATGTCATCCTCAATGTTGTCAGCAAAAATCCACATGTAAAGCATATTACCAATTAAATGCATCCACCCACCATGCATGAACATAGATGTAAAAATGCTTGTAACTGGTGAAATGACATTAATATCTTGAGGTAATTCATCAATACCCATGAGGACTGAAGGAATTAAACCATAACTAAAAAAAAGTTCTCCCGTTTGAAATGCAGGGGAAGAGATTTGAGCTAAAAATACTAAAACACAAAGACCAATGATAGTGTAACTAACAAGGGGTTTACTATACGTAGGATTGTCATCTTTGAGCGGAATCATAAATGTTTAGAAGGTCCATTCGCTCACTTTGCTAAATATAAAATTTCTAAACGCTACAACTCGTGCAACATTTTTTAAAGATTCTGGATAAACAAAATAAGCTTCTGTATGGGGTCCTTCAATTGAGGGAAGTACTTTTGAAATATTTGGTACATTGACAGTAATGTAATCTGGGAGCGCTGCTAAACCCACACCACTTTGTACGGCTAATAATAAACCATAGACACTATTCACTCGCATAACTGGTTTTGTTTTTTTTTCATCTGCTAGTTTTAATGCCCAGTCAGGGTTAAAGACGGGTGATGGTGCTCCTCGTCCATAAGTAATAAACTTATGTTTTTTAAGATCTTTGACGTTTTTCGGGTGTCCGTTTTTTTCAAGGTATTTGTTAGATCCATAAATATGGTAGTTCAGATTGATTAATTTTTTTTGAATATGGTTTAATTGCTTTGGACGTCTCATCCAAATGCCAATATCAGCTTGTCGAGTGCTTAAATCTAATTCTTTGTCATCGAAGATTAATTCAATCTCTATATTAGGGTGCAAATCCATAAACTCTTTAACTCTTGGGGTTAACCAAGTGGTTCCAAAACTCACAACAGTGGTAACTGTCAGTTTACCTGAAACTTGGTCTTTATCTTCAGTTAGAGTAGACTCAACATCTCTAAGTTTTCCAATCACTTCATTAGCGGTTTTAAATAAATACTTACCGTTCTCAGTAAGCACTAAACCCCTTGCATGACGCTCGAATAATTTTATTTTAAGATCGTTTTCTAGTGATTGTATTTGTCGACTGATTGCCGATTGACTAAGATTTAAAATAGTTGCTGCTTTGGTAAAACTACTAGCCTCTGCAACTGCATGAAAAATTTTTAATTTATCCCAATCCATTTTTATTTATTTGGATCAACAACTACTCGACCAAATACTCCACCTTTTAACATTTTTGGATAGATATCTAAAACTTCTTGTAGAGATAATATTTGACTAATTTCTTCTAGTTTTTTTAGGTCGACATAATTCTTAACTTGATCCCAAACAAATAATCTTCTTTTAATTGTTGAAGCAGAAGAATCAATACCCCAGAGTTTAACACCACGAATGATAAAAGGCATAACACTGGTATTCAATTTAATGCCGCCAGCGTTACCACAAGCAGCTACGATTCCAGTTGGTTTTGTTTGAGCTAAAACTTTAGCTAACGTTTGCCCGCCAACGGTTTCAACCACGCCATCCCAAATTCCTTTTTCTAACAGTTTCCCTTCACCTTCAAATTCTTTTCGATCTAAAATATTTTTTGCACCTAAATTTTTTAGAAAATCATGTTTGTCTTGTTTGCCCGTAACAGCAGTCACGTTGTAACCCATTTTTGATAAGATCATCACGGCAATACTACCGACACCACCGGTCGCACCTGTTACCAAAACATCATTTACTTTTTCACCAAGTAATAATTCTTCTCTAGCTTTAACAGCAAAACTACATAACATAGCTGTAAATCCGGCAGTCCCCATCATCATGCTTTGCAGAGTTGAAATACCATTTGGTAATTTAACTAAAAACTTTGAGTCTACTTTGGCGTATTGAGAAAATCCGCCATAGTAAATTTCACCTACTCTAAAACCTGTTAGAATAATTTTATCGCCTTTTTTAAAATTAGTATCCTCGCTGGACTCAACGGTTCCGGAAAAGTCAATACCTGGAACATGCGGGTAAGTTTTAACTAGAGTTGCACCGTTATTTAATATTAAAGCATCTTTAAAATTTAAACTGGAGTAGTCTACTTTGACTAATACATTACCGTTTTTTAAAGCAGCTGTATCTAATTCAGAAATGTTTCGAGTAAACTTTTCATTCTGGTTGTCGATTAGGATGGCTTTAAATTTATTTGACATTTATTTAGCGATGTATCTTAGATATCTATTTTGATACCCCAAATCTTCTTTAAACGATCCAAGATAATAGTTGGTCACTGTGGTAGCTTTTTCTTTTTTGACCCCTCGCATTGTCATACATTGATGAGCAGCATCAATTGTAACGGCAACGCCTTTGGCATCAAGTGCTTCCATTAAGGTTGTCGCAATTTGCATCGTAAGTCTTTCCTGAGTTTGTAATCGTTTAGAAAAAACCTCAACAGTTCTTGCTAGTTTACTTAAACCTACAACTTTGTTTTTTGGTAAATACGCAATATGTACAACTCCAATAATTGGTGCCATATGATGTTCGCAGTGACTTTCAAGCGTGATATTCTTCTCAACCACCATATCGTCATAACCTTCAACATCACCAAATGTCTTCTTTAGGTCTGCTTTAGCATCAAGTTTGTAACCTTTAAAATATTCTTTAAACGCTTTTACTACTCTTTTTGGAGTATCTTTTAGACCCTCTCGATCAGGATTTTCACCAAGCCATTTTATAATAGTTTTAAATGCTTCTTCGGCTTCCTGATCAGATATGGCGTCTTTTTTAGTTTTAATTTCTGTACCTTTTAAATCTTCCATTTGGTAATCAGTAATATAGGACATATTTAATTATTGCAAATTGCTATTTAGCACATTTTTCATTAGTTTACGCCTATGTTTAAAAAAAGAGAAGATGTATTCGAGATTGAAGAAGGTAAATTGCTTTCACCGAAATTTGATGCGGATGGTTTGATACCAGTCACAACAACTGATCAGCAAACTAAAGAAGTTCTCATGCAAGGCTATATGAACGCTGAAGCTTTGAAAAAAACTATTGAGACGAAAGAAGCGCATTATTGGAGTAGATCGAGAAAAGCAATCTGGCACAAAGGTAAAACGAGTGGCTTTGTTCAAAAAGTTAAAGAACTAAGAATTGATGATGATCAGGATGCTATTTGGTTAGTGGTTGATATTGGTGATGGTGCTAGTTGTCACGTCGGTTATCGATCGTGTTTTTATAGATCAGTTCCCTTAGGTAAAATTGAAAATACCGAAAAAGTTGAAATGGAATTTAAAGAAAAAGAAAAAAAATTTGATCCAGAAAAAGTCTATAAAGGTCAACCTAATCCTACAAAAATTTAAGCATGTCGGAGCAACAGAAAAATGTTTTTGGAGAACCGCTTGAGGGTTGTTCTAACGATCCTCTAACTGGTTGGTTTAGAGATGGTTGTTGCAACACTAATGAACAAGATGCGGGTTACCACACTGTTTGTGCTAAAGTAACTGATAATTTTTTAAAATGGTCTAAAGACGTAGGTAACGATTTAATCACTCCTCATCCTGAGTTTGGTTTTCCAGGACTACAAGATGGAGATAGTTGGTGCGTCTGTGCCACGTGGTATGCAAGAGCAATAGAGGAAAATGCAGCTTGTCCGATTTATCTTAAAAAAACAAACATAAGAACGTTGGAACTCATCCCTATTGAAAAATTAAAAAAATTTGCTTTAGATTTATCTTAATTGTTATCAATGACTTCTTTAAGTTCTTGATATTCTTCACAGTTACAATTTTTTAATACCTCTAATCTTTGAAGTGCCAATTCTTTTCTGTTGGTTTTAACGTATAATTCTCCAAGATACTCATTAATACCGTTATGATTTGGATTTATTTTTAAACCAGCTAAATAAAACTTTTCTGCCTCAGCATATTTTTCTTGTTTCCTTAAAGTAAAACCTAAATAGTTTAAAACATCTGGACTACCATAATTTTCCTCATTTGCTTTCACAAGTTTATCATAAGCTTGCGTGTAAAGTTTTAAAGCACGGTCAGCTTTACCTTTTTCCTCTTGTTTTTTGGCACGCTTAATTAATTGTTCAGCATCTTTATAATAATCAGCTGACCCAGTCGTAACGGACATACTGCCCCCGCCACTATCATTGCCAGCTGCAAACACATGAGCTGATATAAAAACATTAAATAGAATAATTAAAAATAATTTACGAAACATTTGCTCTCCCTCCATCTACACCAAAAATTTGACCAGTGATCCAACTACTTTCTTGACTTAAAAGAAAACTAGCGAGCGATGCCGCATCGGTGCCTTCTCCTAATCTTTTTAAGGGATGAAGTTTGGCAATCCCTTCAGCCATTTTTTCATTCTTGGTCAAAAATTCAGAAATTTTTGATTTGGTTAAACTTGGCGCAATACAATTCACTCTTATGTTAGGAGCTAATTCAGCAGCTAAAGAAACTGTCAAACCTTCAACAGCAGCTTTTGCGCTCGCAATAACACTGTGGTTAGTAAAACCTTTTTTTGCGGCAACCGTTGAAAATAAAACTATTGAACCTTTATTTTTTTTTAAATTATCACTCATTGGTCGAATGATTTCTGTGGCTGAAACTAAGTTTAAGTTAAAACATTTTAAAAAATCATATTTGTTTGTAGATTTTAATGGCTTTAAATCAATTGAACCGACACAATAGGCTAAACCATCAATGTCCTCGCCGTTTAAATCATTCACAATATTCTCTGAAAAATTATCAGTTAAAACATCTGCTACGGTATAAGAACTATTTAATGAAGATGCTAATTGAGTTAAAGCCTCCTCATCTCGACCAACTAAATGGACATTACTACCTGTATCCACAATTTTTTTAGCCAAAGCTGAACCAATAGCGCCTGTTGCTCCAATTATGAGTTTTTTCATACCAAGAAGTTAACATTTTGTAAATTTTTTAACAGATAAAAATTGACGCGTGTAAATGATCACTAATTTTAATATCATACAAATATGAAATTATTTTTGGTCCTAGGTAACCAGTTATTTAATCCAATTTATCTTAGAAATTACAAGGATCATCAAATCTATATGGCTGAAGATTATGGTCTTTGTACCTACGAAAAACATCACAAACAAAAGATTTTATTATTTCTTTCAGCGATGCGCTCTTATGCTGATGAGTTAAAAACAAATAAATTTAAAGTAAACTACCTCACGCTCAAAGACGATTTTGAAAAGGATTATTTTAAAAAATTAGAATTATTTATTAAAAAAAATTCAGTCGAAATAATTTCTTTTTTTGAAATTGAAGATAAATTTTTTGAGAAAAAGTTACATGCCTTCCTTAAATCAAAAAAAATTAAGTTCAACCAGTTACAATCACCTATGTTTCTTTGTTCAAGAGAGGATTTTAAACAATATCTAAGTAAGACTAAAAAACCGTTTATGGCTAATTTTTATAAAATTGTGCGAACGAAGTTCGATATTCTGGTTAGTAAAAATGGTGCTCCAGTTGGTGGTAAATGGAGTTTTGATAAAGATAACCGAAAAAAATTACCAGCTGCAGTAAAAATTCCAAAAACCTTAACCTTCCAAAACACCAAACATACCAACGATTTAAAAAAAATTATTGAACAAAAGTTTAAAAATCACCCTGGACAAACAGACAAATTTTGGTTGCCAACAACAAGAATGTCAGCACTTAAAATTCTAGATGACTTTATCAAGCATAGATTAGATCAATTCGGCGATTATGAGGATGCTGTAACTTTTAGATCTAATATTGTTTTTCACAGTGCTTTAAGTCCTTTAATTAATCTTGGTCTGATTACGCCAGAAGAAATTATTAAAAAGGTAAATCCTTTACAGAAAAAAGTTAAGCTTAACTCTTTAGAGGGGTATGTGAGACAAATTATTGGTTGGCGAGAGTTTATGCGGGGCATCTACCAAAATTACGAAAAGGAACTTTATACGAATAACTTTTTTAAACATAAAAGAAAAATGAAATCTTCCTGGTATGAAGGAACAACTGGCTTAGAGCCGTTGGATCATGCCATAAAAAACGCAGTGCACTATGGCTGGTCTCATCACATTGAACGTTTAATGATCTTAGCTAATATTATGAATCTTTGCCAGATTAACCCTCAACAAGTTTATCAATGGTTTATGGAAATGTTTGTCGACTCTTCTGATTGGGTCATGGCGCCAAATGTATTTGGTATGGGCTTATTTAGTGATGGCGGTATCTTTGCAACCAAACCTTACATTTGTGGTTCAAGTTATTTTCTTAAAATGATGGAATTTAAAAAAGGACCCTGGTGCGATGTGATGGATGGACTATATTGGAAATTTATTGATCGAAATAAATCTTTTTTTAAGTCTAATCCTAGACTTTCAATGATGGTAAATATATTAAACAAAATGAATAATGAGAGAAAAAATAAAATATTTAGTGCTGCAAATAAATTTATAAAAGAGAATACTAATTAATGTACATTTCAATAACAGGGATTAAATATGAAGGGTTAGCTAAAACTTTAAGGTTTTGGTTTTTTACAATCCCTGCTTTTGCAGCTGCTAAAAAAGCAAAAGGAAATTTATTTACTGACGCAAAAAATATTGGTGAATACCAACATACTTTAACTGCATGGAAAACGAGAGATGACATGATGAATTATATTCACGATAAGTTTCATACTAGAGCTATGAAACAACTTAGTTCAATTGGCTCAGGCTTTACATATGGATTTGAAGCTAATGAAATACCATCTTGGGAAAATGCTTTAAACATTTGGAAGGAAAATTTAAAATTACAAAAATAGTTTATGACCATTAAAGTTTATTTTAATAATTCTTGTAGTATCTGTAGATTTGAAATTAATCATTATAAAAAACTACCTCAAGGTGATATCGATTGGATTGATGTTACTGACAATAAAGTAGCAGAAAGTATCTTAAATAAATCAGCTAAAGAATTGATTAGAAGAATGCATGTCATGGAAGATGGTAAAATCTTTACCGGGGCAAGAGCATTTCTTAAAGTTTGGTCACAAATTCCTCGATACAAAGTGCTTTATTATATTCTAAGAATTCAACCGTTATTATTTTGTTTTGAAATTTTGTATGAAGTCTTGGCTTTTTTTCTATACCTAAAAAATAGAAATCAGGTGAAGAAATACTTTTCTTAATGAAAAAATCACAGCTGCCTGAAAAAATCTGTAAGACTTGTAATCGACCATTTAAATGGAGAAAAAAATGGAAGCTTAATTGGGATAAAGTTAAATATTGTTCAAAAAAATGCTCAGCCTCAAGATAATTGAAACTTGCTTAAAATACTCGGAATATTAGTTTTAAAATTAAAATAGCCTTTGTTGGAGAATTGCCAAGCAAATAGATCTTCCTCACTTAAAATCATATTTAGCTTTAAGTTTTGTTTTTTTCTCATGCTATTGAGATAAGTATAATTTTCACCAATACACGGGTAGATAACGTCAAAAAATTTTATTTTTTCAACTATTGATTGGAATTTTATTTCATCTAGCACTTGAATTGAATCTAGTCGTTTTTTTTGATCATTAATTATCAAAGATTTATATTCTAACACTTTTTTGTCCAATTTAATTTTCCTGATATCATTGCTAAGTAAAATTAGATAAATATTTTTATAAGTTTTTAATTTTTTGTTTTCTAAATTTAATTCGTTCTCAAAAACGACTAAATTTTCATTTGAATTATCGTCATTTTCAAAATTTAATGGTTGTATTTTATATTCTCTTGGATCCATCAGCGGAGGGGTATTTTCATTCAGTTCAATGTTTTGGTACTTGCTATTTGTAAATTTATTTATATTCCATGCTTGCGCCACATAATGCTTTCCTTTGGTTTGAAGGCCAGCTACCCACCGCCAACTTAACGTGTTAGAAGCGGCATCCCCATCATATAAATACTTCATAAAAAACTCAGCTCCTTGTTGCCAAGGAAGTTTAAGAGTAAATATCCAAATGCTTGCAAACCACATTCTTGTATGGTTATGTAAATAATTATTTTCCTTAAGCTCCTGAACCCAGTCATTAAAACATTCAATATTGGTTTGAGCGTTAATAGCTTTTTGATAATTTTCATTTTCTTCAATTGCTTTAAGATCTTCTATAAAATCTGACCACACTTTTGGTCTTAATTCTAACCAACCTTTCCAATAAACTCTCCAGAATATTTCTTGAATAAATTTTTCTACTTTTTGATAAGAGTGCTTGCTTAAAACTTTTTTAACTATTTCATATTCATTAATCAATCTGTGAGAAATATACGGTGAAAGACAAGAAACATTTTTTCGGTCTTTAGGTCCGTAATCAAAATTTCTTTGGCTAGTATAATTAGAGATATCTTTTTTGATAAAATTTTCTAAAACTTCTAACGCCTCTTTTCTTGAAGTTCTAAAATTCATTCTTCATCCTCATCACGCCAACCGTCCATATATAACTTCCAGCAAGCAAAAGCGACGCAAGGAATACCAACACAAAAACCTAAAAGAATTCCATTTTCAGAACCTAAGTAATAGGAACCGATATGTGTGGTTCCAATCGGGATTAAAGTTAAAATTAAAAAAACAAGTAGGAGTCTAATATTATAAGGAGGTCTAGACACTAAGTATTCTCGCCTCGAACTTGCGGATAAGAAACTGCAGAAGTAAACCAACAATTTTGACAATTCTCTTCAGAACCCTTTTCTATTAGCCATTCATAATAAAAATTTTGTTGCTCCTCGGAGACAATATTAACTCCAAAAACATATCGGTTCTCACTTTCTTGTAAAAGATTAATATTGTGTGAACTATGATTAATTAAAATTCGATAATGCGGATCATACAACATAATTCTAAATCTTGAATATGGTCCGGTGACCATTTTATTTCTTGGATGAGCAAACACCCAGGTTTGCTCAATACCAGTATCGTTTGTTGGACTGTCATTATTTTGTAAAGCTTTTAATTGTATTTGAATAACATCTATAGGTTTAAGATTTTCATTAGGATATATGATCTCAGCTTTAGCTGAACTAATAATTAAAACTAAACATAATAATATAAATTGAAATCTCATTGCCAAATTCTCTCTAAATCTTCTTTTCTTAAACAGTTCGCTTTATAAGTTAAATAGCGTAAGAAATTTTTTTGATAAAAATCTTGGTGATAATCTTCAGCAGAATAAAAAGCTTCATACTTCCAAACCAAGGTTGCGACTTCTTTATTAAATTGTTGCCTAACTGCTTGCAGTTTTTGTTCAGTAATTAATTTTTCTTCTTCATTGGTATAAAAAATAACTGAACGATAGCTCTTTCCCTTGTCGCAGAACTGTCCCCGTTTATCAAAAGGATCAATATTAACCATATGAACATCTAATAAAGTCTTAAAATCAACTTTTGTGGGATCGTAGGTTACTTCAACTGCCTCAACGTGCCCGGTATCTTTATAGGTCACTTGTTCATAAGTAGGATTTTTCACATGACCGCCTGAATAGCCTGAGGTCGTTTTGATCACACCTTCCACTGTGTCAAAGTATTCTTCCACACACCAAAAACAACCTCCAGCGAAATAGGCTTTAGCGTACTCTGCCGCGACCAAAGGCGGATTAATGATTAAAAATAAAGTTAAAATAAAAAATCTCATAAGCCTATGATATAATTAAAATCATGAGTGATAAAGAAACTTATTATGTTATTGAGGGTGTGCACAAAGATCCGAACGATAAAGAGACAATTATTGAGGCAACAAAGAAAGTGCGAGGACCTTTTGCTAAATCTGAAGCAGAAAAATTAGCCCAAAGTCTCATCCAAAAAAATGTTGATGATTTTTATCACCGAGCGTGGATCGAACAATTTGATACTTTAACCGATATCCTTTGCGAAGAGTGTAAAAAAGAAAACGAGAGTGTTAGAACTAATTTTATCATCAATGGGTTTAAAGTCTGTGATAGTTGTAAGCTCTCGAAAACAATATTTCCCTTATAAAAAAAAGGCCGATAATAAATTACCGGCCTTTTTAAATTTCTAACTACTTAAATTAGAATGCAACTGAAAGCACAACTTGTTGTGCACTTCTGTCAGTACCGTCAGAGTAGTTTGCGTTATCAGCATCGTTGTTCACGTATGCG
>Ga0255743_10001181_pt1 | contig 22462 bp, 23 predicted proteins | sample 101ome_19_FD_179950 | JGI IMG/M metagenome (GOLD analysis project Ga0255743, IMG submission 179950) | Coastal salt marsh microbial communities from the Groves Creek Marsh, Skidaway Island, Georgia - 101405AT metaG (version 2) | ecosystem: Environmental > Aquatic > Marine > Intertidal zone >... | reverse complement strand
ACTTTTTTTGAATCAACTTCACATGTAAAAAAATACTCAGAAAATTCCGATGTGTCGATGGATTCATAGCCAGGGACAACCAATATTGTTTTATTATTGTAATGAATAGTAATATTGTTATCTTCATATTCAATCACATTTGCATTTGAAAAATTAAATAAAAAATTATCAGCTTCAACTAAAATCATGATTCTCCTTACGATATAAATAATATAAGATTAAATTATTTATCACAAAATTATAAAGGTTTATTAATGGCTAGAGTAGATTCAATTCAAAAACCTACAACTCTTCTTACACTAAAGAAATCAAAGGAACTCGCAACAGAAACTGCAACTACTCAGGGTGGACAAATCATGTTGATCACCGATGATACTGGTTTTGTTCAGGGTGATATTCGTTTTACTTCTGGTAGACCATATCATACAACTCCCTTTGTTCAAGTTGGTTCAATTATTTATTATGCGGGAAATACGGTACCTGATGGCTACTTACCTTGCGATGGTTCTTTTATTTCTCAGAAATTATACCCAGAATTATTTGATAAAATTAAAAATTATTGGTGGAAAAGACCATTTCAACCAGACAACATAATGGCTTTAACTGGTGCTGAGAATTTAAATAATTATGTTGAAGTTTATTTTATGGGTAATGGTAGTTTTTGTAATACTGGGGTAAAAAATCGACTTAAGAATAGATGGAAAATTCTAATTGTAGATAATCAAGACCATCCAGCAGGATCTCAATATAATGTTGCTGGTGAAATTTTTCGAGAACTAGATCAAAATAATCCAAGAGAATTTTATTATAACAAGTTGAATTATACTGAGTGGCTACCGTACCAAACCTCGGCGCAAAAAAATCCTTATCTAGATACAGTTAGTGGTGTTAATACTTATAATTTTAATGGTTCTTCAACTATAAATCGAGAGCCTCTTTTTCCTCTGCCCGATTTTTCAACATTATTTACAGCAGACCAAACAGTAAGAGATGACCTTCAAGGTTATTTTGTTCGTAACTTGAACGAATCTTTTAATGAAGCAAATCCAGATTATTATAAAACTGAATATGATGACCGAGGATTATGGAAATGGGCTTACGAAAGTAGTGGCTGGAAACCGGGTATTCTAACAGAATTTCATTTAGTAAATAGAACTTATAGTTCTCTTCAAGAAAACGAAATACGAAGACACCGACATCAAACCACATCAACTAATTCTTCTGTATCTGGTAAACATAGACATGCATTTCATGGATCGCAAGGTTCAACTAATGGAGATCCTTTAGGTAAGAAATCGGGCGGTATTGCTAATCGTTCGGATACCTTTGGTAGAAGACCGTCTTCTATAGGTATAAAAACTAAAGAATCAGGATATCATATGCATATGGGTTTTGTAGGTTTTGGTAGAAGTGTTGAACATGATGATCATAAAACTTATATTGATCTAAATGATCCAAGAACTGTAAATCAATCAGAAACAAGACCTTGGTCATACTCTGTTCAATTTTGTGTAAAATACTAAGGATTTATAAATGGCGTTACAATCAATTAAATCAGGTGCTTTTAAATTTTCAAAAACAATTGAAAATCTTGATAAGGTTTCAACACCAGGTTCAATTATCATTTCGGTGGATGATGATACAAATTTAACAGGCGATATTCGTGTTCATGATGGAGCTACTCCAGGAGGTATTTCAGCTCCACCTCCGGGAACAATTTCATATATTATCACTCCAAGAAAAATGATTGTTGAAAAATTTACAGCAAATACAGACCCTTCATTTATAAGTTCCGCTAATACTATAAGTTTTAGCACAAATTATCCAGGAAATGGTGATTTTATAAATGGTCCTTATAAACTTTTTCGTATTACAGTAAACACAAAAAATCCAGATTTCGGAAATGGATTATCTTCAACTCGTAATAAAGGATATAGAAATTTTGACCTACCAAATCTAAATCGTTTTGCAGCAACAGGTTATCAGTATCCTTTTGTAAGTGAAGTTTCTGCGAATACAGTAACCTCAAGACCAAATTGTATTTACAATAGAGTAGAGAATTTTGCAGGTAAAGATGAATTGTATTATAATTTTGATGCTGAAGCAAATACATTATCAATATCAGTGAATAATTATATGTATCCCATAAGTACAGGAGATGAAGTTCTTTTATCTTACGTTGATGGTCAAACGGGTTTTCAAGATCCTGATGGTTGGTTTTATTGCGATGGTAGAAGACTAAGTAAACAATATTATTCTGCTTTATTTAATGAAATAGGTGATATTTGGAATAATCGCCCAACGGATGCAGAGCAACTTGAAATAGCTAATGACACTTCAAAAAGTCTAGTTGAAATTATGGATGAAGTTTCAGAAATATATACTTTTCAAGATTTTCGTGGATATTATGCTCTTGGATATAATAAAAGATTTGAAGTAGATTATAGTAATGGTGATGTACGAGTTTATAAAAATACAAAAAATTCAGATGGAACATTCACTGATGTTGTAGAAATAGCATCCACAGATTATTCAAAGGGTGTAGATGGTTCAGGACAATCATATATACAATTCCCAGATGCTTCAATACCTAAAGCTGGTGAAAAAATAGTTATTATAGGTACTCCAGAATCAGATGAATTTCAAATTCCTGATTTTAGAGGATTTTATCTAAGAGCATGGAATTCAAATCAAAGTCTAGTGAATGGTGTTTTGCGATATAATACACCTATGGGTATAAATTCAAAAAAGATGTATTCTATTCAAAAACACTCTCATTTTATGTCAATGGCCCAGAGTGGAGGTCATTCACATGAATATCAGCCATGGGAATTTGGTAATGTAGAACCATTTGCACGTACAGTTTGGGCTGGAATGCCATTGGATACAAATAATTGGGGTGACGATTCAACGAACGCTCCTACAGATGGTTTAGATAATGAAGAATTTTATGGAAAATGGATATGGTGGGCAACAGACGGTCCTGGTGGGGATATTGAAACCAATAACCCTAGAGCTAGATTAACAAGAGTACGACAAACAGGGCATGTTCATTGGAGTTATGTTGAAACAAATATGTTTAATCGAACTTATAATGATGACTTCGACGGTCATTTTGAAACTGCTCTATCAGCATCCGCTAATTTATCAAAAGATCATACTACTTATATTTTAGGTTCAGGGCCAACAAACATGGCTGATTTCGGTCCGTCAAGGACAGAAAATACAGTATATAACTGGAAACATAAACACTACATTGAGTTTCATAATACTTTTATTGATCCGGGAGAACTCCGAGGACGAAGCACAAATGCTTTAGGTTATGAATATATTCCTGGAAACACACTTTATGGTAATGAAACAAGTGATACAAACCCTAAGGTTCCTGGTGCTTATCGTGTATCAGGTAGACCAACAACTAGCTCTTCGGAAATAGATATCACAAATATAAAACTTCCAACTTTTATCAAGTACTAAAATGGCATTAAGTAATTATTTTTCTAATCGAATACAAATCACTAAGATTAAAGAAAACTTAGGTATTCTAACAACTACTGACCCGGAAAAAGCAAAATTACAAATTCCAGGAATCCAACGATTAGGAAATTCAGCTATTAAAAAAATTAACAAACGTGAATTTTGTGCTTTTAAAGACATTTATGATGTATCAAAATTGGGGTACAACAGTTTTAACAAAAATACTTTAGCTCCAATAACAGAAACAATAACATACTACAATCCTTTAGACATCACTGATACCACAGATGAACCTTATGTTACTTATAGCGGTCCTGATAAACCGTCAAAAGGTCAAATTGTCATGATTGAAGATGCTTATACTAAAGGAAAAATTACAGGTGATATACGAATTACAAATGGTGATTTATCTTATGCTGGTATTACATTTCCACCATCAGGAACTCTTGGATATTTTGCTTATGATAATGAAACACCTGATGGTTGGTTAGAATGTGCCGGACAAGCAGTCCTATATTCTCGAAAAGTAGGTACAAGTTATGTAGATACAGAATACACTGAATTATATAATACACTTGACTCTTGGGGAATTTTTACTGATATTCAATCAATTATTCCTGGCGCAGGAGCCGGTAAAGTTTTTGTAATGCCGGATCTTACAGGTTATTTTGTAAGATGTATGAATATTACAGATCAAGGTCTTGACGCAAATTTAGATGTAATACCGACTGATAAATCGAAAAAAATGGATGTAATTGATCATGGTCATCATGGTCATAATATGTATAATCGTGTAGAAAGAGTTTCTACAGTATGGTTTCGAAGACCTAATAAACTCTCACACCGTTCTGGAGAGTTTGGTGAATGGACTACGAAAAATTGGTATCCTGCTGAATCTACAGGATATGAAAATATGTACTGGGGTTTTGGGGGAGGTAAATATTCAGTCGATGGTGAAACAAACTGGGGTTCAGAACAATGGGGAAATCGTGAACTCTGGTGTGAAACTTATGTTGATATTGATTGGCGATATTTGAGAGGAGCACCTCCCGGTCTTCAGAAAACTTATATAAATCCTTGGTATGACAATGAAAGTAGGTCATATTACATAGACAATACTCATCGTAAACATTGGGAAAATTCTACCGGTTCTAAAAATGGGGATTTTCATGGGGCTTGGAGTGACAAACACGATTATTTTCAGCCCTTTTCCTACAATTCGGATTATGGTAGGTTTACGCAAAATAGTTTTGCGACAGGTGTTGGTTATTATGCTCAAAAAGCATCTGAATTTAGTTGGGAAAACACAGTTGGAGTATATCAGGGAACAAAACATGGTGATGAACATAGAATATATGGTGTTCCAAATGGAGCATATGCTAACCACACTAAGATATATTATATGGGATGGCGGTGTAGACGATGGGACTTGCACTATGATAGTGACGATTATCCAGTTTCTCACAGTAGTAATGATTATAATGGTGGTCATAATGCTAGTTCCTGGCACCCACCATGGTGGACTCTTTATCAAAATTTATGGTCAGGAAGTAGTACTGGTAGATGGAGTTTTACTAATGAGGAATATCGCAACAGTTGGAAACGCAATCCATGGTTTTTAGGTTGGGATCGACATATGCATCAAAACTTGTTTACCTATTATCGGAGTACAACCTTTCCAAATCCTGATAAACACAAACAGATTGAACTTACAGAAAGAGGCTGGAGCAATACACACAACGGCCTTAAAGATGCCGTATCAAATGCTTACCGGTCTTCTTTTGATTATTATGGCTGGAGAATTAATCAAAATAAGGAGTATAACGCATTTAGTCATAAATTTAATTCTTCTGAAGATTATCATGAAAGATGTAATATTAATACACTTCAATTAAGAAATGCAATTCATTATACTGAATTGAAAAAGAACCGATATGATACACATAATCTATATCCAGGTTCTACGCAAGAGGGTGGTTGTAATATGATTTCTGGTAAACATCAAGATAAATCAAGGTCGCCCTATAGTGGTGCTGGGTATTATGGTATACCAAGAAGAAGGTATATAGCAAGTAGTGAATTAAATATATATCATTCAAATGATACATGGAGTTCATTTTGTTACATTACAAAACCAGATACAGGTGGAACAAGCGGAACCGCAGAAGAAGCACTACTAAATAGTGGTGATAATGGTTCCTTTACAGAAGAAGCTGGAGATCATTCTCACGCATTTCATGGAGGAGTTGATAGTGTATATTATCAGGGACAAGAAGAAACAAGACCTCATAATATAGCGTTAAGACTTTTTATTAAATATTGAAGGAGATTATTTTATGGATGAGCAGAAAAAATACAAAAGTGTATGTGTTGTAGATGAAAATGGATTCTTTAGGACTGTTCAAAGAGCCTATCGAAACCCAAGAGATCCTTCTACATTTTTGCTAAAACCAAATGCTATTGATACAGATCCTCCCGACCATAAAAAACTTCGAAATTATTTTGCTAAATGGGATCATATAAATGAAAAGTGGGAATACATTGATAAAGATGAAAAATCTGAAGAAACGGATTATACTACAGCAGAACTTTATCAAAATATGACCGATTTAGAAAAGGAAACAGAGGCGCTAAGAATTTTAACTTTTGTGAGAAACGAGAGATTAAAAGATACTGATGTATATGTATTAAGAGCATTTGAGGCAAATGAGCCTGTTGAAGAAGATATTCGAAATTACAGAGATCAACTTCGTAAACTACCAAATCAAATTCGTGATGGTGTTTTTGAAAAACCTGTAATGTCTGAAAAGTTTTTAGAAAATGAAGAAAGAATTCGAAAAACACCAGCTTCAGAATTAATTATTTTTAAAGATTGGCCTAAAACTCCCGAGAAAATCACACATGGAATTTAGAAAACATTGCGTTATAGATCAAAATAAAAAATTTGTTAGAGTGCTTGATGCTGATACACCAAATGTTGAAACAGTATATACTGTTCCTCCACGAATTTTGGAATATACTGAAGCATATTGGATGGATCCCGGATGGGATATAAGGCGTAATAATGAATTACTTAATCAGATTACTACTAATCAGGTTTCATCCATTTCCGCAAAATCTGTTGCTGTAAAAAACTTAGCTGAAGAATCAAGACGGCCTGTATTAGAAGCTCGAAAAAATGCTATTTCAAAAGTAAATGAAAATTTAGAAGAAAGATTTGAAATAAGATTGGAACAGTTAAAACAAACAATCATGTTTTATTATGAAAAGTATGATATTCCTGATTTTTATCGTGAGTACAAATCAATTTTGGAAAAATATTTAGAAAAGTCTAAGAATAAAGAATTCACTGAAGAAGATATATTTTTAGTTGAAATTGAACTGACTCCGCCTGACCTAAATGTTATTCCCAGAGAAATTGAATATTCTGAAGAAGAAAATTTAGACGATATAATTGAAAATCCTGAAGTTGCTTCAGAAAATATCGCACATTTCGAGATAGAATATCAATACGATTATTTAAAGATGTTTCCCGATTTATGGCCATTTGAATTAGGAACATCCTTAGCACAAAATCCTTTTGAAATTGATTTATTAGTAAATAACGGTGCGCTAATCACACATACTCATATAGAAGAACAACCTTCAGAATGAAAGAAGTACCAGAATCACTTAAACTTGAGTTCACTATGGCAATGCGAGAATTACAAGATGAAATTAAAAAACAACAAGAACGAAAAATGATTCAACAGGCAATTGAAGAATCTTTTTCAGAAGATAAAAAGTGGAAGAAGTCCCAGACGAATTAGATCCAAGGGACTTGAAAGAACTTTTTCGCCTCGTTGCTGAGGCTCATAAAAATAAAGATCGGCACAAGAAAAAAAATTCTTGACAATTTACTCGAAGTATGCTATATATTAATGCAGTGTGAATGGTTCGCACTGCATCAGCAATCGCTCAATTGAGGATTGCGTCTGACAAACCTTGCTTATTTAGGAGGCAATATGTTTATTACAAATATATCTACCAATGAATTTGACCGTTTTCTACGTCATTCAATTAATGTTTTTGACCACTTAGATGAAGTGTTTCGAGAATCTCGCTTCTCGAGCAATGTGACTTCAACATTTCCCCCTCACAATATTCGCCAAAAAGATAATTCGTATCTGATTGAAATGGCCGTTGCTGGTTTCTCGAAAGATGAAATCACAATCACAAAAGAAAAAGATTATTTACACGTGGAAGGAAAGAAAGCCGAAGATGAAAAAAACGATGAGTATCTAACTTATCGTGGTATCGCTTCACGTTCTTTCAAAAAATCTTTTGTGTTAGGTAAAAATATGAAAGTATTGGCGGCTGATGTGAAAGATGGATTGTTGTTTATTGGTCTTGAGAAGGAAGTTCCTGAAAAGGATAAACCTCAGACAATTGAAATCGGATCAGATCAAAGTATATTGTCAAATATTGTTTCGAGTGTCAAGAAATTGGCCGCATAATATGAAGGACGGGGTGGTCAACAGGCCACCCACTTTTAACACACACATCACAGGAGAGATATATGTCTTATTTCGATCTAAATTCCGCCTTTCGGTCTTCTCGCTACCAAGAAATGCAATCTTATTTTAAAAATGAATATCGTAATGACCATGAATGGGCTTTTAACAATTGGCTTGAATCAAAAGCTGAAGCCAAAAAAAAAGTTTTTTCCAGTATTGCTGCGATCTTTGGAGCCTTGCCTTTCCTACGGAGCAACAGTTAAAAGAAAAATATTTAAATCAAGCAACTGACCTTGTAGACCTTGAACATCGTTTAGAAAACTGGGATCGTAGAAGTAGTCGCCAGAATAATTCAGGCGTCATGTATTAATATAACACACACATCACAAAAGGTAATTATGGCTGATGGTAAAAATCCATATCAAATTCGTCAAGAACTTCTGAATCAAGCACAATCGTTTGTTGAGAATGCGTATCAAATGCAACAATCTGTCATTGAACGAAACTTTCAACTTGCTGAAATGATGATGAAAACAAATGAAGCAGCAGGTGTAGCCTTGTTCAAAACAACAACAGATAATCTAGAGAAATACTGCAAAGATTATCCTGGTGTTGATGCTGTTGTTGAAGCAGCACGTGAGATGCAAAATTTTGTGGATAATAAATCAAAACAGTGATTTATTTGCTCCTAAATATTAAGGTCAATAATCTTCAGTATTTAGGAGCAACATGTTACACATTGGCGTTGATTTTTCCATTACAAGTCCTTGCGTTTGTTTTTGGAATACAAACAAAGAACATCTCTTTGAAAATTGTGACTTCTTTTTTCTAAAGTCTCACAACAAGCAAAACGATTATCCATCAAATATTTCATTCGCAGATTCCTCATTTTCGAAAGACAACTCAATTCGTTTTTCTGAAAATGCTCAGGTTCTTAGGACTGAAATTAAAAAAAGACTTGACTCTTCACGCCATTATGCTATAATGATGGAAGGCTATTCAATGGGAGCAAAGGGTAGACTTTTTGACATTGGTGAAGCAACAGGAATTTTCAAGTATTTTCTTTCGCAAGAAAAAATTAACCCAATTATAATAGCACCTTCGGTAATTAAAAAGAATGCTACAGGAAAAGGTAATGCGAACAAATATCAAATGCTTGAAAAATTTTTAGAAATAAATAGTAGTTTACTCGAATCACAATGGGTAAAAAATCTTATCACGGAAAAGCGTTTACAATCTCCGTTGACCGATATTGTAGACGCTTTTTTTATTGCTAACTCATTTACGGTTTCATATGATCAAGGCTAATATAGTTCAAGATAGTAGTCTTCCTACAGGAGAAAGATTATTGACATACAATCTCCGATATGGTAGACTTATTCATAGTGAACTTTTGCGGCATCGAGCAGCATCCCATTCAGTCAAAAGTTCAAGAGCAATTCCCACCAAGAAGTATCGCAAAGAAGTTGAAAATGATCCTTACATTCCAGTCAAATTCGGAACAAATCAAAAAGGCATGCAAGCCGGTAAACAAACAGCAGCCAGTGTTGCCTATGGTACTAAAATCTGGAAGCTTTCAGCTAAGTTTGCTTGTATGGCGCATTCACTCATGGAGTATGTGAATGTTCACAAAGAAGTTGCGAATCGTATTTTAGAACCTTATGTATGGGTTGAAGAAACACTGACAGTTGAATTTGACGCACTTCAACAAATTGCAGAGCTTCGTATTCATGATGATGCTCAAGAAGATATTCGTGCAGTTGTTGAAGAAATGATTTATGAAGCAGAACAGCATAAAAATAACAGTGTAATTCTGGAAGAGAATCAATGGCATGTGCCTTATGTCATTCGTCAAGTGAATGGTAATATGATTTATAAAGATAATGATGGTAAAAACCTTACACTTGATGAAGCAATCATTTGTTCAGCTGCAAGATGTGCGAGAAGTTCTTATGCAAATCATGATAATTCAACAACTACATATGAGAATGATACAAAACTTGCTGACCGTTTGATTGGTTCAGAACCAATGCACTTATCACCCTTTGAACATCAGGCAAGAGCATTTATTAGTCAAGAAGAGCGATATGAATTTGGCTCAAATTTTCGTCATTTCTTTCAGCAACGAAAGGCAATTGAGAGACAGTATGCATCTACAAATCAAACCTCTGAAACCTTTGAAGAAGAAAACCTTCAGAAAGCTAGTTGAAGAAAACTGGAGAAGCCCAAACAAAGCAATTCTTCAACATATTGAAGATACAGCAGATCGAAAAGGCTATCCACATATACCGAATTGGCTCGACTTCACTCAGGGAAAGAATGAAGTTGAAGTCTATTCGACGTTGATGAACTATATTCTAACAAAGCAACTTCCTCTACCAAGTTCAAGAGGAACAGAAGAGGATGCTCAAAAGGCTTTTCACAAGTATAAGTATAAAACATTTGCGCCTTTTGTTCATTCGAATGATGTTGACCGAGAACTTACACATCGTTTGACTGAAAGTTTGAAATATAAACATGACTATTGCGATGAGTATACATTAGGTTATTTTCCTCAGTATACTCGAGCAAATCCTATTTCAAACTATTTTGCTGAAGGTGAGAGATTGTTATGTGAAGTGATCAATAAAGAATCACCAACTTTTTTATGGACAGAAGAGCATGGTGTTTCTCGTTTGATGGACACGATGAGAAGAATCGGTGTGAAAAAATTGAGTGAGGCAACCTTTAAAAGTTTCTTTGCTCATGCCGGTCAAATTGCGGCTCAGTTCAATGTGAACACGGCAAAGAACATCTACAACACCGCAAAGGGAGATGTGATTTTTGACATCTCTTGCGGATGGGGTGATCGATTGACAGGCTTTTATCTTTCAGAGAAAAGCACATATTATGGCACTGATCCAAATCTAAATATGTTTGAGATTTATAAAGAAATGTGCCACGCCTATGAGAAATGGTTAGGTTGTGAAAACCCTACGTTTCTTGAAGGAGAAGATTATTTTGAAATTCGTGGTAAGAAACATGTTCGAATCTACAATCTTCCTGCTGAAGATGTGAATTATGATGAAATACCTGATATTGATTTGACATTTTCATCACCGCCTTATTTCAATAAAGAACTCTATGGTAAGAATTCTCAGGCGCAAAAGAATCAATCATGGAGCCGATATGTCACAGAAGACGCCTGGCTCACAGATTTTCTTTATAAGATTATGGATGAACTCATACCTAAATCAAAGACAACAATGATCAATATCACTGACGTAGGTATTGATAAAAATCGTGTGAACATTTGTGATCCAATGGTAGAACGATACAAAGATTCTTTTGTTGGCATCGCAGGATTTCAACTTTCAAAAAATATGAATGTAAAAGATGACAAGCATATGTTCAAGAAAGATACAATTTACACTGAACCTATTTGGACATTTGGTGAACCTTTAGTTGAAATCAAACGAACAAAACTTTTAGACTTATTTTGAGGAACTATGGCATTACATCGTATCACTGCAATCTTTGATAAAGATAAAGTATTTGAAAAGATACTTAATCTTGATTATTTAATTTCAATTGAACCATATGCAGAAAAAGATAATTGTTATTTAAAGTTTGTAACAACAACAGAAGAATTTAGTTTTGTTTACAATAATATGGAAGATATGAAGATGGATTATGACAAGATTCATGAAAGCATGTCAGACCAATTCAATTCAACACAAACAGTAATAAATGGATGTATAGATATCAAAACTTCCGAAACACTTTTAGGGTAATATGAAACAAGTAGACGTAGCAGTAATTGGTGCCGGTTCAGCAGGAATGTCAGCCTACCGAGCAGTTAAAAAAGCAGATAAATCATGCGTTTTAATTGAGAATCATTTGTATGGAACAACCTGTGCAAGAACTGGATGTATGCCAAGTAAACTTTTAATTGCTGCGGCTAATTCAGCACATAATATTCGTAAAGCATCTCAGTTTGGTGTTCATGTAGATTTGAATACTCTTGAAATCAATCGTAGTGATGTGATGAAAAGAGTTCGAAAAGAACGAGAAAGATTTGTTAATTTTGTTCTTGATGATGTTTATGATTTCCCCGAAGAGGATCGTGTCTTAGGAAATTATCATTTCATTAATGAAAACACATTAGAAAATGAATTAGGTGAAAAAATTCAAGCAAAAAGATTTGTTCTTGCGACAGGAACAAAACCTTTTGTTCTTCCTCAATTTGCTGACATACCAGACCGTGTATTAGATACAGAAGATTTCTTTAACTTTCATGTTTTACCTAAGAGTGTTTGTGTTGTTGGAACAGGAGCGATTGGTTTAGAACTTGGTCAAGCTTTGACCAGATTAGGTGTTCGTGTGACCATTTTAGGAATTTCAAATCTGATTGGACCCATTACAGACCCAGAACTGTTAGACTTAGCAAACGAATTGTTTCGAAGAGAATGTCGAATTTTCAATGATGCCAATATCTTAACTGCTGAACTTGTTCAAAAAGAAGGTGATGAATATGAAAAAGTAGTTGAAGTTCGTTTTGAACAAGACAATGTTATTTACCGAGAACAATTCGAATATGTTCTTTCTGCTACAGGGCGAGTGCCAAATCTTGAAAAACTTTGTCTTGAAGCAACGCCTCTAAAGTTTGAAAAGAAAAGACCAGTTTACAATACAAATACTTTACAATGTATGAATGAAGATGGCACACCATCATTCTTTTTCATCGCTGGTGATATCACAGGAGATCGAATGATTCTACATGAAGCAATTTGGGAAGGTCAATTTGCTGGTAGAAATGTAATTAATTCATTGCGAGATGGTTATATCGATGCTGCTCCACTTCTCGTTGAGCAAAGAAAAATTCACACTCCTTTAGGTATTGTTTTCACCGATCCTGAAATTTGTATGGTTGGTTTGACACATTCAGAATTGACAGACCAGCATCGTATTGGTAGAGTGAATTTTGAGAATCAAGGTCGTTCTCGTATTCAGCTAAAGAATTATGGAGCTTTACATATCTATGCTGACGTTTCAGATCGAAAGATTGTTGGTTGTGAGATGTGTGGACCAGCCGCAGAACATCTTGGTCATCTGATTGCTTGGGCAATTGAATCTGAAACAACTGTTGATCAAGCTCTCGAGATGCCTTTCTATCATCCTGTAGTTGAAGAAGGTTTACGAACGGCTTTGAGAGATTTACGTATTAAATTAGATGAATAGATTTATGGTATACTCAGATATAAAGATCGTAGCGGAGAGGATTCAAACCGAGAACATTGAATTTTATCAAATTGAAAACTTTCTCACCAAATATGAGTGTGACAATCTCATTGAGATTATGAAACCAAGATTGATACCTTCAAAAGTTGTCAACAATGATAAAAACTACGCCATACAACCAGAAAAAGTTGATATGAATTTTCGCACAAGTTCAACTTGTCAGTTTCAAAATGATGAAAACATTCTCATCTCAATTCTTGATTCAAAGATTTCACTCACAGTTGGACTTGATTCAAAACATGGTGAACCTGTTCAGGGACAACACTATCTACCTGGTCAAGAATTCAAGGCACATTTTGATCCATTCCCGGTGAATGAGCAAAATGCTGTTCATCTAAGAAGAGGTGGTCAAAGGACTTGGACCTTCATGATTTATCTGAATGATGTCGAATCTGGAGGCGAGACAGAATTCCCTGAGATTCCTCTGACAGTCACTCCAAAAACAGGAAAAGGAATTTTCTGGAACAACTTGACAATTGACTCAAAAGGTGATACGATCATTAACAACTATGCTTCACACCGTGGCTGCCCTGTGGTCAGCGGTGAAAAATATATCCTCACTAAATGGTTTCGTGAACTTTATTTCAAATAATCAAGGATTATAATGTTTTACACAAACGTTGCTCTCATAGGCAATAATATGCACATGAGATATATTGAAAACGGTGTGAGAAAACAAGGTAAATTTCGTTTCAGTCCTGAGCTTTTCATCTCACATCCGAATGGCGATTATGTCGATCTCAAAGGTAAACCTTACAAAAGTAAAGTAGTCAAAAGTGTTTACGATGCTCGACAATATGTCAAAGATTATTCTGTTGATGGCAACACAATCTGTGGCAATCCTAAACCTGAATTTGAATTCATTGATAAGTTCTTCAAAGAAGATGTTTCATTCGATCAAGAACTCATCAACATTGTCTATCTTGACATTGAGGTTTTTACTGATGGTACCTTTCCTGATCCATCAGAATCAAAGTTTCCCATCAATGCGATTTCACTTCGAACAAGAGGTGTCACTTATGCCTTTGGTCTCACCTATGAAGGCTGCGGTGACTATGTAAATGATCGTGATGATATCATTGTTCAGCTATATGATAACGAAGAAACTCTTCTTCTAAAGTTCATTCAATTATGGACTGAGCTTGAGATTGATGTAATCTCTGGCTGGAACTCAACAACCTTTGACTTGCCTTATATCTGCGGACGAATTGAAAAGGTCTTAGGTGAAGATAGTATACGAAAACTCTCACCTTTTAACAATGTCTATGCTGGTACAAGACAGAACAGTTTCGGTCAACGTGAATTATTCTATGTAATCAAAGGTATCTCTCAGCTAGATTATCTTGCTCTCTACAAAAAGTTCACCTTTGTCAATCGTGAAAGCTACAAGCTTGATTTCATTGCTGAAGTTGAATTAGGTGACCACAAAGAAGATATCTCTGAGTTCGATAACCTGTTTGACTTGTACGAAAAAGACTTTCAACTATTCATGGACTATAACATCAAAGATACTGAACTTGTTGAACGTCTTGATGACCGACTAAAGTTTATGGATATCGCATTGACTCTTGCCTATTTCTCAAAGGTCAACTATGAAGATATCTTCAGTCCGATGAGATACTGGGAAAACATCATTCAGAACTATCTGTATAGTGAGAAGATTGTTGTACCTTACGAGAAAACTGTCAGTGAAAAAACTGCTAAGTTTGAAGGTGCTTATGTCAAGCCACCCATCACAGGTAAGCATGAGTTTATGGTATCCTTTGACTTCACTTCTCTGTATCCTTATATCATTCGCACATTCAATATCTCACCTGAGACAATTGAATATCAGAAGCCAATGACCATTGAGGATATTCTGAATCAGCAGAAAGATTTGTCAGAAGACTATCGTAAAGATGTTGCTGTTGCCGCAAATGGTGTTCGTTTCTCAAGAGACCGTACAGGCTTCATTCCGACTCTTGTCAAAAGAATGCTTGACTTGCGAGTTGATTCGAAAAAGGCAATGATTTCAACAAGACAAGAGATTGAAAGATTGAAAGAAGCAGGTGAAAAGGCTCGTATTCCTGAACTCGAAAAGAAGGCTGTTGCTCTCTATAACATGCAGCTTGTTGCGAAAGTTGCCGCAAACTCCTTCTATGGTATCTGCGGTCTGAAATACTTCCGTTTCTATGACATTCGTTTGGCAGAGGCAGTGACCTATTCAGGTCAGGCAGTCAATCGCTTTGTTGAAAACTATTTGAACAAGTATCTGAATGAAACATTCAAGACAGATAATCTTGATTATGCGGCCTACATGGATACAGACTCAATCTATTTTCGACTTGATGAGATTGTGAAGAAGGTCGTGCCGAACAAAAGTCGAGAAGAACAAAACAAGTTTGTTCAGAAAGTTGGCTACACAAAACTCTCTGAAAAGATTGACGAAGCTGTCGACAAGTTCAATAAATATCTGAACGTTCATGAAGAAGTTCTGAACATGAAGATTGAAGCAGTTGGCAGTGGTGTGTTCATCGCAAAGAAAAAGTATGTGATGTCAATTGTTCACATGGAAGGTGTTGACTATGCTACACCAAAGATCAAGATGACCGGCGTCGAAGCAGTCAAATCATCAACACCCGCACCCGCAAGAGAAGCATTGACTGATTGTGCTAAGATTGTAGTTCAAGGCACAGAAGAAGAACTCATTGATTATGTTGCTGAATTTTCAAAGAAATGGTATTCACTGTCACCTGAAGAGATTGCCTTACCGACATCAATCAAAGGTATTCGCAAGTATCATCGTGGTGAAAATCAATATAAACTCGGATGCCCGATTCATGTAAGAGCAGGCATCAATTATAATTATTGGCTGAAAAGCCACAAACTGGAGAACTATTATTCTGATATCAAAGATGGCGCAAAAGTTAAGTATGTCTTTCTAAAAGACCAAAACTACACGAAAGAGAATGTGATTGCCTTTCCAAATCGTCTACCAAAAGAACTTGAACTACATGATAAAGTTGATTTTGATGCGATGTGGGAAAGAGCATTCATCTCACCTCTCAAGATTATGTTAGAGCCAATCAATTGGCACTATGAAAGAAGAGTAAATCTTATGTCACTTTTTAGCTGAGGTTATTATGTCAAAATTTTTCAAGAATTACAGTAAGATGATGGGTAATGAACTTGCGAGTATCGTAGGTGAAAAGGGAATGATTGGTGATTGCGAAGAGTTTCTTGATACTGGTTCTTACATGCTGAATGCAATTATGTCAGCAGATATCTTCAAAGGTATTCCGAAGAACAAAACAGTGGCGATTGCGTCTGATTCAGGTATTGGCAAATCCTTCTTTTGTGTTTCGATTGCGAGAGAGTTTCAAAAGAATCATCCAGATGGCTATGTTGTCTACTATGAGACAGAAAATGCTTTCACCTCTCAAATGTTTGCTGAACGAGGCATTGATTTGAATCGTTTGCTCTATGTGCCGATTGGTGTTGTTGAGCAGTTTCGACATGAAGCAACCAAGTTTGTCAAAGAATACAATGAGTTACCTGAAGAAGAACAAGTTCCTTTCATCATGATTCTCGATTCTGTAGGTAATCTCTCAACTGAAAAAGAATATGAAGATGCCATCTCAGGTGCGAACAAAACAGATATGACAAAAGGCAGATTAGTCAAGTCAGCACTGAGAACATTGAAGATGGAATTGTCAAAAGCAAACGCACCTCTCATCATGACAAATCATGTCTACTCCGAAATCGGTAGTATGTATCCTCAAGAAGTGATGACAGGTGGTAAAGGTCCTTTATTCTTGTCTGATGTTGTTCTCTTTTTATCAAAACGAAAAGACAAAGATGGTACCGTTCAAGTCGGTAACTTCATTACAGCCAGAGCCAGAAAGTCTCGTTTCACTCGAGAAAACTCTGCTGTTGAAATCTATCTAAACTTTAAAACAGGAATCAACAAGTATCACGGTTTGGTTCCATTTGCGATCAAAGCTGGTGTGTTTCAGAAAGTAGGCGCAAGATACACTGTACCAGATGGTCGTAAGTTATATGAAAAACAAATCATGGCAGATCCTGAAGAATTCTTCACACAAGAAGTTCTTGAGAAGATCAATGCAGTTATTCATGAAGAATTTTCCTATGGTGAATTTGATCCTGAACTTGAAAAGGACATCTATGAAGAACCTTTAGATGATTTGCATGAAGATATTGAGGAGGTTTAATGTTAGTATCAACTGAAGTTTTTGATGAATTTAAAGAAGAAGAAATTGACACGAATCGAACAGACCGCATTGAATATCGTGTGGTCAAAGACAACGAAGATAAGCGTTTAGCAGTTCAAATAGGTAATGGTTATTTTCAAAATTTCTTTTTCAAAATCAATCGTTTACGCTTGACATATGAAACGGAAGAGGGTATGATCAAGAGAGTAACTGATTGGGAAGAAGTGAAAGATAAAGATATCAATCTTGACTTTGAATATGACCTTTCTTTTGTCCCCAAAGGTTATGAACAGCAAGAAGGAGACCAAGAAGAATTTGAGCAAGTGACAAGACAAATACTTATTGATGTACTAATGAATCGTCCAGAACTCTACGCAATGGAGGCTTTTAATGAACACCAAACTGATTCTCAACCAGCTAATTAAAAACAAAAGCTATGTGAACAAAACTCTTCCCTTTATCAAGAAAGAATACTTTGAAGATCCTCTTGATAAAGCAATTTTCAATTATATCAGCACCTTCATCACCGACTATAATACTCTGCCTTCTGATGATGTAATTGAATATTATGCTGGTCGTGATAACTCGCTTCGTGATGATGAACTCGAAGCGATGTCTGAATTGTGGAAAGAAATCATGGAAGTCGATACCGACAACATGACTGTTGATTGGCTCGTTGATATCACCGAAGAATGGTGTAAAGATCGAGCAATTTTCCTTGCTGTGAGTGAATCGATTTCAATCATCACAGATGAAAAAACAAAGAAAAGTAAAAATGAAATACCTGACCTACTCAAGGATGCACTCTCAGTATCCTTTGACACAAATGTAGGTCATGACTTTGTTCAAGATGCTTCTTTACGATATGATTATTATCATCGAAAAGAAGCAAAGATACCATTTGACATTGAACTACTGAATAAAATTACAAAAGGTGGCTTTACTCATGGCACATTGAATCTGTTTCTTGGTGGTACAAACTCAGGTAAGACTTTGTTTATGTGTCACTTAGCCGCATCTTATCTACAGCAAGGCTATAATGTTCTCTACATCACTCTTGAGATTGCTGAAGAATTGATTGCTCAAAGAATTGACGCTAATCTAATGAACATGAAGATGGCAGATGTTTCAGGACTTACAAAGGATTCCTTTTTATCAAAGATTGATCGTATTCGTCAAAAGACAATCGGTGAACTTAAAATCAAACAGTATCCTCCTGCTTCTGTGAACATCAATCATTTTCGTGCCTTGCTGAACGAATTGAGTTTGAAAAAGAATTTCACACCTGACGTCATCATTGTTGACTATCTAGGTATCTGTTTGTCTGCTCGAGTCAAATCTGCTGAGAATTCATATAATTACTACAAGTCAGTAGCAGAAGAAATTCGTGGTCTTGCTGTTGAGCGACAAATACCAATCATCAGCAATCATCAGTTCAATCGTTCAGGTCAATATAATACGGATGTTGACCTTGAAAACATTTCAGAATCTCATGGTATTTCAATGACAGCCGATTTCATGGCAGCAATCATTGTGACTGAAGAGTTTCTTGAGCAGAAGAAGGTAATGATCAAACAATTGAAGAGTCGCTATAATGATCCAAGTTATTATTCAAAGTTCATGATTGGTATGGATCGAGAAAAAATGCGCCTATATAATTTAGAAGAAGATGAAATTGTACAAACAGCAGCCGCAAGGAGTGAGGTTGCCTCGAAACCTGTTTCAAAAATTGATTTCTCATAGGAGAACTTATGTATTTTGTTGGACAACCAAAGTTTAATTATGACCCAAGGAATCATTGCAAACGATGCCAGAATTGGGATGACACTGAAAGTATGAATGAAGATTTGATTTCATACTGGAATGATACTGTGCCAGAGGATGCTCTTGTATTTGTCCTTGGTGAATTTCAAGATTCAAAAAATCCAAACATGCCCGGCTATACGTACAAGGATTTAGTCTCTCGTTTGAACGGAAGGCTCTGTCATGTGTATCATCGAAAAGATGCCGAGCGAGAACATTCTGAGTATACTGAGCTTTGTGTTCTTGACACTATGATTCAATATGATCGTAAAACAATTCATATAACTAACTTTTTAGAACATATAAATAGAATAGAGTCTAATCTTGTAATTACCTCTTGCGGAAGATATCTCTCAAAAGAGAATAACAAGAGTATTTATTTTAGTATGCATGGCTCAACAATTTTTCAAAATAATATCATCAATCCCGTTTATAATGTAAATCTTGATGTGTGGGATTATAAACCGGTCAGTATTTCAGAAATACTTTCCCGATACAGCCTTTATCTAAAGCACAATGAAGAGTTATAATCAATTTATACAGGGTCTTAATCTTTTTGAAAAAAAGAAAAAGCAAAAAGAAGATGATGATTTAGAAGCCTTATTTGCTCAAAGTTCAGAAGAGGATGAAGAAGATGACACAACGGAAGAAGAGGACACTGATACGTCTGATGAAAGTTCTGACGAAGAGATGGATTCAGACAAAGATTTTGAAGGCGAAGATGATGCTGAAAGCAGTGAAGATAGCGAAGAAGATTCGGGAGAAGATGAAGAAATAGGACCTGATGATGAAGAAGAGGATGATCCAAAAAAAGATGATTATGATCCTGACAATGAAAAAGATGTAACTCAATCAAAAGATGATATTGAGAAAAAGGCAATCAAAAATGTCTCAAAAGATGTTGAAGATTCAGAGGGTGATGAAGATCCTGATCCTGAAGATGTTGAGGATAAAATTGATGATGAGATTGATTATCTAGAAAATGATAAAAAACGAAGTGAGAAACTTTCTTACGAAGATAAGAAAGAAGAGGAAGAACGTCAAAACAAAGAGAAAAAGGATAAAGAAGAAAACAAAACAAAAGTTGTCATCAATCCTAATATTACAGAACATATAAATCATTGGATAAGGTAAGAAAATGCCATCATCAAACGATAGAAAAATCTCACAGTTACCACTCCTCACCGAACTCAAAGAGGATACTACTTTTCTTGTTGTGAGTGATGTAGGAACAACTCCTAAAAATGAGCGAATGTTAGCTCAAACTCTCTTTGACCAAATTCCATCCGCTCTTTCAATCGGTCAAGAACTCAACGGAAAAGATGTTACATTCAACACTACCTTAGATGCTACAAATCGTTTTTACTTTGACAGTCTCACCGGTAATCTTTCTCTTGGTAGTGATTTATTTGTAGCAAACTCTGTTCATATTGATGAAGACCTTTATTGTAGTGGAAATGTTCATTTCGATTCTTTCACACCAAATTTCGCCAACTTAGAAATCGATGGAGATTTTCTATGTGGTGGCGTGCTTGGTGTAGGTAACACACTCACAGTTCTTGGTGACACTTATCTTCAACAAGATGTTTTCATTCAAAATGATCTACATCTTTACAATCATTTATATGTAACTGAACTTGCCTCCATTGACAAAATCAAAAATAATTATTTTGAATCACTTCATGTCAATACGGCTATGCTTGAAACATCAAGTGTATTTTCAAATGCTATTCAAACGAATTCAGTTAAAACAAAAACAATTGATGTAGAAACTTCATTTACATCAAATGGTTACATAAGTATTGTAGGAAACCTAAATGCAGATATAGCAAATTTAAAGGGTTTCAATGTTGCTTATGATGCTACCATTACAGGAAGATTAAATGCTGGTGCGGCAGCAATCACAGGGACTCTGACATCAAGTGATATCAGTTCTCAAACTTTATATTCAGCATCAGTATCTACCGCTAATCTTGTATCAAATGAAGTTCATTCCCCATTTGCACAAATCACCGACCTAATAACTGCGAATGTCATCAGTTCATACACTCAATCAACTGATGTTGTAACAGACCACCTAGAAGCAAATACAGTTGAAATTGCTCATTTCAATACAGAAAATTACACAGCAAATAACTTAGCCGCAAATACAATGACAACTAAAGTGACTGCAGCTGAAATGATGCAACTAAAAATTTATACAACAAGACCAGATCCTACGAATCTACCTGATGGTACTTCAATTCTATATTACCATTCAGGTACTCAGCAATTGAGTTTTGAGGTTCTAATGCCTGACTCAGCAAATGTACGACAATGGTATCAAGTATTCCCTGGTAATCAAGTACCGGCATAAGATTTTCTTATGATTTATTATGGTTTTAATTACTGAAGAGAACTTTTACGCATTTGCGTTATATAATTTAAGATCAAAGTATTTGTCTGAAACTGAGTTTAAGTCTTTGCTTAAACATATAACTTATATTAAGAGGCTTCTAAAAAAATATAAAGATAACCCTCTTAATATAAATGTAAATTTGTTAATCAATCATTTCATTATCATATATAATGAATTTCATATTCGTTCTGCTAATGAAATATTGTTTTATCAGATACATGAATATTATTATCCTCAGCTTAAAACTATTTTGATTATTTTGAATAAACTAAAAGAAACAGATTGTTTTGAAATTAATTACAAAAGAATTGAAGTGAGTGAAATTTTAATTGATTCAACTCTAGAAAAAATTTTAAGAAAGATTATATAAATGTCCTTTTCAAAATATAGTTTCCGAAATCTTTTAGATGAATTTACAAAAGTAGAAGAAGACAGTGATGGCGCACCTTTGACTACATCAAGTGTTGGTTTACCCCAGACAGGTGATGACGCCTTTATTGGTAAAACCTATTCAAATCTTGAAGGTGCTACAAAAGGATATGCTTATGACCATTCTTCAAAGAAAAAGAAGAAATGGAAATTAGGTAAATCATTTATGGATCATATACTTAAGAGAGGTAGTATTGCTGAAGATGCTGAATCACCAATTGATTTTGCTCTTGAGATCAATGCGAAGGAATTAAGTGAACTCTTCGGAGAACCTGTATATGATTTTGGTTCAAAAAAATATACTGTAAAATATTATCGTAAAGGTGAGCAGTATGCTTTTGGTAAAATGTTCTTTGTTGGACCTGAAT
>Ga0255743_10001155_pt1 | contig 22702 bp, 38 predicted proteins | sample 101ome_19_FD_179950 | JGI IMG/M metagenome (GOLD analysis project Ga0255743, IMG submission 179950) | Coastal salt marsh microbial communities from the Groves Creek Marsh, Skidaway Island, Georgia - 101405AT metaG (version 2) | ecosystem: Environmental > Aquatic > Marine > Intertidal zone >... | reverse complement strand
GTGGACATTGGGAACCAAGCAAAATTGTATACGAAACAGTAAGGCTAGGATCACGTGGACCTACAGTACGAGCAGTACAAGAAGAATTAGAGATTGGTGCGGACGGAATATTTGGACGTGGCACTGAAGCCCATGTCAAGGCTTGGCAGGAAGAAAACGGACTTACACCAGATGGTATCATGGGTCCAAAAAGTTTAGCAATGCTATTTGGAGAGGATTGATATGGATATAGATCATTATGTAATGAAGTATAAAGAACACGAAGAAGCAAGAACTTCAACTAATGATCGAAACAAATATTGGAGAGAGTACAATGAATTGGTTAAAAAACAGACTAAGAGAAAGAACCAGCTGGGATGGAGCGATGCTGATAGCGGTTGGTTTAGTGATGCTAATGGCACCAGTTGATCTGGTTGCATGGGCAGCAATTGCATGGGGTGCATGGACTATTTGGAAAGCTGAATAGTATGTGGGATATGATACAAAACATGGCGAGTGATCGCACATGGATTTATACAAGTATTGCTGGTAGTATTGCAGGCGCAATGGTACTGGCATACTTGAGTACTACAAGATTGGGTCTTTGGGGTTATGCTAAGTTTGACCGTATGGTAGATTACTTAGTAGAACGATGGGGACTTACTTGGTTAGAACAACCAGAAGATGCTTGGCGTAAAAAATATCCTAAGATTACAGCAAAGATAGACAGCATTGAAAAACGTCTTGAAGAACTAGAAAAGCGTTGACAAAACGCTTTTTTTGTCTTATATTCACAACATATAAACTTTAATAGGAGGTAGCGTATGCCTACACGGTCTTTCAGTGATTCTGAAATCACAAAACTTAAACAAATTATTAACGAAGGTATTCAAGTAACAAGTGAAGTGGAAACATTAAAAGGTGGATTGTCTGATACTGTAAAAGCAGTTGCAGAAGAACTAGATATGAAACCAGCAACAATTAATAAAGCTATTCGCATTGCTTATAAGCAAGAATTTGCTAAAGTACAAGAAGGCTTCAGTCAAGTAGAAGAAGTATTGGCAGCAGTCGGGAAAGATCACTAATGCTAGATCTCAATGTCATTGAGGTTCAACATTACACAGACAAACTCTTTAGGATTAGAACAGAGCGTCCTCGCAGTTATAGATTTACTGCGGGGGAGTTTGTCATGATAGGATTGGACAATACTCCCAGTCGTGCATACAGTATTACTAGTGGTCCATATGATGACTACTTAGAGTTCTACAGTATTAAAGTACAAGATGGTCCGCTAACAAGTAAACTGCAACACATTAAGGTGGGCGATACACTTAAAGTAGGCGAGAAACCTACAGGTACACTTATACTTGCCAATCTAGAACTAGGTGGACACTTGGTAATGATGGCTAGTGGTACAGGTATTGCACCATTTATTAGCCTTTTACGTGAACCAGAAACATATGACTTGTTTGAAAACATCACTGTAACATGGACTACTAGAACACATGCAGAACAAGATTGCTATCGTGACTTCTTGAATGAAATGCCTATTGAATATATTAGCACAGTAACACAAGAGACTGCGGAACTACAAGGTCGTATACAAAAGTTTATGGCGGACGGCACTGTTAAGATTGACAATCCTGAGTATCAACGTATAATGTTATGTGGAAGTATGGACTTTAACAACGACTTAAAAGAACACTTCACTGCACTAGGCTTCAGCGAAGGTAACAAACGTACACAAGGTACATTTGTACAAGAAAAGGCATTTGTTAGTTAATGTATGTAGACGCACACTTTGATAGAGATAGAGATATTATACACATAGCAGAACGTGTAAATGGTCGACGTGAGTACCGTGAATATCCTGCAAACTATAGTTTTTATTATAAAGACTCTAAAGGTAAATTTGAAAGTATCTTTGGAGACAAACTTTCACGTTTTAGCACAACAAACGGTAAGGCGTTTAAGAAAGAGAAAAAACTATACAGTGGACAACAGCTATTTGAAAGTGATGTTAACAGTGTTTTTAAATGTCTAGCTGATAATTATCTAGGTAAAGAGCCTCCCAAACTAAACACTGCATTTTTCGATATTGAGGTTGACTTTGACAAAGACAAAGGATTTGCTGATCCCAGTGATCCCTTCAATCCTGTTACTGCTATTGCAGTACATCTTAGTTGGCTTGAACGTACAATTTGTCTTGTGTGTAAGCCTAAAACATTAACACGTGAAACAGCACAAGAGATTTGTCAGAAGTTTCCAGACACACTCCTTATGGAAAGTGAACGTGAACTACTACAAACATTTTTGGACTTGATTGACGATGCTGATGTAATGAGTGGCTGGAACAGCGAAGGATTCGATATTCCATACATGGTTAACCGTGTTGCACGTGTACTTGGTAAAGAGAACACTAGACGTTTTTGTTTGTGGCATCAATATCCCAAACGCCGTGAGTTTGAACGTTACGGCAAAGCACAAGAAACATTTGATACAATTGGACGTTTGCATTTGGATTACATGCAACTGTATATCAAATATACATATCATGAAATGCATTCATACAGTTTAGATGCAATTGGTGAATATGAACTTGATGAACGTAAAATTGCATACCAAGGCACATTGGATCAGTTGTACAACAATGACTTCTACACGTTTATTGACTATAACAGACAGGACGTTGATCTACTTGTTAAATTAGACAAGAAGCTACAGTTTATTGATCTTGCAAACGTTATTGCACATGACAATACAGTTCTTGTACAAACAACAATGGGTGCGGTTGCTGTTACAGACCAAGCCATTATTAATGAAGCGCATCATCGTGGATTAATTGTTCCAGACAAACAACACGACAAAGTGCAAAATCATTATCCTAAATCAGTTGCTGCGGCTGGGGCATATGTTGCTACACCCAAGCAAGGTTATCATGAATGGATTGGTAGTATGGACTTGAACAGTCTGTATCCTAGTATTCTGCGCAGTCTTAATTTGAGTACAGAAACAATTGTAGGGCAAGTTAGACATACGCATACTGTACCTATGCTAGATGAGTTTAAATGGGAACCAGCAAGGGCTTGGGAAGGCAAGTTTGCTTGTCCAGAATATGAACTTGTTATGAACAAAGACACAAATGTACAGTTGTATATTGACTTTGAAAACGGCGAAGAATTAATGGCAACTGGTGCGCAGATTTATCAGATCATTTTTGAAAGCGGCCAGCCCTGGGCATTTAGTAGTAATGCTACTATCATTAAACAGGATACTAAAGGTATTATTCCTGGTTTGCTAGAGCGTTGGTATGCAGAACGTAAAGTGCTGCAAAAGAACGCCAAAGATGCAAAAGGTGTAGATGACGAAAAGTTTACATACTGGGACAAACGACAGCTAGTTAAAAAGATTAACTTGAACAGTTTGTATGGTGCACTTCTCAATCCAGGCAGTAGATTCAATGATCCACGCATGGGCCAAAGTACAACATTAACAGGAAGAACTATTGCTAGACATATGGGAGCAAAAGTCAATGAATTATTTACTGGAGAATATAACCATGTTGGAACTAGTATTATTTACGGCGATACTGATTCTGTATATTTTAGTGCTTATCCTGTATTTAAAGCTCAAATAGAATCTGGAGAAATTGACTGGAATAAAGATACTGTTACAGCAATATACGACGAAGTATGCGAACAAGCAAACGTAACTTTTCCTGATTATATGGCACAAGCGCACAACGTACTTAATCGTGAGCAAGGTGAAATTATTGCAGCGGGTCGTGAAGTTTGTGCAAGTGCAGGCATCTTTATTAAGAAAAAACGCTATGCAATTCTTGTGTATGACAACGAAGGCTTTAGAGAAGACCAAGGCGATAAACCAGGCAAAGTAAAAGCAATGGGATTGGATCTTAAACGTAGTGATACTCCTCCGTTTATGCAAGACTTCTTAAATGAGCTACTGCTTAAAACACTAACAGGAACAAGTAATGATGAATTAATTAATCGTATTATTGAATTCCGTAGAGAGTTTCGTGAAATGGATCCTTGGGAAATTGGTACACCAAAGCGTGTTAACAAACTTACGTACTATTCAGGACTAGAGTGGGACAAGGATGTATACAAAGGCAAAGCAAACATGCCCGGACACGTTAGAGCAGCTATTAACTTTAATAGACTACGTAAATTAAACAGTGACAAGTTTAGTTTAGAAATTGTAGATGGTATGAAAACTATTGTATGTAAACTAAAGCCAAATCCAATGGGGTTTACAAGTATTGGATATCCAACAGATGAAACAAGGCTTCCTGAATGGTTTAAAGAAATGCCTTTTGATACTGATACAATGGAAGAAACTATTATTACTAAAAAAATTGAGAACTTGTTGGGAGTTCTTGATATTGACTTGTCTAAAGCAGAAGACAAGACGACTTTTGAAAGTTTATTTGATTTTGGATGAGACGTTTAGATTTACACGGAAAACATGTACATGAAGCATGGAAAGCTGTTGACAGGTTTCTAGAAAGATGCTATTATGATAATTATAAATCTTGTGAAATTATCTGCGGGCAAGGTCTTATACGCAACGAAATAGAAACCTGGTTACATTTAAGTAGGTTTGTTCGTAGTTACAGATTTAACACTCGTACACAAGGCAGCTATAACGTACAGTTAATAAAAAGGAAACACACATGAGAGATTATCTACTCGACATCGTCAAACACACAAGAGGTGTTGGCAACATCGATGCAGTAAAAGTAACAGATGGCACAACTGTTGAAGCAAAAGATGATGACAATAAAGTTATTGTCAAAGCAACGTATAAAAGTGCTAGTTCAGAACTAACAGGGACACTTGGTTTACCTAATTTGGATAAATTAAATGTTATCCTTAATATTCCAGAGTATGTAGAAGATGCTAATATTACTGTGGAAAAGCGTGAGCGTAACGGAGAAAATGTGCCGTTTAGTATGCACTTTGAAAACAAAGAAGGAGATTTTAAAAACGATTTCCGGTTTATGAGTAAGGAATTAGTGCAACAGCGTATTCCAGAAGTACGATTTAAAGGTGCGACTTGGAATGTTGAAGTTGAACCACACATTGCAAGTGTGCAGCGTTTTAAGTTTCAGTCACAAGCTAATAGTGAAGAGAGTGTGTTTATTGCAAAAACTGAAGAAGGTAATTTAAAGTTTTATTTTGGTGATGACAGTGGTCACACTGGTAACTTTATATTCCAACCACAAGTTGATGGCGAGTTAAAACAAAGTTGGAAATACCCAATTGCTGAAGTTATGAGTGTTCTTAATCTTAATGGAGATAAGAAAATCAGGTTTAGTGATATGGGTGCACTACAAATTGATGTAGACAATGGCGTTGCTGTCTACGAGTATATTTTTCCTGCTCAGAGTTAATTATGAGAGTAGGATTTACTGCAAGTGTTTTCGATTTACTTCACGCAGGTCATATTATGATGTTGCGTGAAGCTCGAGAACAATGTGATTATTTGATTGTTGGATTACAAACTGATCCATCAATTGACAGACCTGGAGAAAAGAATAAGCCAGTACAAAGTTTAGTTGAACGTTATGCACAACTAAGTGCAGTTGAGTATGTAGATGAAATTATCCCATATGAAACTGAACAAGATTTAAAAGATATACTTGAAATGTATCGTATAGATGTACGTATACTAGGTGAAGAATATCGTGAAAAGGACTTTACAGGCAAAGATATTTGTCGTAAACGTGGTATTGAATTTCATTTTAACAAACGTGATCATAAATTTAGTACTACAGATTTAAGAGAACGAGTTGCAAATGCCCCGCACAAAAACAGAACTGTTGAAAAGTTTGGAAAATAAGCATAGAATGCTTGACAAAGAAATAGAACAGTTGTATAAACATACTAATGCAGAACTAAGTGTTAAGTCACTTAAGAAGCAGAAACTTAAACTTAAAGAGCAAATCGAAGCCATTAAAAAGGAGTTACCAAATGGTTAAAAAAATTCGAGTAATCGAAGAACCCTCAATTGACGAAATTACTGAAGAAGAGTTTCGTAAAAACATTATGGAACTTGCAAAGTCTGCAGATTGGAAACTTTGGGAACTTTTGCAAACAATGCAGCGTCTAGAGAAAAAGTTATCTACAGTATCAGTAGATGATGACGATTGATGCAAGAACGTTATTACGAATATATGCTTCGGCGTATGCGTGAGGAAGATAACAAAATGAAAAAAACAAGCACAAGTATTTGGGTTACGTTTAGTAAAGAAGGATTACACAAGTATCCTGCAGCGTTAGATGATCCCAATCTTGCAACAGGTGACGAATATGACGTTAGCTTTTTAGGCTATATTCATCGTCACATGTTTCACTTTAAAGTTGAGATTGAAGTGTTCCACGACGATCGAGACATTGAATTTATCCAGTTTAAACGCTGGTTAGAAAAACTTTATGCAGAAAATACTCTGCAACTTGACTTTAAATCCTGTGAGATGATTTGTGATGATCTTGCAGATGCTATTAACAACAAATATCCTGGTCGCAAAATGACAATCACTGTAAGCGAGGATAATGAAAATGGAGCAACGTGCAGCTATGGCTGATATTCGTGAATTGCGCCAAGGGCGTGTAAGTGTTAACGACATCAAATGGGATCTTATTAAGATTATTGAACCATATGATGGTATTTTGGCAACAAACAAAGGTAGTGAAGAAATAATTCGCAATTTGTTTGAAAAATATCTTAGTGACCTCAAATACTGTGGTCTTATTAACGAATTCTATGTAAATGCAAGTATTCGTCAAAGTGCAATCACATATGATGTGTCTGTAAAACTAAGTGAAGATCGTAGCATGAAAAAATTAAAAATTCATGTAGGTGTGTATCAAGCAAAAGCAGCATAGTGCTCTTTAAGGAAAACTATGACAGCAACAACAGTAAATCTAACAGAACGTAATAAAGACTATTCAGTATTCCTGCCTAGTATTAGTACGTTTTACAATAACTACATTGCAAAGCAAAGGAATAATCCTGAGCATGTAGTAAAAGAACGTGTTCCTACAGGCTTTGAAAATGGTATTGAGGGCATGAACTTCCTCAACACAGAGCAAGCATACTTTCCATATAAATGGGGGTTGTATAGTGCAGGACATGCACAACTTAATCTAGACAAAGCAGATAAAGATGATGCAATGATACAACAGCGTGATCGAAAAGATACGTTTATGTTGTGTGATAGTGGCGGCTTCCAAATTATTAAAGGTGTTATCCAATGTGATTGGGCTAACTTTAAAACTGATGACAGTTTACGTCAAAAGATTTTAAATTGGCTAGAACATACTGGAGACTATTCAATGATCCTGGATATTCCAACACTAGCAGCAGATCCTACATTTACTGAGCGTACTGGTATCACTAGTTTTAATCAGTGTCTAGAGTTTACAGACTTTAACGTAGAGTGGTTTAAGCGCAATCGTAAGTATCAAACAAAGTACTTAAATGTTATGCAGGGCCGTAACTGGGCAGAAGCAGAATACTGGTACGAAAATATGAAGCATCATGACCTAGAAGGATTTGCGTTTGGTGGTAGTGCTAAAAATGATATTAATATCGTACTACGTACACTAATTAAGATGCGTGATGACAAGCAATTAGAACGTGGGAAACGTGACTTACTTCATTATCTAGGTATTGGACGTCTTGAATGGGCGGCAGCATATACAGCAATTAAACGTGCATTGCGTGAGCATGTAAATGAAGATATTGAAGTAATGTTTGACTGTGCAAGTCCTTTCCTTGCAACTGCTAACGGTACAATGTACACTCAACACGTACATAAGGCTGACCGCTTTGGATATGTAATGGATAAAGCAATGGACGACAAGCGTCTTGCAGGCAGTAAGCAAGCATTTCCATTTGGAAGTCCAATTGGTGAACGTCTAACACTTGGCGACATTTGTCATTACGCACCTGGTATGCTTAACAAAGTTGGTAAAGAAGGTAAAACTAGTTGGGACAGTTTTAGCTATATGCTACTAATGTCGCACAATGTTTATCAGCATATTGAAAGTGTTCAACGTGCAAACGCATTAACTGATATGGTAAATGCAACTGTAGATACAAACTATAAGCAATGGCGTAAACTTAAAGCCAACAGCAAAGATGAGCAGTTTAGTCCATATGTTCCACGTAATGTTATATACATGACACAATTTATTGATCAGCTATTCCGCAGCGAAACGCCAATGACAATGTTGGATGAAGCTGCAGACATGCTTGCTAACTTTAGTGGACAAAAAACTGGACAGACGTCAAGTATGGCAACATTTGGAAACTTGTTTGATGTTGAAGATCCTATTTCACTTGAAACTGATGAAATGACACAAGAGCAAGAAGAAGCAGCGGAAGAATTCTTAGAAGCATTGGAGACTTAAATGAACCGTGTTGTAGTAGTAAGCGGTGGATTTGATCCTATACACAGTGGACATATTGCAATGTTTAAAGCAGCCAAGGCGTTGGGAGACGTCTTGGTTGTTGCATTAAACAGTGATGAATGGCTAACTCGTAAAAAAGGCCGTCCGTTTATGCCTTGGATTGAACGTGCAGGTGTTATTGATGCTATGAGTGTTGTTGATGAAGTCGTTGCATTTAACGATGATGACGACACTGCATGTGATGCACTAGTTCAAACTCTGGACAAATGGCAAGGAAGTGACATTATTTTTGCAAATGGCGGTGATCGTGGCAAAGATAACATTCCAGAAATGAGTTTGACAGATTCACGTTTATCGTTTATATTCAGTGTAGGTGGTGATGACAAGCGGAATTCAAGTAGTTGGATTCTTAAAGAGTGGAGTCAACCTACTACACACCGTGCTTGGGGCAGTTATACAGTATTGCATAAAGGCCCTGGTTGGCAAGTAAAAGAGCTTGCTTTTGGTACAGATACTCCACTTAGTGATCAGCGTCATTTTATTCGCAGTGAACACTGGCATGTAATTGAAGGCACAATTCGTATGGACTTGGAATTTGCAAATGGTGATCGGGAAAGCAAAACTTATGGTCCTGGTGATAGTATTGACATTCCAGTGTTAACATGGCATAAAGCACACAATGTAGGTAACACCACAGCTAAAGTAATTGAAGTTTGGATGGGTACTAAACTTACAGAAGATGATATTGAAAGAAGAGATTGATGAATACTATTTGGATTATTCCAATTGAACCTATTGACCAGCGTTATACTAAACAGTGGTATGATAACATTCCTGTTGTACTTGAAAACGCTATTCAAGAACGTGAACTTAACTATCAAGTTGTAACTATTGATGGAGAAGACTTTGCACCAGAGCAACGTACTGAAGGTGCGTTTTTAGACTTTGGTGCAACTAATGTTTACAAAGCAACACAAACAGCAGAAGTTAGCAAGTTGTTTAGTAACGGTAAAGTTAAGCCTGGTGATAAGTTTTTAGTAACTGATGCTTGGAACTTTATTATTACTCCTATTCGTTACATGAGCGACTTATTGGATATTCCAGTAGAAATTCATGGCATTTGGCATGCTGGTGCATATGATCCTACAGACATTTTAGGTTATAAAATGCGAAAGGATTGGCCACATCATGTAGAACGTAGTTGGTTCCATGCATGTGATTACAATTACTATGCAACTGACTTTCATAAAGACATGTTCTTGCGTAACTTAAATATACCACAAGGTAATTATGATAAGGCTATACGCAGTGGACAACCACATGAACTGATTGTTAATAATTTACGTACACTAGCAGGTATGCCTAAAGAAAAGCGTATTATGTGGCCGCATCGTTACAATGCAGACAAACAACCTGAGATTGCTGAAAACTTAGCTGAAAACTATAACATGGTTATCACACAAAATATGAATCTCAGTAAAAAAGAATACTACCAAACACTGGCAGGTAGTGTTGCTATCTTTAGTTGTGCTCTACATGAAAACCTGGGCATTAGTGTAATGGAAGCTGTACTAACAGGAGCCATTCCTATTGTTCCAGACCGTGCCAGTTATTCAGAAATGTATTTAGATGTATTTAAGTATCCAAGTGAATGGACTGAAAATTACGATGCGTTTTTAAAGCATCGTGATGAACTAACAGCGTTCATTGACGAAAAGATTGACAATGCGGAAAAATATATTAGTATTGTATCAGAACAACAGCAGATTTTAATTAACAATTATCTAAATAGTACTGTTATGATCGACAACATTTTAAAGTAAAGGAACTTAGTGCATGAGAAATACTTCCGAAATTCTAAAAGCCCGCTTACAAGATGCGGGTATACGTTACTGGGCTGGTGATAACATCAGTGAAGTAATGCAAAAAGGCGACAAAGAAGGCCTTATTGAAGAGCTTACACCTAAATTCGAGGCTGTTATTGACAGTCTTGTAATTGACAGACATACAGACCCAAACAGCATGGACACAGGCAGACGTTTGGCAAAAATGTATGTAAACGAAATTATGGCTGGGCGTTATGACGCTCGTCCTAATGCAACAGCATTTCCAAATGACAGTGAAGACCGTTACAAGGGTATGCTTGTTGTACGAAGCGAACTACGCAGTGTGTGTTCGCACCATCATCAGCCTGTAAATGGTGTTGCTTATATTGGCATCATTGCAGCTGAAAAACTTATCGGGCTATCAAAGTATACACGCATAGCACAATGGTGTGCAAGACGTGGCACATTGCAAGAAGAACTTGCAAATGATATTGCTCGTGAGATTATGGCAGCAACAGGAAGTAAAAATGTTGCTGTTTATATTCAAGCAACACATGGTTGTTGTGAGAATAGAGGTATTATGGCACACAGTAGTCTTACACAAACTACTGTACTGGAAGGTAGTTTTCATACTGATCCAGGCTGTAAAAAAGAATTCTTTGACAATATTAAATTACAACAAGAATTCGCACCTAGATAAAATAACATAGGGAGAAACATATGTTAGAAAAACTTTTTGGGTTGTCTGCCGCCGGAACTAATGTTCGTACAGAAGTTATGGCCGGTTTGGCAACTTTCCTTACAATGGCTTACATCACAGTAGTAAATCCAGCTATTCTTTCAACTGAAGGTAGTGGCATGGCATTTGGTGCTGTATTTACTGCAACTATTTTAGCTGCAGTTGTAGGTACATTGATTATGGGGCTATGGGCCAATTGGCCAGTAGCACTTGCACCAGGTATGGGACTTAATGCGTTCTTTACATTTGGTGTTATCTTTGGTATGGGATATACATATCAGCAAGCACTAGCGGCTGTGTTTGTAGCAGGCCTAGTGTTCATTGCACTAAGTGTAACGCCAGCACGTAAATATATCATTAATAGCATTCCACGAAGTATGAAACTTGGTGTCGGCGCAGGTATTGGCCTGTTTCTTGCTATTATTGGTTTAAAAAATGCGGGTGTGGTAGTTGATAATCCAGCAACACTTGTAGGTCTTGGAGATGTCACAAGTTGGCCGGTAATTTTAACTGGTTTAGGTTTTGCTATTATGGCAATTCTGGACAAACGAAAAGTACCAGGTGCTATTATTATTGGTATCCTTGCAGTGTCTGTAATTGCTTGGGTAACTGGATTAGCAAGTCTAGACGGGCTTGCAGGTGCGATTCCAAGTCCTGAACATGCATTTAGTTTAGACTTTAGCATGTTACTAACAGCAGGATTTATTGGTACTGCGTTTGCATTCTTGTTTGTTGACTTTTTTGATACAGCAGGCACACTAACAAGTGTTGCTAACTTAACAGGAAAAGTTAACGATAATGGTGAAGTAGAGCAAATTGATCGTGCACTATTAGCAGATTCAGTTGCTACAAGCGTTGGTGCACTAGCAGGTACATCAAACACCACTTCATATATTGAAAGTGGAGCAGGTATTAAAGAAGGTGGTAAAACAGGACTCACTGCAGTTGTTGTTGCTATCTTGTTTGGTGCTTGTTTATTCCTGGCACCACTAGCACAAAGCATTCCTGCTTATGCTACAGCGCCAGCACTTATCTTTATTGCTACATACTTCTTACGCAACATTGCAGACATTGACTGGGATGATGTGACTGAGTATGCTCCAGCAGTATTGGCGGCAGTACTAATGCCACTAACGTTCAGCATTGCACACGGCATTGCTATTGGTTTTATTGCTTATGCAGTAATTAAAGCAGCAAGTGGACGTATGGATGACTTGAACAAAGGTAGCCTTGCTATTGCAGCAATTAGCGTAATTTATTTTATCGCTGTTTAAATTAAATGCCGGCCTTTCGGGGCCGGCAATTCTATTTAAGGAAACACATGGAACTTACTTTACAAGTAAAAAAATTTAGCAAAAGACCCAATCATCTACCTGGAGAGGGCGGCGCCCTAAACGCAGGATACACACCAGTTGATGCACTAGCAAAAGTTTCAAATGTATTGGGTCAACATGGATTAGAATATGGAAAAGATTTTAACTGGAAATCGTTTGAATATTCTACTGAATCACCAATATATCAACCAAGTTTAGTATTGACATTTGTCAATCATGATGTTATGCTTAGTGCAAAGTTAGCAATAGAAAGTATGAAATGAATAAACAATATTATACATACAACGATTTACACGATACCGCCTTAGATATTGTATTACAGATGTACAAAGATAACTGGCAGCCAGATTATATTGTAGGCATTAATAGAGGAGGCTTGCCGCTAGCTTTACGCATTAGTCACTTAACAAATGTACGCATGTATACACTGGATGTATGTTTACGTGATGGCGGAGATATAGGTCCAGAAAGCAATTGTTGGATGGCAGAAGATGCATTTGGTTATGTATATGAGCCTGACCGAGACGATGTGTTTGGTAAAGCAACTAGTGATTCTGCAGAGAAAAAGAAAATACTGATTGTAGATGATATCAACGACACAGGTGCTACTTTTAATTGGATCAAACAAGATTGGCAAAGCGGTTGCTTGCCTGATCATCCAAATTGGGACACTGTATGGGGTCAAAATGTTCGCTTTGCTACAATGTTTGAAAAAACACACACCGAGTTTGACGGTGTAAATTATAACTGGAAAACAGTGGACACAAGCGATGGTGATCCGTGGATTGTTTTTCCTTGGGAGTATGACAAGTAATGTGGATATTAGTAGTATTGAGTACAATTTATGGTAGTGACGAAGTTCGACTTACTTACTACGATGCATACCAAACTGAAAATAAGTGTGCAATTGAACGTGCAGTTCTTGAAGCAACATTTACTGAAGGTGAACAGGCAGTATGTGTTAAGCATAGGAGCACAAAATGAGTTTTGAATGGAATAGAATTCATAAATGGGAAGATAACATAGAGCGTGATGTTACAGACGCTGTTTATGAATATGTTAGAGACTATTATGATGTAGATGAAATCGAAGACCTTACTGAAGAACAAATTGATGAAGTAAGATCATTCAGTGATGAACATAATGAATACAGCCCTATGCAAATTGGGTTCAGTAACTTGTTTAATGAATGGGAAGACCTTCAGTGGGAAAAGGAACAAGACAATGACTAAAAAGATTTATATTCGTGGTAGCAACTACGGCGGTGAAATGACAATTGGTACAATAACACCTGAGTTTGTTACATACTGGCAAGGACGTGATGAAAATGAACTTATCGAACATCTTCAGGCACTAGAAGATTGGCAAGACGACGACGAAGGTATTGATCCAGACAGTCCTGACATTTTAGAAGATATGGAATACTATAACAGTTGGTATGAAATTGATGACATTCATCACCAAACAGCTAGTAACGGACTTGAATTAATGGCGTTTGAACTTGACGAAGATAACGAAATTGATTGGGACAAACATGTTGACTTTGATCCATATCAACTTTACTCACGTGAATGCTATACGCAAGATGAACCTCAAGACGAAGAAGAGGAAGATAACAGTGTTCCTGTGCTGATGTTTTATAGTGCAGAAAAGGGCGAGTTTGGCGGCTGGATTATTGAACTAGAAGATGGCGAAGAATTTGATCCTAAACAAGTTGCTGTTGCTAGTGTAGAAACAGACCACGGCGAAATGATAGAACGTCTATGGTACAAAAAAGAAGAATATGAACAAGACTATGACTTTGTAGACAGTCGTGGCAAAGGTTATTATGCACAAGTAGCATGGTTTAACAAGCGTTGGGAAGATCCTCATTTAGAAGATGACAGCGACGAATGGGAAGAACTATGGTCATACTACGATGAACATTTAGAGGAAGAAACAGTTGACAACTAAAGAACCATACCGTAAACTAAGTGATAATAATTGGGTCGTTACTGTACAAGAAAACGGTAAAGACAAAGAACTATATATTGAACTGCCTCCAGAAATGCTCAACCAAGTTGGTTGGGATGATGGCGATACACTAATATGGGAAGAAATAACTCCTGGTGCATGGCAGATAAAAAAGAAAGAAGAAGATGAAACTTAGATATAGCGAAGCATTTTATAGTGTACAAGGCGAGGGTAAATACGTAGGAGTACCAAGTGTATTTCTACGTACATTCGGTTGTAACTTTCGTTGTATGAACTTTGGTGTTGATAAAAGTGTAGGTGATCGCTGGAAACAACATGCAGAAGGCAATCGTTACAATGCAGAAGTAAAAGCATTATTAGATGATGGTATTGTAGAAAAAACAGAAAAGTTTGAAGACTTGCCTATTGTACATACAGGATGTGATACATACGCAAGTATCTATCCAGAGTTTAAAGACTTTAATAAACTTGCAACAGTTGACGAAGTTGTAGAACACTTGCTTAGTTTGTTGCCAGAAGGCAAATGGACTATGGATAATGGACAGGATGTACACTTAATACTTACAGGCGGCGAGCCACTACTTGCTTGGCAACGGTTGTATGTCGATCTGTTTGAACACCCAGGTATGCAGGACTTAAAGAATGTTACAATTGAAACAAACACTACACAACAGTTACACAACGACTTCTACAATTATCTCAACAACAATGACAGAATTAAAGTTACTTTTTCGTGTTCCCCAAAACTCTCCGTTTCAGGCGAGTCTTGGAGTGATGCTATCAAGCCTGATGTTGCTAGTGAGTATTCCTGCGTGGATGGCGCTGATATGTACTTTAAGTTTGTTGTTGCTGATCAAGACGATGTTGATGAAGTCGGTAGAGCAGTTGATGCCTATCGCGAAGCAGGTGTGGACGTTCCTGTATATCTCATGCCGCTTGGGGGTAGGTCGGAAGAATACACTCTCAACGTACAAGAGGTGGCGAACCTCTGTATGGAACGAGGCTGGAGGTTCTCCCCTAGACTACACATCAGCTTATTCGGAAATGCCTGGGGAACTTAAAGAAGTTGCCAAGTACAACAAAGGCATACACACCGAAGAGCAATACGAAAAGATAAGGAAGCAATTATGAAACAATGGTTAAAAAACATAACAGGTATTGCTGCTAAAGAAAAAGAACTAGAAGAAAAAGAACTAGCAGTACTAGATAAAACTGATCCTAAGGCTGCTGCTACTAAACGTGGTGAGCCTTGGGTAAACGTGTTAGATATGCAAGTAAATGAAGAAAACATTCGCAACGGGTTTTTTGAACTAGATTGGAATGATTATTTTATTAAAGAATTACTTGCGGCAGGATATGGCAGCGAAGGTGACGAAGATGAACAAATTGTCGATCGTTGGTTCAAAGATATTATTTTTAACATGTTACAAGAAGAAGGACTTGACACAAACAGAAATGCCGGTTATATTAATGTTGTACCAATAGAAAAAGGCAAAAGTGAAGTATCATGACTTATATCCTAATTGACACTGCTAACACATTTTTCCGTGCTCGACACGTTGTACGTGGCGACATTGATACTAAGGTTGGCATGGCAATGCACATTACCTTGAACAGTATTAAAAAAGCGTGGCAAGACTTTGACGGGTCTCACGTTGTTTTCTGCTTAGAAGGACGCAGTTGGCGTAAAGACTTTTACGAGCCGTACAAGCGCAACCGTAAAGAACATCGCGATGCAATGAGTCCACGTGAAGCAGAAGAAGATAAAGTGTTTTGGGAAATCTTTGATGAGTTCAAAGAGTTTGTTACAGACAAGACTAATTGTACTGTATTACAAAATCCTGTGCTAGAAGCAGATGACTTGATTGCTGGCTGGATACAAAATCATCCAGATGATGATCATGTAATTATTAGTACAGATGGCGACTTTGCACAACTTATCGCTCCTAATGTACGTCAGTACAACGGGGTAAGTAATACTACTATTACTCATGAAGGATATTTTGATGACAAAGGCAAGCCCGTGTGCGATAAGAAGACAGGAGAGCCGAAGCCTGCTCCTGAACCCCAGTACATGCTTTTTGAGAAGTGTATGCGTGGTGACACTAGCGACAATGTTTTTAGTGCCTACCCTGGTGTGCGCAAGAAAGGCACAAAGAACAAAGTAGGTTTGTTAGAAGCATTTGCCGATAAAGATAACAAAGGCTACAACTGGAATAACATGATGCTACAACGTTGGGTAGATCATGAAGGTACAGAGCATCGTGTGTTAGATGATTATACACGTAATGTTACACTGTGTGATTTGACCGCACAGCCTGAGCACATTAGACAAGAAATAAATAATACTATCAGTTCAGCAGAAAATAAGAATATTTCACAAGTTGGTATGAGACTAATGAAGTTTTGTGCTCGTTGGGATCTTCAACGTGTTGCAGATAATGCTGCACAATATGCTGAACCATTACAAGCGAGGTATAAATGACTTTTAAAGCAAAACCGGTATTACAAGATAAATTTTGGATTGTTGAGCAGGAAGGTGTAAAAATCGGCACACTTAGCAAAAATGAAGAAGGATTTACTTTAACCAGTGCTGGAAAAATAAATCTTTTTAAAACAGAAAGACAACTTAAAAAAACATATGGCAGTAACTTCTTAGTAGCAAATATTAAAACGCAAGAAGGTGATACTTCAAAAGATGTTCATGGCTATCCTACCAGAACTATTCCATATAATAGCATGTACGATATTCAACGTAAACTGCCACTGTTTACCAAAAGTGAAAAATCTAAAAGTGTATATTGTGCTGGATATTATCTAATTAAATTCAATGTAAATTGGCTTAAAAGTTATTGCCCTAAACTAATTACTGTTGAACGCAATGATTATATGGGTCCATATAAAACAGAACTAGAAATGAAATTGGCTTTAAGCAATGTCAACAGATCCGATTAATACAATGCCTATTCAGCAACTAATACAAATGGTAAAGGTTGCTGAACAAAGTAGGGCTAAAGAAGTTAGACTAGACATAAATCAAGCAAAAACTCTTGCATTTACACTTGGAGAAGTAATGGCAAGATTACATGGCGATTTAGAAGAAATACTAGATAAAAAGATTGAAAAGCTAAATCAAGACCAAGTTATTGAGATTAATATGGACTCAGGCGGCTGGTAAAAAAGATAAATATATGCGTAGTTTATATTAAAGGAAACGCATATGAGTAGACCTAAGCCTACTGTCAAATTAGAATTCACTAATAAAGTTACATACAAGTGCGAACAAGTTCTTGATGCGGAGGCTATCTGGGCTGTTTTCTATCAAGATAAACCTTTTAATTTAAAAAGCAGTAATAGTTTAACAGGATATCCTGGACCTAAATATAAAAAAACCAGTTTTAGTAATCCAGGACATGCACACAATTTAGCTAAAAAATTAAATGATATGTTCAATACAGATGAGTTTGCTGTTTTTAAATTGACAGCAGGTGAAAAATTGGATCCATGAATAAGGTAACTTATACAAAACTATTTCTCAAAGAATTAGGAAAAAGTTATAACGATTTAAGTGTTAAAGAGCATATGCCGCTTTGGTGGTATAATACAAGGCAAAAAGATGTAGGCGGACTTAGACTTACAGATGACGGGTTTGACGTTATAAACAAAATTGAACTACAAACATATGACATTCCATATCCACGTGATATGCCTATGACCACACAGGTAATAATATTTTTAGACAAGTTTATTGATTGTCCTTATTATCTTACAAACAGAAGTATTACGGTTACAAATGAACGCAAAGCAGTTGAACTTGGGTTGTTTAGCGGAGATTTGCGTAAATATGGTTTAACAAAAGCTATGTCAAGGTCAAAGAAGGATGAGGATTGATTTACACGGATATCACATTCACACTGCTTGGCAACACTTTAACAGTAGAATAACCGAGGCATATTTTGCTGGACACAAAAAATGTACAGTAATTACTGGACAAGGTGCTATGATGCGTGAGTTTGAAACTTGGGCAAGGAATCATCCACGTATAAAAGAATGCAAACAAACACCAAATAATCCTGGAAGTTTTAGTGTAAAATTGAATAAAAAAGGTTGACATACTGTTTTTTATGTTCTATATTAGTATTAAATTAAATAGGCACAAAAGGCAAAAAGATGAAACGTTTAGTATTAGCACTAGCATTAGTAGGATCAACAGCACACGCAGATCCAGGATATCTCAATCAAGCAGGTTGTCATTATGGTACAACAGACGGTTGGCGTGGTATGTGGCATTGTCATCATATGGCTCGTTCTTATTATACAGATCGCGGCCTACAAACTGATCCACCTGTAGTAGGTGATCCTGTACACGACCGTATCAATAATCGTCAGCCAAACTACAACAATCATAATCATAACAATAACGATGCATTAAATGTATTGCTAGGTATTGTTCTTTTAGATGCACTTTTATCAAAATAATGGTTGACAATCGGTAAAACATATATTATATTATATGTATAGGGCAACAAGACAAAGAGGGTTACAAAATGTCTTACACTTATGACGATACAATTATTTCCGATCTACACAAGGATGCGTATGGTTTTCGTCCATCGCAGCGTTTCTTTAACGATTGGTCAGAGTATACACCTGCTGAGAAGCAAGAGTGTTGGGACTTTTTGATTGATGCAATGAAAGCGTCTCAAGCACAAGAGGAGGCTGCTGAAGCAGCTAATCTTGTAGAGTTCCGCAAGCAGGTTGCAGCAACTATGCGTTTTTGCGATTGCAACTGGAAAAAAGCAGTACAGTTTCTTGCAGATGCAGAAGGCGACGATATTGATTGTAATCAAGACTTTGATTACTTTCTGTGGAAGCAAGGCATTGGTTACAACGACCGTGCAAAAATCCGTAAACTTTATAAGGAATCATAATCATGATGAATACACAATGTCCTAAGTGCTACAGCGACAAGCCGTTGGGTGCTACACACTGTCCGCAATGTACACAACGTGTTACAAGCGGAGATGTTGTTAAAAACGAAGTAATGGGTATTTTTTGGATGATTGTAATTGGTGCAATTATTTGGAATCTTATTACTTGACAAAGTAAAAAAAGTATACTACACTAAGACATAGGCACTGATTAGAAAAGGAATACAAAATGTCAGACGTAATTCGCACAGTATCACCCAACAAAGCAAAAAACGCACTGCGTCACGCTATGCTAAAAAAGCGTCCAGTGTTTTTGTGGGGTCCTCCCGGCATCGGCAAAAGTGACATCGTTGCACAAATTACCGATAGCCTAAGTAATTCACTACTAATTGATATTCGGTTGAGCCTTTGGGATCCAACTGATATTAAAGGCATTCCATATTTTGACAGCAAAAATGTTAAAATGACATGGGGTGCTCCAGCAGAACTGCCAGACGAAGAACTGGCAGCACAATACGACAATATTGTTGTATTTTTTGACGAAATGAACTCAGCTGCTCCTGCTGTACAAGCAGCAGCGTATCAGTTGATTTTGAATCGTCGTGTCGGGCAATACAAACTGCCAGACAATGTTATCATCGTTGCTGCGGGTAACCGTGAAGCAGATAAAGGCGTTACATATCGTATGCCATCGCCACTTGCCAATCGCTTTGTTCACATTGAATTGGCTGTCGACTTTGACGATTGGTTCCAGTGGGCCGTTGATAACAACATTCACAAGGACGTGGTTGGTTACTTGACTTTCTCTAAGAAAGACTTGTACGACTTTGATCCTAAGTCAGCAAGCCGTTCATTTGCAACTCCACGTAGTTGGTCATTTGTAAGTGAATTGCTTGATGACGGACTTGACGAAAATACCACTACTGACTTGGTTGCAGGTTCTGTAGGCGAAGGTTTAGGCGTCAAGTTTATGGCACACCGCAAGGTAGCAGCAAGTATGCCTAACCCAACTGATATTCTTGCAGGCAAAGTAAAAGAAATGAGCACGTCAGAAATCAGTGCCATGTATTCGCTGACTGTTAGTCTTTGCTATGAACTAAAAGAAGCATCAGATAAAAATGACAAAAAGTTTGATGATAAAGTCAATAACTTCCTACGCTTTGCAATGGATAACTTTGACACAGAACTGGTTGTTATGGGCATTAAACTTGCGCTAACACAGTATGCGCTGCCAATTGATCCAGACGAAGTGGAATGCTTTGACGAGTTCCACAACCGTTATGGTAAGTACATCAAAGCAGCACAAGCGGTGTAATTTGAGTGAAAATGGGTGGCTTAGGCTGCCCATTTTTTCTTTATGGGGTTGACATAATTATTAAATATGTTATAGTAATACTAGGCACTGATAAAGAGGTACAATATGTCCACTAAAGATACATCAAGTAAATTAAAAAATTGGGAACCAAACCCGGATCTAACTGAAACAGAACTAGACGAAATGCGTAAAGATGTGCTAGATCGCATCATTATTGCACGAGTAGGTTTGCTACTACGTCATCCGTTTTTTGGTAATATGGCAACACGTTTGCGTATTCAATGTGCAGACGAATGGTGCCCTACAGCCGCAGTAGACGGACGTAATTTGTACTTTAACACACAATTTTTTAATGCAATGAATAACAAAGAAATTGAATTTGTTATTGCACACGAAATACTACATTGTGTATTCGATCATTTGGGTCGTAGAGATGAACGCAATCCAATGCTGTATAATATTGCTGCTGACTATATTGTAAACAATTTGCTTGTACGTGATCGCATTGGTGAAAAGCCAAGCATTGTAGATTGCTATCAAGACTTCAAATACGAAGGTTGGACCAGTGAAGAAGTATACGATGAATTGTTCAAAGAAGCAGAAAAGAATGGACAAGAGTTTTTAGAGCAACTAGGAGAAATGCTAGACGAGCATTTGGATTTAGAAGGCGACGGCACCGAAGAAGATAACAAAGATGGTAAAGGTCGTCCTAAGTATAGCAAAGCCGAAATGGATCAAATCAAAGACGAAATCAAAGAAGCTATGATCCAAGCAGCACAAACAGCAGGTGCAGGAAATACACCAGCAGGTATTCAACGTCTTATTAAACAACTAACTGAACCTAAAATGAACTGGCGTGAGTTGCTACGTCAGCAGATTCAAAGTACTATTAAAAGTGACTACACATTTGCTCGCCCGTCACGCAAAGGCTGGCACACAGGTGCAATTCTTCCGGGTATGAACTTTCAAGATACAATTGATATTTGTATTACACTTGATATGAGCGGCTCAATTGGAGATGCACAAGCAAAAGACTTTTTAGGTGAAATTCAAGGCATTATGGATGAATACAAAGACTACAAAATTAAATTATGGTGCTTTGATACTGATGTTTACAACGAGCAAGACTTTAGTGCAGATGACGGAGATGCACTTACAGATTATGAAATCCTAGGCGGCGGTGGCACTGACTTTATGGTGAACTGGCAGTACATGAAAGATAACGACATTCAACCTAAAAAGTTCATTATGTTCACAGACGGGTATGCTTGGGACAGTTGGGGTGACCCAGATTGGTGTGAAACAATCTTTATTATCCATAGTAACCACAATAAAAACCTTGAAGCACCATTTGGCATTACAGCCCACTATGAGGAGGCTGCGTGAAACTAAAAGATCCAAATCCACTAGATGTTTTAGATCTAAGGAGGGTAAATTTTTGCCCTCCTCATTTTAGTACAGTAGAAGTTTCTAGAAAGTACAATATAGATAGAGCAATCTGCGATTGGATTGAAGATAATTTAAGTGGAAGATATTTTTTTGGACATTCAGTAGGCTTTGATAAAATGAATAATCTAACACAATCAAATGTAGTGGGATTTGAACAAGAAAAAGAAATGAGTTTTTTTGTTCTTGCTTGTCCACATTTGAAATACAATTAAAATAGTCATTATAAGTAATATACAAGGAGTTTTAAAATGACAGAAAACACACAAACAAATCAAAACGAATTAAACATTCAAGATTTGGCACTAGCACGGGCTGTGATTGAACTTGCAACTGAACGTGGTACGTTTAAAGCAAACGAGATTGCTAGTGTAGGTGCTTTATATAATAAACTTGATGCTTTCTTAAAAGAAGTTGAAGCACAAGCAAAGGCAGCACAAGAAGGTGCAGCCGCAGCACAAGCAGCACCGGCATCAGCACCGGCGCCAGCAATGGAGGAAACCAATGGCTCTTAAACATGTAGGCAGAATTGCCAGTAATAGAAGAAAAGTAATTGTAGCATATCGTGTTATTCCAGGCGATCCAGATAACTGCTTGGTAGTACAAACTGAAAATCTTTCAGCAGACGAACACGACTCGTTGATCAAAGCAGTAGAATCAGCTGCTGGTCAACAGGCATACGAATTTGCAGAAGCAATGTCACGAAATGTATTGCCAGAC